>Ga0209337_1003032_pt1 | contig 11878 bp, 6 predicted proteins | sample LinPmetageLP53_FD_184044 | JGI IMG/M metagenome (GOLD analysis project Ga0209337, IMG submission 184044) | Marine viral communities from the Pacific Ocean - LP-53 (SPAdes) (version 2) | ecosystem: Environmental > Aquatic > Marine > Oceanic | place: Pacific Ocean | collected 2010-02-08 | reverse complement strand
TGAAAACTTTGTTGAAAAAACAGACCCCGTTTTAACGTCTGTTGATTTACTACGATTAAGCCCTTATGTTGGCGCACAACTTAAAGAAATTCTCCCTAACCCTTTCACAGATATGATGGGGGATGATACGGGAAACGAAAGTTAGTTCGTAGAGCATTAAAAGGCGGTAATGTGCCGCCGCATATTGCATCACGGATAATGATATATACATATTCAACCACTTTCGGAACTAGTCCTTTAGAGGCTTACAATACCCCCGCTATTCTCATAAAACAAATGCTAGAAGTTCATGGTGAATTTAAAAAGATAGAGTCAGAAGAAATGGATAAAATGAATAAGAAGTGATAATATGGTTGATGATGCTACTAAAGATTTGTATGATTTTTCTGCCGGAATAGATGTTTTAACTAACAGTATGAGTGATTTAGAAAGAATTATGGGGGATATCAGAAAATCTAAGTGGTTGACTGTATTTGGTAGGCTCACATCAGGAACAGAAAATTTATGGGCTATGCAAAATAAAATTAGAGCAGTCGCAGGTATAATCAGTTTGTCATTAAAAGAGTCTAGGCCGGATGCCGCAAAACTTAAGAAAAGTTTTGAGGATATGCACAAAATATCTAAAATTGCCGCTAGTATGCAACCTTTTACTAATAAAATTGCTGTGAAAAATAAGGGGTTTGTAGAAGGGCTTTTTGGAGATACTAAATTTGTTAAAAGAGATTTAGGTGAATTGCAGGTATTAGCGTTGACTTTAATGGAAAATGTGAAAGATTTTGAAGGAATACAACACCATGTTTTAGGAAAGGGGGTTGATTTAAACAGTAGAACAGAATTAGTAGAACTATTAGAATTTACTAAACATGGTCTTAGAGGCGACTATGAAGGAATAAACAGAATTGAGAAGGAAAAACAGACATTATTAGATAGACGTAAAAAACTTAATGAGTCATTAAGAAAAAGACAGTCCGGTGAGTTTCTTGGAAATTTTAAAAAACCTGATGGCTCAGACTCTATCTTAAATAAAATATTAAAAGCAATTTATGAATCTCCATTTGGGGGTAAAGGTTGGGATAAATTAACAGGTCGAGAGGATAGCCGTAGTTCTATTGGAACAAAAGGCACACCATTAGATAATCTTAGAGTTAAATTATTGCAAAAGCAATTAATTGCGAGTGAATATGTGGGTCAAATTAAAAAAGTATTTAAAATACAAACATGGCTTAATTTTGGTAAGTTTATAAAAACAGGATTGGTGTTTTTTGCTAAGTTCATGTTAGGTTTAGCGGCAATATTAGTAGGTTTAGTATTATTAAAAAATGTATTTGAAGGTTTCAAAGAACCATTCGCGACAACTATGGAGTGGTTAGGAGAAATATTTGAAGTCGCTATGACTATTATAGCATATACTATGGGAATTATTTCTAATGGTATTGCGGATATTAAATATGCTTTAGAAAATGGAGATATAATTTTATTATTATGGGGATTATTACAGGTTTTTGGTGGTGTAGTATTACTCGCTTTAACGGCAATAGGAACTGCCATAATCGTAGTAATAGGAGGGACATTAAAGTTAATTTGGGAAAGATTAAAAGATGGGTTTTTAAGTTTGAAGGGCTTTGCTACAATGGTATTAGATGTAGTGCAATTAGTTGCGGTAGTTGTGGGAATAATGGCATTATTAGGTAGCACACTTATCAGTTTACCTGTTTTAATAATCGCCGCTATTGCGGGTGTAGTGGCCGCAGTTGTGAAGAAGATGGTGGGGCTTTCAACAGGAGGAATAGTAAATTCTAATATGCAGTTAGTAGGAGAAAAAGGGCCGGAATTAGTATCCTTACCTAGAGGTTCTAGAGTTCATTCTAATGCAGATAGTCAAAGAATGGGAGGTTCGGGAGGCAATACAATACACATTCATGTTAGTGGTCGAGTTGGTGCATCGGATGCAGAAATAAGAGACATAGCAAATAAAATAGGTAAGGAAATTAAACTTAAAATGATGAGGTCAAATAATGGAGTGAGTTTCTTTTGAGTGTTTTAAATCCGAATAATATGGTAATGTTAGAATTATCTAGAAGAAATGATATAGGTTCGGGTAGTCCTATTAAAAATAGAATAGCATTACACGTTGAAACAGTAGGTATTTCAACAAACAAGAGTGTGCCTAATGTGCCTGTTCCATTAGCAGGGGCGATATCGGGAGAATCACTAAATCTTGCTTTTGATATGGGTCTCGCTAGTAAAACTATTAACATAACGGGTAAATTAACTGAACAGAATATCGTTAAACAGTCAGAACAAGGTTCGGATAATGAAAAAGATGTTGTTATGACATCGTTTGAACTAATGCAACTAATCCATTCCTATGCTGATTCTAGTTCCCTACAAAACGACCAAAATATAAGTAAAATATTATTCTTTTATCCTAGTAGAGTAAACAATGCTTTCGACCAAAGAACAAAGGATAAAGATGGCAATACAGTTACAGCCGCAGAAATGAGAGTTCTAAGTATAGACAAAGTTCCTCTAATTCCCTTTTCTTGGAAAAATCGAGCATACGATAATTCTTTTACATTCGGCACGGGTAATACTATGAAAAGTCAATCTAATATTTTTGACAATATATCAGTAAATAATAATCACGGAGGCATAACAGGATTTATGCGTTCTTTTTCAACGAATATTATTGCTAGTGAGTTTCCTACGATTGGATATCAATTAGACTTTGAAGAAGCAAAGGTGATAGGCGATAATTTCTTTGATTGAGGTGAAAAAAAATGGCTAACGTATATATTGGAGATTCTAAAGCATTAGTGTTTCCTGTTATGTGTGATGGTTATTTAGAACTAGATGCCGATACAGTAGGCACAGCCACTTCTAAAGGTAACTTTTGGAATCATACTGATGACTTTACCATTGAAGCAATTATAACGCCATATGACGTTAATGGAAACGGCCATGCTTCTGCTGATGTAGATACAAAAACCTCTACAAAAACTCCACCTACACCTAGAGATTCTGTTTCTATTGCTGTCGGTTCATTCGGAGCATATCAAAGTCCTAGATATTTTGGAACAGGAGATTATTCAAATCACACTACAAAAAGATTGTCTCACAAAATGATGTTATTTTATAATAATAACTTTAAGTTTTATTTACAGAATACTACAACTACTAATTATAATCAACCTGCTGAATATAAATTATGTGTGGATTTTACAAATACTTCCGGTTTAACTACTACTATTTCTAGCGATAATCCTATTATAACTTCTGTAAATACCTTACATGGTTATTATGATGAAAAAGGTTATTATCAAAAAAACAATACTAGTCTTACAGAACTGGCTTCCGATGCTACTATTTCAAATGGAAGTGGAGGCGCGGGTGCTACGCTAACTTTTGGTAGTAGTGCTTCTGATAAAATGGCTAAATTAGGCGCACATAATAGTGGAGGAACTGAAATATTTAGTAGTAGTGGAGTTAGTTTAGGAAAAGTGATTAGTAAAAGCGGCACAAATACTACACTTAGCATTTCTTCCTACTTATCGGGAGGTTTCATTTATATTTCTCAGCCTAGAGAAGCATTGTATTTGGAAGAAGTTTACAAAGTTTCTTGTTCGTATAGAAAAAACGGACAGATAGAATTATATCTTAACAATCAATCTATCAAAACTGAAATACTTTCAGTTCCTTCCTTTGAGTTTGATTCAACTTCTTTAGGTGGAACAACTAGAATAGGCAAAGGGATTTCAATTAATCAACAGTTTATGGGAGAACTTTTTGAAATAACTTTACATACCGGAAAACAACCTAGTATAACCAATAATTCTTTAACTCCTAGTTATAGTAATATTCTATTTTATTACAGGTTCGGTGAGTAAATGTCGGGTAGAATGATGTTCCCATTAAACGCCGGTGTTGATGGAGAGACCGAAGTTACTGCTACTTATACAGATAAAAATGGCTCTAACGCTAAAGAAAAAGCATTCAAAAATGTTTCAGTAAATCCTACATTATATACAGTAGGTTTAGAAGACGAAACTAATTATTTATCTTCCTCTGCACCTTCAAGTTCGATAATATTTACAGAAATAAGAACTGCACCTAGAAAGGGAGGCACTATACAAGTTAGAATAATGACAGGAACGAATAAAGAAAATACTCCTTCGTTTAAAATTAAAATATATGATAAATTATTTCCTGACGGAAATACTAACATAAAGGCTACATATGATTTTAGTAATCAACCTGCTGATAGAATAGGAATTGATATAGATAATTATGATTATTTTGTTATTTTAAATTGGAATATTGTTGATAAAAAAGATGGTTTAGGGTCTAGTCAAGATAATGTTAGAGCGCATTTCGCTAAAATAAAAAGAATTGTTTCATTTGATGAGTTCGGTGATGGTATAGAATTTAGCCCTAAATATAATGGTGAAATTCCCGAAGGAACTACGTTTGAAATATACAGAGGGGCGGCTAAAACAGGCACAGTTGATACTAATTTAGTTGCGGTGTCTTATGGATTAAGGGGTGATGCCTTAGCGACTACTGATAAGTATGATATGATTTGCAATGTAAACACTCCTACATTTCATTTTTACAATGATAGATTACAAGAAAAAAATCAATTAGATTATAATACAAAATATACTGTTACTACAAAAAGGTTTTTTGATGGGGGTGCATCATCTACCATTTCTACTAGTGTTATAAATGCACATAATCTTTATGAATCCGGTAGTAGCAATACGCAAATTGAGTTTTCAGGAAATATAACTAGTTGGAATAAATTAACCGAAGGAATGTCCTTGTTTACTTCTAACGACACTTACATAGGAAATATAGAATCTCTAGGGCATAATGGAGGGGCGATAGAGAATAGAATATATTATGCTAGGTTAGATTTTGCTAGAGTAGCAATACAGTCATCAACTAATACTAATTTAAAGATAGGAACAACAATACAAAATGTTGTTTTCAAGACAGAAAAAAAATATAATAACACAATACAGAATATAGGAAGAAATCTACTAGATGCCACACTAGTTGATAACACATTGTCTGCCGATGAAAGTGATAATAATTTTAATCCTATTTTTTGGCACACAGCATTTCCTTTAATGAGAAGAAGCACGACCGATTGGTATTCGATGACAGGAACTATTTGGGACAAAAGTAGCGATTTAAAAGGTGCTACAACTTATATTAATTTTAAATCTGCTTCCTTAAAAAACGACAAAGTCCCCACGACATTAGATACAATAGTAAATAATCCTAAAAACAAAATGAGTAAAATGGCTACTGTTGTGAGTTTAGATAATAGCGGAACTCAACATTTGAAAGTCAAAGAGAATTTTAAAATGATAGTTAGAAATGGGTTATTCTCGGATAGTATGAAACTTAAAAAAATTGAACACAATGTAAGTTCTAGTTCTAATACTATCACTATAAATGGTTTAACAGGAGAATATGATTACGCTTCAATATTATCAGATAATACTATTTTAGAAATAGACGGTTATCACTATGTTGTAGCATCGGTTACTGCTAGAAATTATACATTAACAACTCAAACTTTTACAGTAGATGCTAGAAAAACTGTAAACAGTAGTGTTTTTGTTAACGGTGCTACTGTTCATGCTTTTACTAACGCTGATTGTTATGTAGTTCCTTATTCTAATAATAAATTAAATGTTGAGTTCTCCGCAGATACGAAGATAAGAAACGACCAGAATAATAGATTAACTTTAGAGGATAAAACAATAGAATTAGAAAATACAAAATTGTATAATGCTAGAATATCTATAACGAATAGAAGAGGACATGATATTAGGATTAATTACGGAGATAGAGTGCATAAATACCTTACTATTCTAGATGACTCAAAGCAATATTATCAAAAAACTCCTATATCTAGAATGTATTACTACAATGGAAGTTTTACTATTAATCAAGAAATATTTAACGGTAATGTAGAAGATATAGAATCTAAAAATGAAAACGGAATGATGACTTATACTATTTCAGGAAGAGATGAAATGGCTAAACTGTTGTCTAATACGGTAAATAAAAATTTAAATTTTAGTGATGATATAGTATATTCAACATTAAATCCTCATATAGATGATATTACTTCTTATCATAATTCAAGAGGAACGACTGTCAAAGATACAACAAACATAATAGAAGTTGACGGACTTCAAACCTTCACAAAATATACACTATTCTTTAATTCATTTTATGAGTTATTAGGTGAGTATAGTAGTAGTTCTAATTCAGGAGATAACAGTCTTGTATCGGGTAGTGAAAAAACTATTATTACGCTAAAGGATAAAGCATATGCTTCGATAGCAGATAATACTAACATATATTATTACAATCCATTGGATACTTCTTCTAGGTTTATTTCGGGTGTGAAGGCAATTTCAACCAACATACTCGAAGAAGAAAGAACGACAGATTTTTCTAGTGTATCAGAAAAAGGTTTAGTTTTTAATAAAGGAATTAATTATACATATAATACTTCGACTGAGGAATTTTCATATCATAACGTGAGTCTTTCTTCTAATGAAGGGGATTTCCAAAATAACGATAGTTTTGGATTTGATATTATTAATCCTAGTAAAATAAATAAATATCGTCTTAATGGCGGCTCTACAAATACTACTATTGAAACTACTTCTAGTAGATATTTATTAAGAATAGGAAAAGAAAAAGAAACTAGTAGAACTCTTACAAATAAAGATATTTTATCTAGTGAAATGTTTCACGTAGTTAACATAAATGAGATAAACGATACTAAAAATGTAGTTCAAATTGCTCCTAACTTTCCTGTTGTATTGGGTGTGCAAGATAGAAATACTTATGGTTCGCGTTTTCTTTCAGTCGCCAACGATACTCCTGACGACCATAACAATTTATATTTCTTAAATAGTAATATGCCGTTGGGTGGTTTTATACATAAATTAAAAAAACAATTTCAGCATTATTATGCCCCCGAACATACAATAAGATATACAGATTTACAACAATTTGATAATAGCACAATAACGCCTAATGATTATGTTAACGGAGACCCTGTTTATAACGATAGTAATAGAGAATTTAAGATTAAAGGTTATACATCGGGTGTAATGCTTTTCGCAGACGGAGTAAGAGATTTAAATACAAATAAAACAACAAGTCTTAACGAAAACGTGGACTCTCAAATTGGAGTTGCTTGGTATAAAAGAGCCGATAATACAATTAATATTGATGAAACAGTTTCAACTGCTAATATTAAAAAATTGGTTAACAATGATTGGAGGGCAAGACCGTATTCTTTCTATGCTACGGGTGATTTATTCCCGTTTTCAAAATTACGATTTAACAATTTGGGTTTTTCAGATTCAAATAAAATAGAAAATTTTGGTGTTATGTTTGAAGGTATTAATGGTTTAAGTAAAACTAAAACTAATCACGATTATAACGGTCAAACTTTTTCTACTAAAAGAGAAGATGAAAACTATGAGATAAGTGAAATATCTAAATCTTCTTTAGATAATCCTACACAAATTAAAAGATGGGGAGTAATTAGACTAGTAGAAGCAACATTTGATTGGCATTTTAATTCGGTAGATGCTGAATCTGCTTATAGTTTGAATGCTTCCCCTAGAATAAATATTCCAATATATAGAAAGTGGTGGAATCCTAGTGTCGGACAGACCGATTATGACAATTATGATTTGTATTCACAGATAGGAAATAAAATAGATTTATTGACAAAGGATAATATAGCGGCTAATAATACGGTTATTCCTCAGTTAGTTTTGTCTAGAATATATATGGCATCTCCTAGTTTTGAGAGTCCATATTTTAATTTTTCACTATTAAGTGGAAATTCAAATGAATACAATCCTCCTAATATTTTATTACCTCTAATAAGTAATGTATCTGAATCTGATGTTTCGGGTGCTGATTATTTTATTAATTCAGCGTTTCACTTGGAGCGTATTGCGGGGGCTACTAATGATAATAATAATAATTTAACTTTTCAAAAATATCATATTTCTAAGGTTCTTTCTGCCTTATGTAAGCCCCATTTAGATAATCATACAGGCCAAACTATAAACCAAAGACCTTACAATATTGCTTGGCCTAGTAGTGATATTTATGAAAACTGCACTGCTATTTTTAAAGATATGACAAGTTCAAGAGAAGGTAGCGATACTACAATGGAATTTACTAGTAGTCCATTAAAATCTGACTCGTTTACTAACTTAGCAAGCACAGTTGCGGGAAGGTTAGGTTTAGACCAACATACAAGTAATATTATGAATATAAAAGGAAGTAATTATGCGGGAACTAGTAATAATTTATCGTTTATTGGAACAAAAACAGCGTCCTATCCTTTTTCTTACAGGGAAGGCCATACCCCGACTACCGACAGAAAAACTAATCATCATCTAGCAGATAATGCTGTTTATGTGGACGGTAGCCCCCTACCATATAATTCTAAAAATGACGGAGAATTATATTCAGCACAAATGTTTATCAAACCACAATTTAATATTACTTCTGATGTTGCTATGGGAAATGACATAACATTCATTATGAACACTTCTTCCACACACCATTGGTTAAATTTTGTGCCTAATTTAGAAGGGTTTTATATTGTAAGTAGTAAACTTATAGATAATCAGTCTTTACCTAATAATACAACAAGGCATAAGATAGGTGGGGCGGGTTCTACGGTTGGTAGCACACATTACATAATTTTAGAAGATAGTTCAAGTCTCCCTGCAACTGGAACAGGTTCTATACTGGGAACATCCTTTACATGGACGGCTAATAACACTAGCACTAATACATTAACAGTTAATATTCAATTGGTGCTACCAATAGGAACTGAAGTTTTAATGTTAGGAGACGTTATAGAAAAAGGAACACCTGTTTATATCGGTAAAATATTAACACATGAAGTTGATGAAACAGGAACATACGATACTCATAAATTAACATTTGATAAATCTATTGATATTTCTGAACATGGAAATTACTTTAGGTTGATGAGAATATCGGATACAGTATTTGAAGATACAGCAAATTATTTTGAAATCAATGTTATGCAAGATAAAGGTCTGCAATATAATAAGATTATTTCTAATTTCTTAACAGGAGATACAAGTATAAAAAATCAATATTCGGAAGGAATTTATTCTATGTATATGTTATTAAATATAGATGAAGATATTACAGGAAATAATTATTTGGATAGGAGAGACTTATCAACAATAAGTTCTAGTTTATTTACTAATGGTGATGAGATGAAATGTTATATTACAGATGGACTTAATTCTCAAAGTAAGTCTTTATCGGTTTCATATGTCGGCACGGGAACAGGACAAAAATTAAGATTTGATTATAATGGAACGTTAAATGGAGATGGTTGTGTTTCTTTTGGAGAAATTTTAGATATAAATGTTCCAAGAAAATTATCATTTAAACCCTCTAAATGTTATATTGGCACTACATTTAGTATTGGTGGAATTATTGAAAATGAAATAGAAAACATTGCTAATGAAGTAGGGTTAGATTTTGACTATGAAAAGAGTTTTAGAAATTATACCGACAATGTAGTAGATGCTGAAATAGTAAATAATGTATTAGTATCTAAAATTACTCACAATGCTAATAATCAAAATGTCGTTACTTCTAGTGTATTGACAACAGTAGATAGTCCAATTAATGTTGTTGCGGGAGATGTTTTATACACTCAGAAGGGTTATTTAATTGGCGAAGTTACTTCTGTTAGTTCTACTACTATCACCTTTAATGATATGATTTTTGACCCACTACCTTTTGATGAAATAATAAAAAGAGAAAGAAAAACTCATGTTTCTAATATAAATTTTAATGATACTAACGCCTTTGACGCTATTAATTTATTAGCGAGTAAAAAAGGATTAGATTTTAAAATAACTAATAACGAACTTGTAGCAAAGGATATAGAAGATACACATGGCCTTAGAAGATATTCAATTAGTTATAAAACAGGTCATAATCTAATATCTGTTGAAAGCAATAAATCTCTCTTTGATAAAGCAAATAAAATAATTGTCATTGGTGATGGAGTCAAAGCAGAATCAGAAATACCAATAGACGATAGAAATAGTAGAAATAGAACTATACGCCATGTTGATTCGTCAATTAAAAGTATATTAGATGCGAAAATAAAATCTCAACAATTATTACAAATACATAACGCAGATATAAGAAAAATAAAATTAAAAATACAAAAAGAAGGATTAGAATTGATGGAAGCCGGAGATATTCTAATTCTTGATTTTCCAAATCATAACATACCAAAAAATGAATATCAAGTGTTTGAAATAGAAAATATATTAGATGGTATTTCTTCAATAACAGTTGGAACTTTCAATAAAACAATAGCAGAAAGGTTGAGTGAATTGACTAATAAACAAACTTCTAATTCTTCGGTTTTATTTGGTAAAAATTCTATACAAAGTGTGGTAGGTAAAACTGTTTTTGATTCATTTTTAGTCAAAAACGGCACAATAGAATACAAAATAGTTTCATCAACAGGTAATTTAGGATTCTCTAATCCGTTAGGTTTTACAACTATATTAGGATTTGGAGCAGGGTCAACAACATTAAAGACCTACAAGAGCGAAAAGGATGTATAAGTATGATAGTGAATGCAGGTAAGGAGGATATAATTGCTAATTATATTCAAGAAAAATATAGAGTGATAAAAATAGGTGATGGTTCAGATAGCACTGCCCCTTCACAAACTAATTTAGACCATGTGGTGTTTACTCATGCGACTGATGTTACTCCTACAAGAGTCGGCTCGACTTTAATTTGGAATGTGGATTTCTTAGGTTCTCAAATACCAACATCGGGAATAACTGAATTGGGAATATTTCATAATAACAGCGATACTGATGTTAATACTTCGGGAGTAATGTTAACAAGAGTAACATTCACTAGCACAGGCGTAGTCGCGGCATCTGATACGGTATCTTTTACAATTAGAGTGGAGTTGAAATAATGGTTAACAATACAGGATTTATTAGTAGATTAGGGACTGATACACAATTAGTAGATGGGACAGATGCAATACATACAGGTATAATTAAAACTCTTAATACTGCTATGGGTGAAAATAGAATATTAAGCGGTTTTAATATTACACAAACAGCAGTTGGAGGGTTCACTAAATTTACTATAACAAGTGGTAACTATTTAAGAAACGGTAAATTTAATGGAACAATAACTACTACTACTGACATACAAACGAATAATACTAATGGTTCTGTAAATAGTGCCGATTGGTATGGTCTGTTAGTTATACAAGACAGTGATGAAACAGTAGTTTGGAGACATGGTTCTACATCAGGAAAAGGAAATAATAGCACTCCTACGGTAGCAGAATTAACAGCAGGGGATATTCCTATTGCTATGGTTAAATACGATAAGGATGAAGCAAATAGTGCTACACATGACATACAATATTTAACTTATACACAAACATCAAGAAGTTTTTCTGCAATAAATGGTGGTGTTGAAACTACTAGAATTAATCCCGATGGAACATTAACAAAGGGTTCTGCTACTATTACTCTTCCTTCTTCGACAGGAACTTTGGCAAGAACTGCCGATGTAACTTCTTCAATTGCCGCTATTTCCACAGGAAACGGAGGTCTAATACCATCAGCAGGTAATGCGGGAGAGTTTCTAAAACATGACGGGACTTTCGGAACACCTGCTTATATTGCTGATAATAATACTCAAAATGAATATGCTACATCTTTTGTGGATTCTTCTGATGACATATTATTAAGATTAACAGAAAGTGGTGCAG
>Ga0209337_1003031_pt1 | contig 11879 bp, 14 predicted proteins | sample LinPmetageLP53_FD_184044 | JGI IMG/M metagenome (GOLD analysis project Ga0209337, IMG submission 184044) | Marine viral communities from the Pacific Ocean - LP-53 (SPAdes) (version 2) | ecosystem: Environmental > Aquatic > Marine > Oceanic | place: Pacific Ocean | collected 2010-02-08 | reverse complement strand
AATCAATATTTTTTAAATACTGTTGTAGAACAATATTCAGATAAATGGAGTGAAGTTTATACACTTTATAAAAGCCCTGTTTCATCAATTACTCATATTAAGTATTATGATACTAATGATACTGAACAAACTTTATCCGCTTCTAATTACATTTTAGATGATGTTTCAAAACCTGCAAGAATTGGATTAGCAGTAGATGCTACTTTACCAGATTTAGCAGATAGAATAAACGCTGTTCATGTTAAATATACAGTTGGATATGGAACGGCATCAACAGATGTGCCAGATGGAATAAAACAAGCAGTTCTTTTAACTTTAGGAAATTGGTATGAAAACAGGCAAACAGTTATAACAGGAAGAACAGCAACTGAACTTCCTTTATCAAGTCAATACTTATTAGATCAGTATAAAATACAAGTATGTTAAGCATAGGACAACTTGATAGAAGAATAGAAGTAAAATCTCCAACTTATACAAGAGATAAGTATGGAGCAGAAACAAAAGTTTATGCAACAACTTATACTTTATGGGCTCATTTAGATTGGAAATCAAGCAGAAGAAAAGAAGAATCTCAAGAAAATGTTCAAGGAACGGATGTTATTTTTTATGTAAGAAATTTAGGAGTTGAAATTTTGGGAACTTATAGAATAGTTTATGATTCTAAAACTTACATTATTCATGGGGTTAAACAAATAGATGGAAGAGAACAATTTTTAGAAATAGAAACAAAATTAAAAGATAATAACTAATGCGTGTTTCAGTAGAAGCAATAGGACTTAAGGAAATACAACAGATGTTTAATGGGCTCCCAAAAAGAGTTAATAAAGATTTATTATGGGGAAGATTTTGGAAAAAAGTTTCTCTTCCATTATTAGACGCTGCTATAAAGGAAGCTCCAATAGCTGACAGGGATGTGGTTTATCCTCCAGATTCAACTTTAAAAATTGCAAGAGGAACATTAAAAGAATCCCTTATATTTTTCAGAACATCAGCTTCAAGAAAAAAAGATGTTCATGGAGCATATATTGGACCAAGAGTAAAAGGAAAATATAAAAAAAATATGGGAGGTTACTATGGAGCTTGGGTTGAATATGGCCATAGAAAAATAGGAGGAGGAATGACTAAAGCAAATCCTTATATGATGCGAGCATGGAATCAAAAAAGTGGAACAGTTTTAAATGATGGTTTTTCTGAAGCTGAAAAAATATTTGTAAAAGCTGTTGCTGCAGATGTTAGAAGAATGAAAAAACACGGAAGTTGGGGATATTAAAATGGATATAGGTAAAGCAATATATAAAATTTTAAATGATAACATTGCAGTTGAGTCAATGGTAGGAACAAGAATTGCTCCTAATGTAATGAAACAAACATCTCCATTTCCTTTTATTGTTTATGATGTAATTTCAGACAATCCTGAAGGACAAAAAGAATCTGTTGCTTTATTAGATACAGCTTCTATTATGGTTTCAGCTTATTGTAAAACATATTCAGAAGCTTCAAAACTTGCAAATTATATAAGAACAGCTTTAGATAGAGTTAATGGAGTGTATAACGCTGTAAATATCCAAGCAATTAATTTTGATGGATATGATGATGTTTTTGATGATATGAGTGGAAGTGATGGTATATATAGAAAATCTTTAAACTTTAATATTAGAATTATAAATTCTTTCAATAATATTTATTCTACTCATTTTGATGGAGTTGATGATTTTGTTGCTTTAGGAGTTTCAGGAATGAGTGCTGCAAAAAATACAGGATCTATTTCTGCTTGGTTTAAATTAGAAACAACTGAGGCAAGTGGGGATATAATGAGAATGTATGTTGATTCTGATAATAATACAAGAATTTTTTATCATGCTGCAAGTAATGAATTAAGGTTAGGATATAAAGCTGGAGGAACAAATACCGCCGCAGTTACAACAGAATCGGTTGAGGCTGATGGCTTGTGGCATCATGTTACTTCAACTTGGGATTCTTCTGGTAATTTGTCTATATATTTAGATGGTAATTTAAAACAACAGACTGCAATTTCAGGAACATTTACTGGAAGTTTTGCAACAGCTTCAATTGGAAATAATACTCAATCAGGAGGTTATTGGAAGGGAAATATTGATGAGGTTACTTTGTTTAATAAAGAACTATCTGGAACAGAAGTAACAACTTTATATAATGATGGACTTCCATTCAATCCTGTTCCTTTAACAAATTTAATTGGTTATTGGAAAATGGGAGATGGAGGAATAGTTGGAGATCCTATTGCAACATTTCCAACAATACCAGATGAAACAGGAAATAATGATGGAACAATGACTAACATGGCATCAAATGATTTTAAAGCTGATGTTCCAGAATAAAGATATGGAAAAAAAGTATGTTATAATAGAAAAAAGTTATGTTGATTCAGTTGATTTTCAAAAGGTAATTGAAACATCAAAATCAACTTTAAGATATAATTTAGATGGAACTAAAACAATAATTAAATTTATTGGAGAAGTGCCAGATTTTTTAAGTGGGGATAAAATTTATTCTCATACTGAAATAATAGAAACAATCAATGATCCAGATAATGGATGGATTGATATAAACGAATAAAGAAATGAAATATACATTAAAAAAAGCATTAGTAGTCAATTCTCATAAAACTTTACAGCCTGGAGCTGTTATGGATGTAACTGAGGAATATGCAAAATGGTTAGATGATAATGGTTACGGAAAAAAAGAAAAGAAGAAAGAAAAAAAGAAAACGAAAACAAAAAATAAAGCTTCAGAAGAGAAGCAAGAATTATAATATTAATATATAAAAAAATAAAATTATGGCAGCAAGTGATGGGCAGATAAATGGAACGGAAATATCCGTATATGTTGCAGGAACTTTGGTAGGTTATAGTACCAATGCAACATTAAATATTAACAACAATACAAGATCAGTTTCTTCAAAGGAATCTGGAGGTTGGGAAGAAAATGCAGAAGCATACAGAAGCTGGGATGTTTCTTGTGATTCTTTATATGCATGGCTACAACCAGATGGAACAGCAATTTCTAACACTACTTTGAGTGATATGTTTACAGCATATATTGCAACAAGAACAAGTTTTGAATTAGTTTTTGGAAACACTACTACAGCAGGAGATGGATGGACTAAATACACTGGAACGGCATGGTTAACTTCTGCAAGTGTTACAGCTCCTTTAGAAGATACGAGTACTTTTACAGTTTCTTTTCAAGGAACAAGCACTTTAGTTCAAGCAATTGATGCATAATATTAACCTATAAAAAATAAAATAAAATGGCAGCATGGGATGGACAAATAAACGGAACTGAGATAAATGTATTTTTGGTAGGAAGTGGACCAAATGCATTGATTGGTTACAGTACCAACGCAACAATAAATATTAATCATAGTACCAGAAGTACCAGTTCAAAGGAATCTGGAGGATGGGAAGAGAGTATGGAGGGAATGAGATCATGGGATGTTTCTTGTGATGCTCTTTATGCATGGCTTCAGCCAGATGGAACAGCCTTAACAACTACTTCTTTAAGTGATATGTTTACTAATTATATTTACACAAGAGCTGAATTTCTAATAACTTTTGGAGCTAATACTTCAGAAGCTGGAATTGGTAAAACTAAATATAGTGGACAAGCATGGATAACTTCAGCAAGTATTACAGCTGGAACAGAAGATACGGCAACATTTACTGTATCTTTTCAAGGATCTGGATCTTTAACACAAACAATTGATACAACTCCTTAAAAGGGAAGTTATAGAGCCTGCCCTTCCGTTTTCTTTTCTGAGTGGGGGGGTAGGTTTCTTTTAATATCAGAAAAGACAAAAACTTAGAAAAATGAAATATGAAATTTTAGAAATTGGAGAACACAAAATGGCAGTTAGATTTGGTTTTAATGCTTTACGAAAGTATAGCTTAATGACTGGAGCAACAATGAATGATTTAAACAAATTAGCATCTGGACAATTAACTTTTAATGATGCTTTTAGTTTAATTTATTGTGGAATTGAAGATGGTTACAGAGCAACAAAACAACCATTTACTTATTCCTTAGATGATATAACTGATATGTTTGACGGAAACATGGATTGCATGGAAAAAGCGTTTGAGATTTTAGCTAGAGCAATGGGAGATGGTAATGAAAAAAAGCCGAAGGCCAAGAGAGCCAAGAAGTAGAGCTAACTTGGCCAAAACTGGAACAGATAGCATTCGGGCAATTAGGAATGAATGTTGATGATTTTTATGATATGCTTCCAAGAGAGTTCTGGAACAAAGTTGAGGGATTTCATGAGTTGGAAAATATGAGGCAGAGGAGTGATTGGGAGCGTACAAGATGGAGCACTTGTTTATTGTTAAACATTCAGCTTCCTAAAAATAAAAGTATAAAACCAACTGATTTAATTAGTTTTGATTGGGAAAAAGAGGAACAAAAAATAGATTTTCAAGATTTGAAAAATAAAGCAGAATTATTTAAAAAAAGAATAGAACATGGCAAGTAAAGCAATAGGATTTTTAAATTTCAAATTTGGAGCAGATTTAGGAGGTTTTGAGAGAGCAATGAACAAAGCTCAAAAGAGACTAAACAAATTTGGTAAGAATATTGAAAACACTGGAAGGAGCATGACTATGGGATTTACTCTTCCAATTATTTCTATGGGAGCTGCAGCATTAAAATTTGGATCTGATTTAGAGGAAACGGATTCAAAATTTAAACAGGTTTTTATTAGTGTTCAAGAACAAGCTGAAGATACAGCCAAAGTTTTACAAGAATCTTTTGGACTTTCAGAACTTGCAGCAAAGCAACTTTTGTCTGATACTGGAGATTTATTAGTTGGATTTGGATTTACTGAAAAAGCTGCTTTAGAATTATCAAGTCAAGTAAACAAATTGGCTGTTGATTTGGCCTCATTTTCTAATTTTGAAGGAGGTGCGGAGGGAGCCTCTAAAGCTTTAACTAAAGCATTAGTTGGAGAAACTGAATCTGCAAAAGCTTTGCAAATTGTAATTAGGCAAAACACAAAAGAATATAAAGAAAGAACGGCTGCTATAATGAAAGAGCAGGGGGTTTCAATACTTCAAGCCAAAGCAATAAATAATTTAGAAATTGCAACATCTCAAAGCACAAAAGCTATTGGAGATTTTGCAAGAACTTCAGGAGATTTTGCAAATCAATTGAGAATACTCAAGGGAGAAATAGTTGATATTGCTTCTGATATGGGATCACGATTAATACCTATAGCTCAAGTTGCTATTGAAAAATTCAAACAATTAGTTAAATGGTTTGATGGACTTTCAACTGCAACAAAAGATAATATAGTTAAATGGGGATTAATATTAGCTGCAATAGGACCAGTTTTAATAATTATAGGTAAAGTGGCTATTGGACTTGGGGCTGTTATTGGACTTTTTAAATCATTAGCAGTTTTTTCTATGGCAAATCCATTTGGAGTATTAATTGCAGCTCTTGCAGCAGTAGTTGGAGGGCTTGATATGTGGATTGACTCTCAAACAAGAGCATTGTCTCAAGCTGAGGCGTTAGAAAAGGTTGAAAAAAGAACAAATGAAATTATAAAAGTTCAAGAACAAAGAGTAAAAGATTTAACTACTAAATTAGAACAAGAAAACTTAAGTTTAGAAGATAAAGAAAAACTGCTAAATGAATTAAAAACTATTTCTCCAGAGTATTATGGAACATTAGATGCTTCAAAATTAAGTGTAGAAAAATTAACTCTTGCTACCAGAGGATATGTTACATCTCTAAAAGCTAAAGCTAAAATAGAAGCTACGAATGCACTTATAATTGAGAACGAAATAAAGCTTGAAGAGGAAAGATTAAAATTGGCTACCTTAAAGGAAAAAGCTAAAGGCATGATTAATCCTTATCCAACTTACGGGGTTATAGAGGTTGTGGAAGAAAACATAGATGGAATGGTCAAAAACATTTCTACTTATCAAACAATTGTTGATGATGCTTTTAAAGAGATGGGAGATAGTGCAGCATCATTTAATGAAGAACTTGAAAATCTTGAGAAAAATACAAAAAAAGTAGTAACAGGAGGAGGAGAAATAGTTAAAGAAACTAAAATGTATTCAGAAGCTCTTGAAACAGTTAGTACTAATATGTTATTTATGGCTTCCAGTGCTGAAGATCAATTTAAGGGAATGCTAACTTGGACTAAAGAATTAACTCTTGCTCAAAAATTAAATAATGCTGGATGGCTAATGTTTGGAGATATTGTAACAAGTTCTTTAGATAGTGCATTGGATTCTCAAGAAAACTTTTTTAATTTATTCTTAAAAAATATAAAGAGAGCAATTAGATCGCTTTTAATTCAGTTGGCAGTGATGACTGTAATACAATCTTTAATGGGAGTACCTGCTGCTTTTACAACTGCTAATCTTTCTAAAAATTTAGCAACACTTATGGGAGTTACAGGATTTGCAGAGGGAGGATTAGTTACTGGACCAACAACAGCTCTTATAGGAGAGGGAGTTGGAACAACCGCTTCAAATCCAGAAGTAGTAGCTCCTCTTGATAAACTAAAACAATACATGGGAACAGGAAATCAAAACATAATAGTAGAGGGTGTATTAAAAGGAAATGATATATATTTGTCTAATAAAAATACATCAATAAACAGATTAAGAACAACCTAATATGGCAAGAGCGGCTTATGCGTTACAAATCTTAAAAACAATACCTTTAGAATCAGCTAATGGAACAACCTATACAGCAACTATTTGGATTGCTGGAACGGGAAGTAGTGGAGATTGGAGATTAGCTTCAGATGGATTGAAATTAGATTGGGAATCAGCTGATGTTCAAGATAAAAATTCTCCAATATTAGCTTCAAAACTTACTCTTGATGTAATGGTTGAAGATTTAACTCAAGAGAATCAAGTGAAAAATTTTGCTGAAAGAGCAGAAAAAGATATTTGGGTTACATTGAGAAAAGGAACTTCAGGAAGTTTATTATGGGCAGGTTATTTAATACCTAATTTAGATATAAGAGAAGATGTTTCTTATCCCTATGTTTCAACTTTAATTTTTGTTGATGGGATTGCAAGTTTAAAAGAAACTCCATTTTTAAGAGAGGTAAACAGTGAAACTGCTGCAGTTCCAACTTTTCCTTATGTTAAACAAGATACTTTTGCAAATGCGGGATATAGAAGAATTCTTGGAAATACTACATCTTGGATTAAAGAAATTATAGATGATACTGGAATGGTTTTAGAATCAGATGAGGCTGTTGCTTCTGCTGGGATGGAAAATTATTTTATTCAGACTGCTGTTAATTGGTGGAATGAAGATATGGGAGTTGGACCTCAATCAGCAGACTGCCCTTTAACACAAACTAAAATCAATGTAACTGATTTTTATACTGTTTCTGAAGAGAATGAATATACTCCTCCAACTACTTATTCTGTATTAAAAAGTATTTGTAAATCTTTTAATATGAGATTTTTTTACTGGGAACATACATTTCATTTTATTCAGGTATCAGAATATAACACGAATGAAGAGGGAGTAGTACCATATACAACTCCAATAAACATTCCAACAAGAGAGTTTTTTTATACTGGAACATTTAAATCAAGCAGAAATTATTTTGGAACAACTGAGTTTTCTCTATATAATCAAGAAATTGAAACAGGAACAACTAATAGTGGATTACAAAAATTAGCAACTACTCAATATGAATCTTTACCTGCTATAAAAAGAACAAAAACTACTTATGCTGAATTAGCTGGAGGTAATTATTTTAATGGATTTCCTTTATTCTTAACTCACAATACTGTTTCTGGATTGCCTACTGCATGGCCAACAGATGGAGCTTCACATGCTTTTACTCAATTTTCTCAATCTGGTCAAGTTTATAATATAATGACTTTAACAGATGCGGATCAATTATCTGGTTTTTTATGTAGAATTTATTGCTCTTTTTCTAATACTTCTAATGCTGATCTTTATTTAACAAGTCTATGGACTATTAGAGCAAAACCATCATCATCTGAATGGGGAGATGCTGATAACATGACATTATTCAAATTTACAGGAACTCCTTCAGAATTAAGATGGATGAGTACAACAACTGGATCAGGACAATTCCCTTTATCTAATAACCAAGAATATATAAGAAATACAAGAATAATCCCTGCAAATTGTAATGATTATGTAATAAGCATGTTTGATTGTGCTGTTGATAGTATATGTGATGAAAGTGGGAATCTAATTCCTACTGATCCTTTATTTGTTGGGAGTTGGGATTTTCAATTTTATACATTTACTGAGTATGATGACAATGCAACAAGGCCAATGTATGCTTATAATCAAGGAGTTTCTGGTTATTCTCATGGATTAATTTTAGATACAAATTCTTTAAATGGAGGAACGAATCATGCAGGAACTGCTTTAGAGTGGGGATATACTCCAACTTTTTATGCTTTTGATTATACAGATACTTTAAGTGTATTACCTAATGGAGGAGCGTATTTTGAATCATTGTTTGTTCCTGTACTATCCGGAGGAATATCTTTTGGAAATACATATCAAGAAGTAGAAATTCAACAAAGTGGAAATGATGCTTTTGAATATAATGTTGGAGTAATAGATTTTGGAGATGGTTCTGGATCTGATACTAATTCAACTTTTCAGGTATATGATGGAGCTGAATGGGTATATGTAAATCCTTTAGGAAAATGGGCAAAAGGAATATATACTTGGAATGGAAGTGCTTATGTTTATAGTTCATTAACTTATGATAAAAAGAGTCAAGTTTTAGTTGGAGAAGAGATTATGAATAATCAAAGTGATACAATACTAACTTTCAGTGGAACAACAGCTTTATCTTCAGTAGATAAATATTTTTCAGGAAGTACAAAATTAAAATTCATGAATCCATGCGCAAGAATGGAAGATTCTGATGGGAAAAAATACATGATGATGAGAAGCTCATATAATTTAATTGATGATGAGTGGAATGGGCAGTGGGTGCAGGTTTATTATGATATTCCTGCTACAGTTTCTACTGGAACTCAAACTTGGAAAACTCCAGGAGGATTAAGTGAAGAAATAAAAAGAAATTAAAATTATGATTACTTCCAATACATCTATTCCATTTATTAAATCAGAGAACAGTGAGAATAAGTTTTATCTTAGTCAATTAACTTCTGAACACAATGAAGGAGATGTAATTACTACAGCAACAGCCATAAATTGCAGAAAGTTAGTTTTAGCAATTAAAGCGGGAGATAAAATAACTATAAATGGAATATCTTTTACAATTTTTGCTGATGCTGCAGTTGATGCTGTTTTATTTTATATTCAAGCTACAACTTTAACTCAAGCTTTGGATTTACATGCAAACATTGCTATTGATGAGGATAATATGTTTGTACAATACCAAAGAAAAACAGAGGGAACAATTGGAGGAATGCCAGTAACGGCTGATTCTATTGGACCAATAACTCTTGATGAATTAGGACATTATGAAATAACTGGAGTTGATCCAACTTATGTAAAAGTTCTTCCCAGAGATTTTATGATTAATGAAGATGGAGCATATGAGGCTTTAGAATTTAAAGATTCAGCTAATTCAGGATTACAAGTTGGAGATGATGCTCAAGAAATGATTGCAACAATAAACATTCCTTATGGAACTACAGCAACTGCAGTTTATATTTGGGGCTCTAATACTTTAAAGGTAGTTGAGGTTTATGAATGTAATGTGAATGCAAATGGAATAGGATCTTCATTAGGAGATGGAGCTACTGATGGAGCCGCAATTGATATTGGAACAGTTGCATCATCATCAACAAATTATTTATTAATATTAGTAAAAGTAACGGCTACCTCCAACAGAATATATGGAGGAAAGGTTACATTAACACAAAATTAAACAAAAATGAAAGATACAACTCAAGTTTTATTAGCAAATGGAGGAGCATCAGCAACTATTCTAACGGAATGTAATAACATCCTTACCTTTATTTCACTGACCTTAGCAATACTTTTTACTATCTATAAATTTTATAAACTATCCAAGAAGTAAACATCATAAGGTTAATAACTTTCAATCAATCACTGTTTTATTATATAATTTTTTATAATTTTACAAAATGAGATATTTCAATATTTCTGAATTTGATTCTGGACTTCCTGGAGAGGAGGGAACAGGAATTAATATGAGTCCCTTATTTTTGGACTTTATTGATGAATTAAGATCAAGATGTAATTTTCCATTTTTTGTTTCCAGTGGATTTAGAACGGAGGCCTATCAACAATCTTTAACTGATAGAGGATATAAAACAGCAAAAAAAGGACAATCTCCTCACTTAAAAGGATTGGCTGCTGATATTGCAATTTCAGATAGTGTAAAGAGAGCTCTTTTTATAGGCCATGCTTTACAATTAGTTCATGAATTAGGATTACCATTTAGAGCAGGAATAGCTGGAAAAGGGAAGGGTAATTTCATCCATATTGATATAGATGAAGAAAAAACTAATCCAAGGCTCTGGATTTACTGAAAACAGTCAAGAGATAAGACTGTGAATTTATCTCAATAATAAAAATAAATAAAAATGAAAATAGCATTAATGACAATATTAAAATCTAAACGCTTCTTAATGGCAATCAGTGGAATAATAATTCCAGTAATTATGAAGGCTTTTGATTTGGATGCTCAATTAGCAGATAGAGTATGGCAAACAGCTTTACTTTTAATTGTTGGACAATCGGCATCTGATTGGGGTAAAAACGCAAAATAAATAAATGAAGAGCAAATATCTAAATTATAAGGATGAGATATTAGAGCTTTTTGATAATGGTCAAAATTATATTGAGATATCCAGTTTCCTTATAGATAAATATAAACTGGATGTTTCAATTGACTATTTAAGAAAACAAGTTAAAACCATAGTACATTATTTAATTGCAGATAAAGATATTGTTGAGTATAATATCCGACTTGCAAAACAGAAACAAAAATTCCAAGATCTAAATAGAATTGAGAGAAAATCATTTAGAGAGGATTCAAGACAAGAGAACGCTCTTATAGAGTATAACACTGAAATCATAAAATTATTAAAGAGAGAGTCTTTAAATACTAAATTAAGTAAAAAGAAACATGACTCCGAAGCTGCAATAGTAGTTCAGATTGCAGATACTCATTTTAACGAACTTGTTGAACTTGAATCCAATAAATATGATTTTGATATTGCATCAAAAAGACTACAAAAATACGCTTATAAAGTTAAAGAATATATTAAATTCCACAAAGCAAATAAAGTATTAATTGCAATTACTGGAGATTTAATAAATTCTGATAGAAGATTGGATGAGCTTATGGCTGCCTCTACAAACAGAGCAATGGCTACATTTCTTGGAGTTCATTTATTAAAACATTTTATATTAGATTTAAATGAAATTGCAGAGGTCCAAGTTTGTTGTGTAACTGGAAATGAATCAAGAGTAAATCAAGAATTAGGCTGGGTAAATTTGGTTTCAAGCGACAACTACGATTTTACCATATTTGAGATGTTGAGGTTGTTATTACCAGATATTAATTTCTTGAGAGGAGATGCTCTTGAGTTAGTAGTTGAGATTAATGGAAAAAACATGTTAGTAATTCATGGGCATCAATTGTCAAAAATGGATACAAATGTAGTTGGAAAAGTAATATCTAAATATAGTGCAAAAGGAGTTATAATAGATTTTATAATATGTGGGCACCTCCATGAAACTATGATTAGAGATAACATTGCAAGAAGTGCTTCATTAGTAGGATCTAATGCATACAGTGAGAATGCATTGAATTTAAGTGGAACAGCCGCTCAGAACATATATTGCTTTACAGATGATGGGAGGCA
>Ga0209337_1003029_pt1 | contig 11882 bp, 15 predicted proteins | sample LinPmetageLP53_FD_184044 | JGI IMG/M metagenome (GOLD analysis project Ga0209337, IMG submission 184044) | Marine viral communities from the Pacific Ocean - LP-53 (SPAdes) (version 2) | ecosystem: Environmental > Aquatic > Marine > Oceanic | place: Pacific Ocean | collected 2010-02-08 | reverse complement strand
GTACAAGAGATTAAAGAAGAACAAAAAGAAATGCGTACAGATGTTAAAAACATTGAGCGTATGTTAATGCAAAAGTGAGGTACAGAGATGAATTGGTTATCTGGTATTACATATTTGGTTGGTATCTATTTATGGCTATCGCCCTTATATGCTCAAAGTAGTTTAAAAGATTTACAACAGATTCAATTATTGAGTCAAGATGAATGCGTTATAGTCCAAGTAAATGCAGATTGGAACTTTAAAGCATCATTAGACTTAAACGGTTTAAATAATTGTGTATGGTTTAATGCAAGTATAGATGATAAAAACTATGGTGCAATTATTACAGATGAATGGAAAATAGTTTCAGTGCCTACAATTATTATGTTTGAATATGGAAAAGAAATTAAGAGATTTGAGGCAGGACTAAGTTTTAACTTAGATAAAGATAAAATTATCAAGGACATTAAAAATGAAATTGATGAAATACAATTAAGGAAGTTCCAATGATATATATAGCACGATGGTTTAAAAAATTATTTTACGGTACACTATTAATTGGAAGTCTTTACTCGCAAGACTTTTTTAAGTTTAGCACAATATACGGTGCATATAGTTTTAGTAGTCCTATTACAAAGCAACAACAGTTCCAAGTATCAGGCGGTCAGTTACAAGAATTGCAACAAGAACTAGACGACCACAGTATAATGACTTTTGGTATTAGAAAGCTTGCACGCTACGGATATGAGAACAAACCAGAAGTTTGGTATGACGGAAGTGAAAGCCCTATTAATGAAAGTGTTGCTATAGGTAATATAGCTACTGGCTGGGAGTATGTTATTGAGTATTCGGACCACAAAGAGTTTGAAGAAGAGTTTACTAATCAAGAGTATATGTTAAGATATTTAGGTAATAACTTTTTAATTAAAGCTAGTTATGACTATAGAGGTTATGAAGACTTAGAGTTTGCAGCTTTAGATATGCGTTATAAGAAGAACTTAGGAAACTTAGCTTTATCATTAGGTGTAGCTGGTAGAAGTCATCCTACATACTTAGATTTTTTACCGATTGATTTATGGTGGGCTGAGCAAGGTATAGACATAGATGAGTTTACACCGTTTTGGGATTTTGCATACTTCTATGGTTATACGGATGAGTTTGCAGAACAATTTACACAATATGGTTATAGTTACTTTGATTTTAAATGGTATGACGCAGAGGGTAATTTAGTAGCTAATACAGATGAGCAATTTTATAAACAGGTTTATGGAGAAATTGTAAGAGAGTATAATGAAGAGTGGGCAAAAGATAAAGGCTATCAAAATGAATTAAGCTTATCAGTAGGTATGGATTATTACAAGTACACACCGAAGAATTGGTTTCATTTTTGGACAACAGCTTATCCAGTAACAAAAGGAATGTCAGATTATTCCTTTAATTACGACATGGCAGAAAATGGAATGGATTACGATTTGGGTTTAGTTTATGGATGGAAGATAACTAAGAAACTTGGAGTGTTCGTAGAAGCAAGATACTTAAACATGTACGACATACAAAGTTATGAAGCTAAAACAGGCTTCAACTTATTAATTTACTAGGAGGTAAATATGCAAGGATTTATTATTGGATTTATATTTGGTTTTGGATTAAAATACGCTATATGCAAATGGTGTGATGATAAATGTCCAGAATGCAGTATTATTTGGAGAAAGTTTAAAAAATAACATGGAGAACACAATGAAGAAAAACGATAAGATAACTGAAGAAGCAACCTCAAAAATGGAAACTCTAGTAGAGCAGTACAATGAATTGCAAGGCAGCATGCAAGAAATGCAAGGCAGGCTACAAGAAGTGCAAACTGAAATTGTTAAACAGCAGGGCTATTTAGAGGCGTTAAAAGACTTAGATGACAAATAGTATATTTATAAGTATATTGTTTGATGAAGCAATTTTTAATTGTTTTTTCGACTGTCTTTTTACTTGGAGGTTCTATGAATAAAGAATCTCTAGTAATAATAGATAAAGTCATTCATAACGAGGGCGGTTATAATAACGATGCCCTCGATATGGGTGGAGAAACTAAGTACGGAATATCTAAAAGATTTTATCCGCACATCAACATAGAGTTCTTAACTCTAGAAAAAGCTAAACAAATCTATTATGAGGATTATTGGATTCCAGCAAAAGTAAATAAATTGCCTTACAGCCTACGATACCCTTATTTTGATTGTGTTATAAATACCGGTCAAAAAAGAGCTATTAAAATACTACAAGAAGCAATTAATTCACAAAGCGTAACACAGTTAGAAGTAGATGGAGTTCTTGGTCCAAAAACATTAAAAGCAGCTAAAAGCGTAAGTCCAAAAAGATTTACTGCGTATAGAGTTGATTTTTATAGTAAATTAGTAGCACACAAACCAGAGCAAAAAAGATTCTATTATGGTTGGTGGCTTAGAACACTGGAAACAATAAATGGCTAATTATATAACACAAAGAGATTTATACGATATATACCCTAATATCGATGAGTATGACTCAAAAGCAGTCATTCATGGATGGGTAAACGACTCAGGTAGTAGATATAAGGCAGATAACTGTGGTTTAGTAACTCAGTTGTTTGCAGACGGGCAGAACCTAAGCTCAGCACAAACGAGCAAATCTGCCGTAGATACAAACGGAGAATGGTATTACGATTCAACAACCGACACTGTATATTATTACAATAGTGCATCAAGTCCTGAAAATATGCTTATGGAGGCTGGAGAAGATAACAATACATTTAAAGCAAGAATGATTGCTAATGCTAGTGCTTTCTTTACCTCTAAGGTCGATGCGACACTACCTAAAGAAATGTTTACATTAAAAGATGGAAGCTATGACTACTTCATAAAAAGAACAGTTGGTTTATTAGCAGCATCGTTCATGATTAAATCTTATGAGCCTGAAAGTGAAATAGCAGAAGCTATGAACGAAGAAGCAGACAATAACATACAAGATTTAAACGATGGTATTGTTAAGCTAGGATTTCAGTCATCAGGAGATATGTCGCAAGGCAATGTATCTAAAGTATCGGTTAGCGGTGCATTAAACATTGTAGACACTAGAGGCGATTATGTCGGAACATACGATAGAATTAAAGTAAAAATTACTACTGCTGGTGCTATAGGAACTGCAAAGTATTCAGTATTTGCCAAAGACTCAGACGGATTAAAAAACAATTTAGTTGTAGATAATACAATTGTAAATGGAGACTATCAGTCTTTAGTAGGTGGATTACAAATTAGATTTCAAGGAAGTGCCGATAGCTCTGCTGCTACCCTAAACGATGAATGGGAAGTTGAGGTTATGGGTAAACACGAACATACAGATAGTGCTGGTATAAGAAGTGTAAAGCTTACAAGAGGTAATAATAAAAGAGTCAAATATACCCTGTTTAACTAATGCCTACCTCATTTGATAAAATATTTACTAATGAAATTGTAGATATATTTGCAAACAATCTAATAGGAGAGTTTGAAGCATCTGCAAAGATTTATGTTTCGGAAGATTTTAAAAGAAACGGCAATCAGTCAATTAGATTAAATCCCGTTAGTCAAACTTTTAATGAAATAAATGATGATAGATTTTTAAATAATTATAACTTAGAAATAAAATTGTATTTCATTTGCCTTGCAAAAAACGATTTATCTTACAAGGATTTTTTTAATACTCTTCATAGATTAGAGCAATATATATTAGCTTTTCAAGACACTTTCGAAGAGGGTCAAGAAGCATTAAATTTAAAGATTAATAACATACAACTTAACGACTTAGTTGACGAGGAAGTAAATATAACTGGATTACAAACAGCTACATTTAATATTTCTTTTGCTAAGCTAAAAGGATAAAATGGCTTACAATTATACTAACTATACATTCGATAACATCTTATTAAAGTTTAGGAATGCCTTGCGTACAGAATACGGAGGTTCTTTACCGGTGTATATTGGAGAGTCGTATAAAAAAAACAAAAACTCTCACATAAGAATATTTGTAAATCAAATAAGCGATGAAAATTCTAAGCCAAAAATGATTTTAAATAAAGTAGAAATGACCTTTGTTTTATATCTTAATATAAAAAACACCAATAAAAAATCTTTGGATGTTTTAAGAGATAAAACAAACAGACTTGAACAGGTATTGTACAACAATAAAAGAGACGGAACAAACTATTTTGACGGAAGAGTAGAAGAAATAGAATTTAATATTAGAGAAGAGGAAGAAGTATTTGTTGATAATATGCTTGTTTCAAAGATAAATTACAGTGTTAAAATACCACTATCTTATTCGTTGTACGGTTTCTTTCTTGACAGTGATAGTAAAAAATTTGTTACTTCGAATCAGAAAAAATTTGTAATTTTAAACTAGGAAAATATTATGAAATATAAACTTAAAGAAAACATAGCTTCAAACAAACTAACAGTTATTGATTTAGATGTTAAAGAAAAACTATTGCAAGGCAAAGAAGTAGAACTTGATGTTCTACCTAGATGTCTGATTGGTAAAGTTGATGAAGTTCAAATGAAACCAAAAAAACCTATAAAGGAGATTGATTAATGGCTATTAACACGGCGGCTCACAACCCTAAAGAATACCAAATTCTTATTGCTCCTGAGACTACTGCTGGAACAGCTCCAGCTGGAAGTGCTTTTGTTGCAATAGAAACAGAATCTATAAGTATGCCTACTTATAATGATTTAAAAGTTATAGAACAAAGAAGCGGTACTACTGGAAGAGTAGTTAACGCTAACGACTTACTCTCACATGAAGAGGGTGCGGTACACGAGTTTAGTGTATCAGGTGTTCTAACAAATGAATTAGCACCAATTTTATTACAAAATGCATTAGGTGTTGCTACGAGTACAAACTTTATAACCCTTGCATCGGGATATGAGCATGTAGCTTTTGCTTACGGTGCAACCGGTGGAGCACAAAACACAGTGTCATTTCACATTAACGGATTAGCGGACGGCGATATAGCCGGTGCTGGTAATTCTTTTGCTGTGCCGGGTTGTGTTATAACGAGTTTAAAACTATCTGCTAGTTCACAAGAAAATGGTGGTAGAATTAATTTTGAACTTACAGCACAAACAAGAAATACCTTAACAGCTGCACCAGCTGCTAAACTAACTGGCTTTTCAGATTACTCGGTAAACTACAAATACCTTGCAGATATGACGCAAGATAAAAAAGTTGGCGGAGCGATAGTTGTTTTAGATAGCTGGGAGATTAACTTTGAAAACCCCGTTGCTTTCTTAGGAAATAAAACATCAGGTGGTTATGCAGGTTGTCCAGAAGCTTATTTAAGAGGAACACCAAATTTAGATATTACATCAGCTTGTGTTGTTAAATACGACGATAATGTATCTACATTTTTTGCGAAAGCTAAAGAATTAACTCCTATTGCAACGGATGCATTATTTCTTGCTAACCATGCAAGTGCACCAACTGACTTGTCTTTTGACATGACATCAGGAGTTATTACAGAAGTTGCCTTTGATGAGGGCGATTACTTAAAACTGGCCGTTACTGTTAAGATGACTGATAAACTATCAGGAAATCTTATTAAGATAAGACCAGCATCATAATAAAGGAGAAACGATGAAGAAAGAGAAGTTTAAGTTAGCTTCCGGTAAGGAAGTTAAATTATTAGAAATGTCTGTAGATGATATAGATTTTTGCAACGATGTACCTACTGTAGTTCAGGACAAAGATGGCAATAGCTCTATTAGAAACATGTCAGCAGCTAGAACAGCTTGGATTAGAAAAGGTGTTGATAAGTGTAATGACAAGTTTTTAAAAGGATTAACAGAAGAAGATAAAAATGATTTAGCTGTTAAGATTAGAGAGTATCAAGACTTGGGGGAGTAGAAGCCTATACCCTTGAGTATAATGTATTGCTTACTTATCGGAGTCCAGAGTGTATAGGCGGTTGTGAGGGCTGTGCTTATAAGCAATATCCTTATGAAGCACAAATACCTTTAATGGTTGATGGCAAATATCCTTATTTAACATTTACAAAGGATGAAGATGTGCAAGGCATAATAGATAAATTGATTGCTGAAGTTAGGCAAGTAAATATAGAGAAAGGCAAGAGTTTCAATATAGCTGAAGCTATTTTTGGACAACTGCCTTTTTTTGCTTGTAAAAGATTTCTATATTCTGATAGTGCACAACATGATATAAGTAAGTATTCTTATTGTAGTGAGTTTAAAGTGCCGGCTTTTGATGGTCCGTATGGAAAACATCCTAAGAAATGGATAGACAAAAGTTTTTTTATGAGAAACATTATAAATAGACAAAGAGAAAAAGATGGCGAGCAAGACAAAAACAGGTAATAACATAACGATAGAGTTTAAGCCTAAGGGCGAAAAACAACTTATTGCTGCAATTAATGCCTTGCAAAACTCTAGTACCAGTTTAGCTAGTTCACAAAAAAGATTAGGTAAGTCAATCGGACTTACAGAAAAAGCACAAAAGAATCAAATTGCAACAGGTACTCTTGCAATGAGAAACCAAAGAAACATGAACAGTGCTACCCTTGCTGGAGCAACAAGCTTTTCGGTATTTCGTTCTAAATTATTATTAGCAACATTTGCTGTAGGTTTATATGCAATGACAATCGGTAAGCTTATTAAGGCTGCAATGGAACAAGAGTCTTCTGAGAGAAGATTAACCGCAGCTATAGAATCTACCGGTGCTGCTGCTGGATTAACTAACCATCAAATATTTGCAATGACTGCAAACCTTGAAAAAATGGGTGTGGTTGGAGACGAAACTAATAATAAAGTAGCTGGTCTAATGCTTACATTCACTAATATAGGTGCTCCAGTATTTGAAAGAACGCTAAAAGCTGTAAATGATATGTCTATTGGTATGAATCAAGGAATACCGGCTTTCGAACAATTAAAGACTAGTGCCATACAACTTGGAAAGGCATTACAAGAACCAGATAAACAATATAATGCCTTGCGTAAATCAGGGTTTAGTTTCAATGAGGCACAAGTTGCTTTAATAAAATCTTCTATGAAAGCTGGGGATATATTAACAGCTCAAGGAGTAATATTAGAGGCAGCTGAAACACAATTTGGAGGATTAACAGAAGCCATGAGAGAAACATCAGAGGGAGCAATGGCAGCTCTTTCAAACTCTGCTGGAACTGTTGCTGAGGATTTAGGTGCTATGTTATTGCCAATGATTGTTGGTCTTGCTAACTCCCTTACAAGTTTGTTTGATGCCTTTCACGAAAACAGAGACATGATTGAAAAAGTAACAATAACTATACTAGCAATTAGTGCAGCAGTAGGTGCTTTTATATTTGTTTCTTCAGGAGCAGCAACTTCCGTATTAGCTTTTGCAGCGGCCTTTGGAGTATTAACAATTGCTGCCGCACCATTATTAGCGGTAGTAGCAGCTATTGGATTTGCAGTGTTTAAAATGCTAGAACCATTTATTGAAATAAGACAAGAGGCTAGAAAAATAGCAGAAACTGCTTTGCAAGCACAATTAGAAGCGGTTAGGATAAATAAAGAATTAATTGCAATAACAGACAAACTAGCAGAATCACTTGCAGCTGAAGCTGTAGCTGGTCAAAGAAAAATTAATAATTTAAAAATACAAAACCGTGAAATACTCGGTCTGACTGACGCACAAGTAAAGCAAATGGAAGAACAAAACAAGCAAATTAGAATACAAGAAATGTTGCTTGATATTGACGAAGAACACAGAGAGGGTGCAAAGGCTTCCGTTATTGCTATTGTAGAGCAACAAATAAAAACAGAAAATCTTATTCAAACCACTAAAGACCAGATACAAACAATTAAAGATAAAATTAAAGTAGAAGAGCTGGCTTTAAAACAGGCTAATCAATTACAGGCTTTAATGAATAGAGCGTTAGTTGCAAGGCAAAAAGAAAAAGAAATTAACAAAGATTTAGAAAAGCAGGACTTTACTAGAATAGACCAACTATCAGCATTTAATCAAGGGTTAATGCAATTAACTGGAACTGGTTTAGTTAATTTTAAAGATTTATTGCAAGGCACGGGTACTGTAGGAGGTTTAACCTTTGATAAGTTGACCGGTAAAAATAAAGAATTTGCAGAATCTTTAAGAGACGCAATTGTAGCTGAGGGTAGTTTAGAGGCTGCTTTAGAAAGCTTAGGAGTAAAAGCTAAAGAAGTAACAGCAAATCAAAAACTTATGGCAAATGAGTTTGTTATTGGTGCACAGCTAGGTATTAGCTCTTTTCAAAATATGGTAGGAGCACAAGGTCAATTAATAGAGCAAAGAATGCAAAGAGAAATGGAAGCCGTTAAGGCATCACATGACTATCAAAACGCTACACAAGAAGAGCGTCAAGTCATGGAACAAAATGTAGAAAGAAAATTTAGAGATGCTCGTAGAAGACAATTTAGAATGGAAAAGGCTAGTAATTTAGCCGCAGCTGGAATGCAAGTAGCTGAAGCTATATCTAAAGCATTGCCAAATCTTCCCTTAGCTGCATTAGTGTCAGCAATGGGTGCAGCACAAATATCAGCTATTGCCAAACAGCCCGCTCCAAGATTTGCTACTGGTGGTAGCTTTATAACCTCAGGGCCAACAAATATGCTGGTTGGAGAATCTGGTGCAGAAAGAGTTACTGTACAGCCATTAGGTGGTAGAAGTGCAAGGCAAGGCTCCGGAACAGTACAAAATATTAATATTAATGTATCAGCTCCTTTAGTTGACGAAACTATCTTGGATGTGATTATTCCAAAGATTGAAGAAGCTGGAAAACTTAATCTAGCATAATGTTAACACTTCCATCAGCTTATACATCAGCCTTAGGCCAATCAATTAAAGAAAATTATTTAGTTCAACTTTACAACGACACTGGAAATATAGGGAAGTCAATATCTGTTTATACTACAACTGTAAGCTCCGTTCTTTATCACGGGGTAATTACAAATGTTCCTACTATAAGAGAAAGTATCGACTTAAATACATCTACCAGTTCGCTGTCTAATATAAGTATTAGCTGTGCGGATGACAATTTAAGTGATTTACTTCTTGCTACAAGAACCTATCTTAATAGAGAAGTTAGAGTGTATTCACAGCTCGACGATGAAACCAACCTTAGTAATTGTTTGTTGTTGTTTAAAGGTATTTTAAGGTCAGTACAGTCTACAGAAAATAAACTTACCTTGCAGATAAGTGCTAAAAGACCTTTTGAAAATATAAATGTTCCAAAAGTACAATCATTGCAAGGCAATTATGTTCCTATAGTTTTTGGAGATTATAATTCTTACACATTTAGTTCTGCTATTTTAGGAACAAAACTACAGAACACAACTACTATTTGTCATCCAGTTCCAGTTGATACTGTCAAAGAGGGCAAGATAATAACCTTAGCACACGAGCAAGGCAGTGCTGTAAATACAGGACATTTGCATGTACAGGAAAATAGTTTATTTAGAACAACCGGTTCAGAAAATATGTCAAAAGCCGGCGGAACGCTACTTAATAACGAATCAGCAACTACACTAACAGCACAAGACGGCTCTACAACAATTTATGGAAGAGCAGCACAACTAGACTTAAGAAGAAGTGGTACATCTTTAGTAGGTGTGGCTGATGTTGATTTTGGTGGAAGTACGGCTATATCTTCTGACAAGACTACAATACTTGTAGATAGAACAGAAACAAATCAAGGTCCGCAAAAAACTTATCATTTTACAATTAATGATATTGGTACAATTAAACACACTCCAGAACTTATAACTTTAAATTTAAATTTTAGTAATGTAGCTATTAACATAACTGACTTTAGTCAATATAGAGTTAGGTTAGATGTTAAATGGGGTAGTGATAATTCAGCTGATGTTACAAATTATACAGCAGTTACAAGAAATGTTTTAGAGGACCAAATTACATCTATAGCAGATATTTCTACTGCTTTTAAAGTTACTAGTGCTCTTAATCAAACTACTATTTCCGAAGATGGAGATAATAGTGGTAATTTACCAGTATCAGTTACTGTGGAGTTTACCTTTTATTCTAGCTCAGGCGGAGCTGTAAACTATGACATAGACTTTGATTGTCAACCTGAGTTTGCTTTTACAACAAAGCTTGACGAAACAGCAACTAATGTTCAGTCTACATCCGATATTGTTAATAACATAAAAGAATTATATTCCGGACAAGATGGATTTTCTTTAGATGGTGCTTTAATTACAAAACCTATAGCAGCACATAGATACCTTTGTGAAACATTTATGTCTAGCGAATTTGGAGCAACACCACCGTCATCTTATACTGAACTGTTAGCACACCAAAGCGGAAGAGGAACGATGCATTACTATATAAACAAACAAATGAAACTAGAAGATGTATTAAAGAAACTTCAGCATTTTGGTGCGTTTATAATGAGGTATAAAAGCGATGGTACTTATGCATATCAAAGCTCATCTTTTTTAAGCACAAGCACAACCGCATCAACTATCAAACCGTACTTATTAAATATTGGAACGCTACAAACCGCTGGGGGAAGTGGCATAGATTCCGACGACTCCGACTTCGGTGTTGATATAACACACGGTTCTGAAACTTTAGGGCATGGCGACATTATTGCTATGCAACATCCATCTGTTAGTGGTATGTTTGAATTTGTAAAAGTATTTATGACCGATACTTCTATAGTCGGTGCAGATATTTCTTTTGCTCAATGTGAAAGAAATCTTATGCCATCAAATACTAATACTAGCTTTCCGGAAAATGCAGTTGTTTACAAAGTAAAGTTTCCACACGCAAAATTAACTGACAATGATTTTACTGATTTACAAATAAATCATTTACCTTTAGACAAAATTGTTACAAGATATTTAATTAATTATCACAAAAATCCCGGAGAGTCTAATAAGTATTTAGAACAAAAAACCTTTACAGATTCTAGTCAATCATCAAAGTATAATATTACAACAGAGAATGTTAAAGAAGTGAAGAATGAAATAGATGTAAATGGACAACTAAGCGATTATTACTATCATCACTATGGAAGTTTAAGTAATGGACCAAAAGTTAAAATATCTTTAAATATTATAAATCCTGATTTTTACAACATTGAAGTAGGAGATATAATTAAGTTTGATGGACAAAACACTACACAGACTCCTTTTGGATTAGCACCTAAAGGATTGACTGCAAACCCTAATGCTTTCGATAGACTATATTTTATTGTAACTTCTACATCAAGAACGCTTGGTAAAATTAGTATATCAGCACAAGAAATTTATTAAGGAAAAATATTATGTCTTTAATTACAGAACTAAGATTTAGATTTGGAGGAAACCACACAAACTACACTCCATCTCGTAATCCCGATATGAATGTCGGGCACAGCACAAACTATAAGGGAATATCTACATTACAATCTTATGGAGGAAAAGTATATACTAATGAAAGATTTGGTAAACAACTACAGTGGGAGTTTAACTATACTAACCTTTCTAATGCAGACAGATTAAAACTAGAAGCGTTAATTAACGCAACAAGTGGAAGAAAATCTAATTTTGATTTTAGCCCTGATGCCGGCAACACATATTATAGTGTTAGGTTTACGGAGGGTAAACTATCTTTTGAGCAAACAGCCTATGGAATATATTCAGTAAGCTTTATTATTCTACAAGAAGTATCTTAAAACTCACGAGAATAGGCCTTAAATCAATTATATTTATTAAAACGGTAAATCATCTTCTGATAATGGTTGACCGGGCTTAGCTGCGTGTTTTGTACTCTTAATTTCTTTTTCTGGCGGAGAGAATGACAAACTTAACATTGGGTCGCCTTTCTTGGTCAATTTCTTCCAAAGACTTACATTATATAAGTTA
>Ga0209337_1003027_pt1 | contig 11889 bp, 15 predicted proteins | sample LinPmetageLP53_FD_184044 | JGI IMG/M metagenome (GOLD analysis project Ga0209337, IMG submission 184044) | Marine viral communities from the Pacific Ocean - LP-53 (SPAdes) (version 2) | ecosystem: Environmental > Aquatic > Marine > Oceanic | place: Pacific Ocean | collected 2010-02-08 | reverse complement strand
ATCCATCCCACCAGCAGAATTTATATCGATTGCTGCGGCAGCAGTAGACGCAGCATCTAAAACAACTGTACCAGAAGAGTCCATGGTAATTGTCGTCGCATCTACTTCAAAAGTACCGTCAGCGGTAATTTGAATATTAGCAGCAGCGGCGGCAGTATCAACAGTTGTAATTGTTAAAGCTCCGTTTGTAGCAGCAGAAATCGTGACAGTATCGTCTGTTGATGGAGTCATAACAATTGAATCATCAGTTACAACTGTACTTCCGACAGTGACAGAAGTAGCTCCAGTGACAACACCAGCATCTACTTGAATTGTTCCGTCTAAGAGAATGTGAGAGCCTGCGGCAGGTTCTAAATTAATATTTGCACCAGAGTCTAGAGTCATAGTGCCAGCAGAATCGATATCAACCGTTCCATCGGCTGTTATAATAAGATTTGCTGCCGCTCCATCGTCATCTACAGTTGTTAAGGTAGTTGCTCCGTTTGTAGCAACTCCAATTGAAAAGTAATCACCGGTATCAGCATCATCCATAATTTTAAGAGCAACATTGGCAACGTCAAAATCAAAAACAGTTATAGCTCCATCATCCATGGTTACGTTTCCACTGGCAGCCGAAAGAGCAATATCACCAGCAACATCTACTGTCAAATCACTGTCTGAATCGATTTCTGTTCCATTGATTGTTATATTGTCAACAGTTAGAGTGGTAAGCGCGCCAACGGAAGTCAAACTTGAATTTACAACAGCAGATCCAAGAGTTGTAGCATTAAGAACAGAAGCTCCGTTGATTTGATATGCATCTCCTGTTACTAGGTCTAAGCCATCTCCATCAAAAGTTGCACCAAGAACGCCAGAGTATTTTATTTCTACAGTGTCATCTTCAGCATCTAATACAACTCCACCTCCGGAACCTCCCTCAGTAGCTATGATTAAATCACCAGTGTTGTTAACAACATATGAATTGGTTCCACCGTGGTAAAGATTAAGATCTGCACCAACGCCAGCGGAAATCCGCCCAGTAGCAGAATCGGCGGTTGTATCATCAGCATCCGCGTCTACACTTACAACGACGTTTGCATCAAAGGTTGCAATTCCAGTTGATCTAAGAGTTCCATTTACATCTAGTCTATGAGAGGGAGTTGTATCGTTGATACCAATGTTTCCACTTCCATCAATTACTAAATCATCCTCGCCACTCCCAGCACTGATACCAAAATGATTCAGAGCATTACTGGTTGCATCGCACCGAATGTTAGCTAGCTGTGTACCGTCTGTGCTCTTGAAGATAATTTGACCATCACCATTTCCACTACCTTCGCTAGATTGAAAAAGAAGCTTTGGGTGTTCTGCTTTGATTTCTAGATCAACAGCAGGTGCGGCTGTTCCAATTCCAACTCTGTTATTTGCGCCATCGACAGTGAGAACATTGGAATCTATATTGAGAACCTTTGCTGATTCATCATAGACAATCGCCATATCGTTTGTTGAACCAAGAAGATTAATCGTAACGTCAGAGGTATCATCCTCTCCAATATCAATTTGTGGAGACTTAAGGTCAATACTTGTAGCTGCCACAACTCCGAGGTTTCCGTCAGAAACAGAATAAATATATTCATCGCCTTGATCTCGGAACCCTAATCTCATGGCTGCATTTAAATGTATGCCTACATCATTTGTATGTGTTAAACTAACATCATCGCCCTCTCCAAAACTTAGAATTGCCGAATCGGACTGGAGGAGGAGGTCATCCCCTACAGTAAGATCTCCGGTAGAAGAAAGGCTCCCTCCGCTGAACGTTGTAGCTTTAACTGTTCCGTTGACATCTAGTGCCTGAGTTGGAGCGGCAACGCCTATACCAATTCTATTGTTCGATGAATCGATAACTAAAGTGTTTGAATCAAAATTGAATCCGTTCGGTACAGACCCAGTCGAAGCATTGAAAGTCAGACTATCCGATGCAGCATCTCCAAAAGTTGTGGAGTTTGCAGAGACAATAAAGTCTGTGGTTTTTGCGTGTAGTGTACCGGTTACTTCTAGATTTCCTGTGATCTTAACTGATCCTTCTAGGTTGACATCTGTTCCGGATTGCGGCGCGATCGTATTTACATACAGTTTACTCATAATTTTTCCCTTGATTTAGTTTTATAAAATATAAACAACTACACATAACTAGTTATCTCAGCCGATATTCTCCTAGGTTTTAAACATCATCAAGATCTTTGATTTTAACCTTCGAATTAGCGTTTATCGTAAAAGATACACCATTTCCTATGGTTATCGGCCCCCAAAGGAGAGAATTGTAGTTTTCCGGAACTGTTGTATCCGTGGCCATTGTGGTACTGTTGCCAATAGCTGTAACAGAAGTGAAATCAGAAACAGACAAAGTTCCAGAAACAGCCATAGCGCCGGTAACTTCCATAGTGTTTGAACCAGTAAAGAAAGATAAATTCTCAGAACCAGTAAGTTGGTCTCCATCACTTTTAAATTGTATGGAGCCCGTGACTCCACCGGAAGCCGTGAGAGCCCCTCCTGCTACATATGCCCATCCAAATTCTGCCATAACAAAGAACCTCTCTTAAAATGTACTACAAGCAGCGAAGACGGCGATTTCGGTATCGTCCGCGTTCACAAAAGCGACTCTATCTACCCCTAGAATATCATAGCGTCGATATTCCCTGTCGGATGGTACTTGTTCGGCGACTGCCCTACCTGAATCAGCAACTGTAATAGAAGCAGCAGTCGGAGCAGTATTTGCCGCCGCAGCAGAAATTGGGGTGTCCATAGTAGATGCGCCAATTTCAAACCATCTCTCAAAAGCATGACAATATCCAAAAATTGTTAATGCAACCGGTTCAGTATCATTTAGATCTGTGACTAATACGTGAAGATATCTTTGATTCTCTGTGGCGTATCCTTCTGTCTTGTGATCTGTATTACTAGCTAGTAAATTGTCTGTGTCGGCCAAAAGTGCCACAGCCGTGCCTGGTGCTCCAGCTATATTCTTTGGACTTCTTGTTCGACCCCAACTTGTGTATTTAAAATTTGCCATAGTTATTTTTCTCCAAAACTATAATAATTAGTCTTTTTTTCTTTTTGCTTCTTCTTTTTTGTGACGAGCGATAGCTTTTTGTCTTGCTCGTCGTTTAATATCGGAAGGTTTTTTGTAATGCCTCCGATCTTTAATCTCTTCAATGATCCCAAGTTTCTTGGTTTTCTTAAGAAATCTTTTTATAAATCTTTCTTGATTCTCGTTTCGTCTAGGTTTTAATGTTAAATTGTTAGACATCGTTTTCCCCCGATAGTTTCTTCCAAATTGCAGAAGAATGACCAGAAAATATATTTGAAATATCAACACCGGGATCACCAGGGTCGACATCTTTTAAAGCTCCACGGCTTTGTTGTTGTGGTGAAGAGGTAGGAGTTGTTCCTTCAAAAAGGTTTACACCATTATAAGCGTCTTTTCCTATTGAATCTAATAATTTCTTTTTTCTTTGCTTCATTGGGTCTTCTCTTTTCCGTTTAGGCTGATCGATCTTTGGACGTTTGGGTTTTTTAACTTCAACAATTGGTTGTGCTTGAGAAGTCCCTCTAACAACCTCCGAAATGATAGCAGATAAAGTTCCTTCTTCAAAGATTATTTCTTTGATACACTCTTTAATTAGCGGCCTTAGTATGTTTTTTAATTCATCTTTCTTCATTTAGTCTCCAAGAATCTTCTTAAATAAATCATCAACGATGTTTCTTTTAGCTTCATTGATCTTGTTCTCATACATGTTCGAGCTTTTATTTTGTGGATACATATATGCATTTGGAGTTGAAGGTTCCGATACAATATCAAAACAGATTAATTCAAAATCTTCCTGCACAGTTGTGACTCCCATGCTTTCCTGTACGGATCCAAGGCCACGAGATGATATTCCAAGTTTAATCCCGGAGTTCACAAGATCTTTAAGTATACGACCGGATGGTGTATCCAACACTTTAATTTTTCCCATGACGTCTTTTCCTTCCCACCAAACATCTGTTACAACGTGGGAGACATTTCGCAGGTTTATAACCGAATCATCCGGGTGATCTAACTCCCCTAATGCTCTATTATCCTTAACAACGTTTTGATAATTGCCAATCTCTCTTTTTAGAACTTTCGTAGGATATGATCTTCCATTTCCATTTTTCGTATCAGCAGTTTGTAGGCGACCTGAAAGGTATACGACACCGCTATCTCTTTCTTTCTTTTCCCTTTCGGTTAAAAGATCAAGACAGATGCCATCTTTGCAAAGCGCATAGAATTCTGTTAATAATTTCTTACTCATTTAAATCTCCAAATAATGCGGTCTCTCTCCGCTCGTTTCAGGAACCTGAACAGCAACGACGAACCGGTTGTAACATCCATTTCTTAGTCATCATTTTTATCTCCTTTATTTAAAATCATCATGGTGTAGTGCACCAGTCTTAGTAGATTGACCTCTCTTTGGATCCAGTTTGAAAGCCAAAGCTAAACCCAATACATTTGCAGCCTTCTTAAGCTCCATTTCGTCTCCACGAAACACAAGTTCTCTTCCGGATTCCACTTCAAACTTAGAAGCCGCTGAAATTCCCATCTTTTTAAGCATTTTAAGCACTTGTGCAGCTTGTAAAGCTTTAATGCTATTTATTCGTTGACCACCGGTAACATTTGGTTCCACAGACATCTGTGGGAGACTTCTAAAAAACTGATAGTAAACTGCGTCATCAATTTCTCCTTGTCCACCTTCATAATCTTGTTTTAGTTGGGCAATAACACTTTTATAGTCAACTGTAGCTTCTTTAAGGTTATTAAGTTCTTCTTTTATAAGTTGCTTAAGTCTTTGTGTTGTTAATATCATTTTTATCTCCATTTCTAAATCCAAAGTCATCTACCATCATTGACAACAAATAACTTGTTCCTGCCGAGATACACCCGCACAAGAAAGCGTTAATTAAACTGTATTCAAATGTAAATAGTTCTGTAAAACCATTTACGGCAAACAAAAAAACTCCAACCCAGAATCCTACACATAGCGGACAATGAAATAAAGTATTCCACTTCTTTGAATAATCTTTTACAGGTCGCAGGTCTTCAAATATCTTTCCATGAACAATAATAAAGGTCATGCCATAGGCGGCAAGAATAAAGTATATTAATCCCATAAATCCTCAATAAGTGTAGCGACCATAGACATATGGAGCAAACATTCCTTTTTGAGCCATCGAGCCTTTCTCTTCCTCATGAGGAACTTCACCGAGTTCTGTCGTTTCGGTATCATCCGGATTTGCAAAATGATCATTGAGCATATCATCATAATCCCTAGCGTCATCCATCATCGGCTTTTCTTTTCCTATCCACTCGGCAATCATAATAACACTAGCTTCATATATGTCATATTCTTTTGAACTAATAATACTTCCTTCCATGGAGCCATATATATTTCCACCCTGGATAGAATCGTATACAATTATACCTTTCTTTCTGAGGTGGTCAAACAATCTTGCCTCGGCACCATACACAACCTCTGTCATAAGATCTTTGGCAAATGCCACAATCTTCTTTTGTTGTTTAAGAATTACAATATCAATATCGCTATGATCAAATATAAGAAAATCTCCATTTAGTGACTCTCTTACATTTAAATCAAAATCATAATCAATCGGTAATAGCCCCTTTACTGTAACTTTCATTACTCTCTTTTCTTCTTGCGGAGAATGTATAACAACATTAATGGCCATTGCTAATTTCCTCCACCAAATCTTGAATATAAAATAACTTTCGCACCATCTCTTCATTTATAGGTTTGCTCTTGAATTCTTCTAGTTTTACCAGAACTTTTTGGGTATCATCTAGATGAGCGGTGTCTCCATTGCTTTCTTTAGAGCTTATAATATTCTTTAGCTCATTCTTCAATTTTCCGACCTCTTCATTCATGAAAGCCTTAAGACCCAATCCATTATCGGAAAATGAAGTTATATAATTTGTCAAAAGTGATTTTTGGTTTTCGCGAAGAGATTTATCATAGGTCTCATTGAACTTTTCAACAAAAGTATTGTATGTGAGATTGTCAATATGCTTCATCTCATTGGGTAGTTCATTTTTAGGTCTTAAAATCTGCACAACCTTACCTTCTATGATCAACCTGGTTTTCGCGTCCAAGTTATCAGAATTGAGCCATTGTCCAACAGTTGCAATATTTTTATAGTTTGGAACAAAATTTCTATAGACAGAATTGGATAGTTGTTTATTTATATTATCTATCAAGCTTGTTTGGCGATTAAAGACATCTGTACGGTTTAAATTATAAAAATCCTTTTTCGTCTCTAAAAGAAATCTAGAAGAAAACTCCTTTGTCATTTTGTCTTTGTTTTCCAAGATTGATTTATAAACCTTAAGGTCTTCATGAAGTGGAGTGCCCTTTGTAAAATTTTCTTTAACCAAGTTAAGGATAATTTCTTTTCTCTGGTTGTCTTTTCGTACGATAGCTACTGTAAGCTCTTTAATTAAAGATTCGTAGAGAAAAGCGGTGTTTCTTTTCTTATTGTGTTTCATCTTCTGTTTCCTTTATTTTTAATAAACTTTCAATCAATACGTCGACTTGTCGAGTTGTATTAAATAGTTTTTCTTCTTCTATTTCATTCTGTGTCCTATTTTCGGTTACCCCGCGAGCTAAAGAATCTAGTCCACCGAAGCCAACCTTCCCGGGAAAAACTGTTCGAGAGGTGTTACCATATTCACCGGTCGCTTGGTTCTTCATTTGCTTTTTGAATGCGCCCTTTGAATAAGAAGTTTGATGTCTTTTGTATCTTCCTCTCTTATATTTTGGTCCTTCTTTTTTTGGAGGATCGTCTCTTTTAGCAGGAGGTTCGGCCAATATAACATCATCTTCTGGTTCTTCTATGGCTTCATCTCCACCAGTATCACCTAGATCGTCTCCTAGATCTGCACCGAGTTCTGCGCCGAGATCATCCCCTAGGTCTCCCCCTAGGTCACCACCGCCACCAGCTTCTGCTGGTTGTCCTGCAGCTTCTAAAGAGGCCATAAACTTACGATCGTAATACATTTCTCTTTGCATTCTTAAGAATTCTTCCTCGGAGAGTCCAAACATATTTTCAGCAACCCATCTGCGAGAAAAGTATCCTTCCGTTGCATTTCCAGCAACTTGGAATTTCTTATCCCAATGTTCAAGTTCTTGAAGTTCCGCTATCTTCGAAGGATTATTCAATTGTAACTTAAATGATAAAAGATCATCATTTCGAAATCCCATTGTGAATAGGTGAATAATACCAATTTTTTCTAATTCAGAGATCACAACCCTCTGCAATCTTTGGATTGTTCTAGCAAAACGAATATCTTTTTGTGCCAATGTGGTCTTATCCTCTGAGGCTCCCTCACCCATAGTTAAATATGATTGCGGTATTTTAAGAGCGGAGAACAACTTATCTCTAAGATACTTTACATCCTCAACAGTTCCCGTGAATTGTCCACCAGCTAGGTTTTGTATGTCTGTGCTGGAATTTCCACGAATTGGAATATAATAATCTTCCTCAATTGACATAGGATTGTATCTTAAATCCAGCCGTCCTGTTTTGGGATCTGTAATCTGGTGGCGTTTCATCTGCGTCATAACTTTTTGCATATATTGTTCAACGTCTTGTGGAGGAATGTTCCCAACGTCTATTTTAAAAACTCTTCTTTCGGGGGAACGAACAATACGATACGCCATCATTGCATCTTCTAAAAGAGTAAGTTGTCTCCAAATTCTTCTTGCAGGTTCCAGTACGGAAGTTCCATATGGAGCATGCTTATCATTTCCTAAAATTCTAAAATGAGCCATCTGCCAATTTTCTAAGGTCATACCTCCGGAGTTCCATTGATATTGTACATAGTTGGGATTACTCTCGTCCTCTCCTTCCAATCTCTCAATTTCCTGCGAAGGAAGACCAATACAGGATCTTATTCCCATTTGATCTTCGATATCCAAATAAAGAAAAAGATCTCCATATTTACACATCGTTCTGCACCAGCCAAAGAGGTTGTGTTCAATATTAAGGACATTAATGAAAAGATTATCTAAAATAGATTTTATCTCTTCGTTGGGACATTTTATCTTGAGCATTGTTTGTATGGAAGAATGTGTTGTCATTTCATCGGCATAAATATCTAAAGAGGAGGCTATCTCCGGAGTATATTCCATTTGATCAAAGTCAACATAACGCTCCGAACGATTTCTATTTGAAATCATGTTAGCGGCCAATATTGTCATTGGATTGTATTCAACTTTCTTAAATTGCTTTCCGGAAGCAGAAGTAAATTTATTAGCGTAAATATCTAGATGTCGCCTTCTTAATTGCCGCCCGGTTTGAGTTCTCCGGCTGGTTATAGGACCAGAGAACAATCTAGTTAAAGATTTAAATAAACCATTTTCTTCGTTATAGGGGTTTTTACCCAAATGTCTTTTTCTTTTTGCCACTTATTCATCCTTTGAAAATCCAAGCAAACTCTCTTGGTAGTGATAACTCTTCTTCATATTTAGTTGCGAAGTCTTGATTATATCCTTCTTGCCCTTTAATAGTTGTATTCATAACGTTTGATTTTATGAACATACCACTCAACATAGCTTTCTTATATTCAGTTTCTTTTTTGGAAACAGTTAAGGCAGTATCTCTAACCCAGCACATAATTGCTAATGCCATAATGAGATCATCATGATAAGATCTCATCGCTTCTGGTTTCCCACTGTTCCAAATAAAAGTCCTGAATTCGTTAAAGGTACGAGAAGAATAGGTTTTAATGAGTTTATTCCTGACAAATTCCTCAAGCTTCGCAACAACTAAAGGTCTGGTTTTAATTGAAGTTGTAAATCCGGGTACTGCGTTTGTCATATGTTCCCCTTGGGTTTGATCTACAAATTGATGAGTTCCTTTAATTGAGTAATAAAGATTTTGATATCCCAATGTAATTAGTTTTTCCAAAACCGAAATGCCTATGCCATTATTTTCAACTACCAAAAGGCAATCCCCGTACTCTGTGGCCGCAGAATACACCATTTGTGAATACATATCTAGGTTCGGTTTCCCTTGATACTCCGCGACTATCTCCATTGTTTCTAATTTTAAAACATGAAAAACAGAATTGTCAGCCCCGTCGCCTCTAGCAACATCGGCAACGAGTAAATAAGTGTTTCCCTCTTGGAACTTCTCCCAAATCCAAAAATTTCTATCATAACCTGTCCTATATTGTGGTTCTCGTATATTTTCATGAAGCCATGCTATATCATCAGCATGTATCACTGTATCGCCGGAAGTATTGAAATTACATTCTAATTCTTGTGCGATTTGCCTACGAGACATATTTTTTGTTTCTTTGTTAAACCAGTCCTTATCTCTCTCTGGGTGAACCTCCCATCCCAAACGAATCGGTTTAAAATCATTTTGATTCTCCTCAGCGTCAACATAAGTTTTATGAAACCAGTTTCCAACACCATTCGGAGTCGAGAGAGCAATACAACGCCCACCAGTTGACAATGTGGGATAGAGGCCAGTCCATAGTTCACCAAGTCCATCAATGTGTGCAGCCTCATCAATTACTAATAAAGATAGTGCTTCCGAACGACCAGCGTCTCCGGAGGTTGACGCAGCCTTTATCTGTGATCCGTTTGATAATTCGAATGAAGTTCTGTTGTCAACTTTAATTTTTGCAACTCTCATCCAGTCCGGAAGGTAGTTCATTATATTCTTAACTTTCTTTACAAGATTTGCTGCTGTTGCGAATTTGGTTGCGATGACCAAGACATTTTTGTCTCGATGGAAAAGCATGAGCCAAACGCAGTAAGCAGCCGAGATCGTTGAAATCCCAAGCTGCCTCGCCTTTAATATAACCGTAAAGCGAAAATCATTGAAGTCATCAATGAGATCGTCTTGGTATGGATAAGTTTGAAATGGAATCAATCCTTTCATCGGATGAGAGATTCGGCAATAGTTATTTATGAAATACTTGGGATCCTTCCCTGATTTCACAATTTCTTTTACAATGTCTTTCTTCGATAATTTAAATGCCATTTCATTTTTTCTAACTGTTTTCGTTGTAGAAGCTTATAAGATCGTATTCATCGATGAGAGCAGAAACCTCCTCCGGAGAGAGATTTAAGCTAGCTGGGATTGCCTCCACTATTGCATTATACATGCCATCGGATACATCTTTCATGTCATAGTCCATCTCTTCCATCAAGGCTCCGGAGAGACTTGCGATTACATTTAAAATCAAAGCAGCTAACAGTACTTTTTCAATTGGACTCTTCGAAGATTTAACTGGTAGTTGTCCATCTCCGTCATCAGGTGAGTCCTCTTGTTTTAGATATCTGTTTAAAAACAACAAAACAAGAATTGTAGCTGTGCCCTCGTTGAGAGTCTGTACATGCATCTCTTCTTTTATTAATTTCTTTAAAAGTTTCGCTGTTAATTTCATTTCTTGTTGGCTCCTTTTTTTAATTTATCGTTTTTAGGTCGTTTGGTTGAGTGTTGTTCTAAAAACTTACGAGTAACATCGCGTGTCATGTCCACGGAAGGTTCCAAATAAGGCTCGGAATCCATTCCGCTAATTTTGTAGTGCTGATAAGCTTGTACAAAAGAACGAACGCGAGAAGTTGATTGTACTAATATTTTGATCTCCCCATCCTTTGTAAGTGAAACTGACTTTCCGGTAATTGACTTATATTCTTTCATTAAGAATTTTTTAATTTGATTAAGCATTCTTTCTATATCTTGCTCGAACTTACCAGCATACACTTCTTTCAATTTAATATCCGATTGGTAGTTGATACAGATCTTATTTCCGTAAAATTTAACTGAGAATCCATCCATAACTCGTGAGTCTAGAATTGGACACCCCTCTTCTCGTCTAAGTCCGACTGACCTGGCTTGTCCGTCTAAGGCAAACCTTTCGTCGTGTGCACCATCATAAGCGTTCGCAGCAGCTTGCGCTAATCCTTGTATAATTTCTAATGTATTTGAACTCATTTGTTTGGTCTCCAGCCTGTTTTCCATCTTTCTTCTCGGCCTTCCACCCATTGTATATAGCATTTTTCACAGCATGTAAACTTTGTCATATAGACATCATCATTAGATTTAAAAGAATATGTATTACAAATAGGACAAGAACGATTGGAATTCTTCATAATTAGTTTCCTAGGAATTAAAACTCCATTTACTTCTTGCTTATCATGATCTTCTTCCTCTGTCTCTTTAGTATGCATTTGTTTTAATTGAGAAAGATAATTATTTTCTTTCTCATCGTTCCAATCCTGCTTAGGATTTTTAACAGTCTCATTTCCATATTTTTCCGCTATTGCTTTTTCTATTTTTATTGCGTAGTTTGGGTCTTTTTGTTTCATTGTGTTAATCCTGGCTTAACAGCATACATTATTCCAATTGCCGTTGCTGCTCCAACGACAAAGCCGCCTGCTATAATTAGTATCTCATCACGAGGTTTCATCTCTTTTATCTGTTCGTCTCTGATTTTTAAGATCTCATTGAGTTTTGTTGTCTCCGCTTTATATTGAGCGGTAAGCAAATCGTATTTATACTTTTCATCGATCTTAACCTTATCAATTTCATAGTCAATACGAACGTCGCATGTCATTTGAGAGGTCTGGTGTTCGATGACAAGTTTTTTCATTGCCTCTTCGTTGAGTAAAGTACCGCTCCATAGAACGCAATCTCCGGCTTCCACCTTAGTATATAATGGTCCAGCCGAAACCATTGAGGCTAATAATAGAATCATTTTTTTCCTTTATTTTTTTTATTTATAGAACGTCTAAGGCTCTCGACCTCTTCTTCCAAGTGATCAAGCCGATGTTGGGTTGTGTAATAAAACCCTGCGAG
>Ga0209337_1003025_pt1 | contig 11893 bp, 13 predicted proteins | sample LinPmetageLP53_FD_184044 | JGI IMG/M metagenome (GOLD analysis project Ga0209337, IMG submission 184044) | Marine viral communities from the Pacific Ocean - LP-53 (SPAdes) (version 2) | ecosystem: Environmental > Aquatic > Marine > Oceanic | place: Pacific Ocean | collected 2010-02-08 | reverse complement strand
ACGACATTTTAAGACCGTCAAAAAACCCGTATTTTGTCGGTTTTTTTATGGATAAAAACACACAAAAATTGAAGTATAAACACATCGACGGCGAAACATATCGACCGCGATTTGATGAAAAAACACACCGTTATTATATCATTTTAGACAACGATACGACCGTTTTTTGTTACTAAAAACAAGGCATAACAAAGTTTTTTTAACGCCTTAATTTACGAAATCAATCCGCCATTTCTTAAAAACGTAAATTTCGCAACCTGGAAAACATCGTTTTTTTTGTTTCAAATTAATTTGTTCCGCCTAAAATACACCGCATCGCCTTAAAAAACATCAAATCCGCCTTCGAACCGCCATTTTTTTAATTCTTTGATTTTCAATTAGTTACTTTATTATATTATATTAATTAGTTTGATTTTCTTCTTTCTTGGCGGAGTTGGCGGAGTAAACTATATAATATATTAAATAAACAAAGTCAAGAATCAGAAAGTAAGTGAACTTTTTTTTCCGCCTAAGTGCCTAAACGCCATATTTAATAATTCGTTTAAAAATTTGTATTTTAGTATAAATCGAAAAAGAGAAATTCGGAACGATGGCAACAGAAAAAAACAAAGTTGGAAAACCGCGATTGATTAAGTCGCCGGAGGAAATGGAAAGTTTGTTCGAACAATACAAACAAGAGTGTAAAAACAATCCATGGATTCAAATTGATTTTGTTGGAAAGGATGCCAAACGAGTTGAAAAACCTTTGGTCGTTCCGTACACAAAAGAAGGGTTTTCGATTTTTTGCGGTCATTCAGAATGGCGAACAATTGTTGATTATAAAAAAGAATCAAAAGAATTTGCCCTAATCGTCACGCGTATAACACACGAAATTTACAACCACAAAATAACCGGTGCATCCGTTGGCGCGTTTAATTCTTCGATTATTGCGTCCGATTTAGGATTGAAAAACCGAACCGAAAACACCAACAAAACCGAATTGAATATTTCCGTTTCGGACGGCCTGGATAAAAAATTGGACGACCTTATTTCGGATTAATGAAACTTTCAAATTTGTTTGAAAAAATCGCCGGAGGTTTCAAAAAAAATAGATTCGTAATTAATCAAGGCGGAACAAGTTCGGGGAAAACTTATTCAACACTTCAATTTTTAATTGTTTGGGCGTTAAAATCGGAACAAAACAAATTGGTTTCAATTGTTGCCGAATCCATCCCGCATTTAAAACGGGGTGCATACCGGGATTTTTTAAAGATATTAATTGAATCGAATTTATACCAGGAGGACAAACACAACAAAACGGATTTTACTTATAAACTTGGATCATTTTATTTCGAATTTTTTTCGGCGGATAACGACGCAAAATTGAGAGGTGCGCGTCGGGATGTTTTATATATCAACGAGTGCAACAATATAAGTTGGGACGCATTCACACAATTAGAAATCCGAACACGGGATAAAATATTTTTGGACTTCAATCCGGTTTCTCGGTTTTGGGTGCATTCGAAATTAATGAATCCTAACAATTCATATTCCTTCATCAAATCAACTTATTTGGACAACGTCGACCATTTGACCGGACGGCCATTGTTGGAGGAATCAATCATTAAGGCGATTGAATCCAGGAAACCGGTTTTTGATACGGACGGAAATATTTTGAGCGGGGACGAACAATTTTGGAAGGTTTACGGATTGGGCGAAGTTGGTTCGATGGAAGGCGTTATTTTTAACAATTGGGAAACGGTCGACACGGTTCCGGAGGTTGGTAAATGGTCGGCGTTCGGTCTTGATTTTGGTTTCACAAATGATCCGACGGCAATCATTCGCGTTGTTTATCAAGGTGGCGACATTTGGTTGGAGGAACTATGTTTCGAACAAGGATTAACAAATCCGGACATTGTCGCGAAATTGAAGACGGTCGGAGTTGGTTCCCTGGATGACATTATCGCGGATAGTTCGGAACCGAAATCAATCGCCGAAATAAAACGCGGTGGGTATCGCGCAATTCGTGGCGTTAAGAAGGGGCCGGATTCAATCACAAACGGAATTGATATTTTAAAACGTTACCGAATAAAAATTCACAAAAAAAGTGTTAATTTAATTGAAGAATTTTCGAATTATCAATGGTATAAAACAAAAGACGGCGAATATTTAAACAAGCCGGTCGATAATTTTAATCATGGAATCGACGCGGTTCGATATGTTTGTTTTGACAAAATCGGTATGAATAGACAAATTAAAAAAGGAATTAAACGACGTAATTGAATGACAATACAAACAAAAATTCTTTGCAAAGAACCGGTAAAAGGCGAAGACATTCCGCGCGAATATTGGGAAAACTTCGAATTTGACATCCGTTCGTACGTGGCCCATTCTGAGCACGATTTGGGTTCGGTATTGTATTTGTCCGGTTTGCTTGTTTCGGTTGTTGTTGAATTATCCTATCACGACTTATCCGCCGAATTAAAAATATTTAATAACTTTGACAACATGGGCCTAAACTAAAAATTTGTTTATGGTTTCGGGGTTGTAACGGTGCGCACGTTCGCCCCGTTTTTAAAATAAAAAAAAATTGTATATTTACAACTAAACACCGTTTGGATTTTTAAGGGTAGAAACCAACACGATTTTTTTAAACTTTATAAAGAAAGAAATTATGTCATTATCATGTCAATGCCCAAATCCAACGGCGATTGGGAACATTCCGGCTCAAACTTGTCCGGAAAATTTTAATCAAATTCAAAAATTTGCAATTCAGCGAAGCGGATACACTTTCGACGGAACAACCGGAAAAGATATCACGTTGCTTGCTGACTGGCAAACGGTCACAAGTTCAACCGGATCGGAACACGCGGTTGTTACTCCATTTGTATTTGAAGCGGTTATCACGGCGGGCGAATCAATCACAAACGGCGGTGGCGATAACTCAACGTTAAACGGCGAATCCGAATTGGTTGGTGTTAATCCGTCAACTTTTACGGGGATGTTTAAATCTTTGGACAAATCAGTTATCCAGGCGTTATTCGATTTACGTTGCGAATCGAATTTGGTAGTTTATTTTTTCAATGAAAACGGAGAAATAATTTGCGAAGAAAAAACAACCGGAAATTTTACGGGGTTTGCGATTAGTTCATTTTTTGTTGGGGACACAAACAACGAGGGATTTGCAACAAACGATTCTCATGCGGTTTCATACAACTTAAAAAAGGATTGGTCGAAGTATCAAAAAATTGTTACACCGGCGGACTTTGATCCATTAACACAAATATAACATCAATGGTTAAAACTATTGAACTAATAGAAAAAAACGGACGTGTTCAGACATTTACTTTTGAACACGCCGTTTCTATTTTATCGCTAAAAAATAGCGTTTGGAGTATTTCGGAAAAAAGCAAATTTGAATTCGTGAACGATGCAATTATCAAAAAACCAGGTTCAAAACCTACTCAAAAAAAGGCCAAAACGTCAACTTCTACAAAACGCGGAACGGCATCAAAATAGGTTAAAACTACACGGGGAAACGGAAATCGAATCAATCCGAACAAATCCCGCGTATATTGAACTTTTGTCCTGGGTTGAATCGTTTTTGACGCGCGACAAATACAATAGATTTTGTCAATTGTTACGATTGCCGGTTGTATCTCTTGAAATCACACAAGACATTTATCAAGAATATTTTAGAATTTTTGAGGGCCAAAACCCGTTTTTCAATTATGAATTTTCGAATCCGGACAATTCGGACGCGTTTAAATCATATTTAAAAAATGGATTAGGGGATTTCAATTTCTTCAAAACAATTGGATTCGAACAATTAAAATATTCGATTAATTCAATTTTGGTTGTTGATATGCCGTCCGATGGCGACGGCGAACCATATTACTATTTTATTGACGTTTCAAAAGTTATCGATGTCAAATCCGATAAAAACGGAACGATACACCATTTGATTTTTGAAGTTGATTCCGAAACGGTTGCGGTTTACGATTCCGAATCATATCGAATTTATAAAGTTGACGGAGCCAAAACAGTTGGCGAACCGGTTGTCGAAAATTTACACGGCCTGGGATATTGCCCGGCGTCATATTTTTGGAATAAAAATTTGAAGGGTTCGAACACAATCGAAAAAAAATCGCCGGTCACGGATGTTCTTGGAAGGTTGGACAAATATTTGGTCGAAGACACTTTTAAGGAATACGCGGATTTGTACGGGACATTTCCAATAATCACAACTTACGAAGAACTTTGCAATTTCGAAGGATGCGACAACGGATTCATTTCGGAGGATTTCACGTACATTGAAAACGGAGTTGAAACAATAAAGACACGAAAAACAAAATGTCCAAGTTGTTCCGAATCGGAGGAAATTGGGCCGGGAACAATTTTTGAGATTCCAGCGCCACAAACAAACGACGATCCGAATTTGTCCAACCCGGTTTCGGTTATTTCTCCGGACACAAAAAGTTTGGAATATATCAAATTAAAGTTAAGCGAATACGCGGATAAAATTCGAGAGGTAACAATCGGAACTCGTGGACGTGTATTGGATGAAAAGCAAGTGAACGAAACGCAGGTGTTTGGTTCGTTTGAATCCAGGCAAAACATTTTGTTGTCGATTGCGTCGAGTTTTGAGGCAATCCACAAATTTGCAAATGACACGGTTGCGCGGTTAATGTTTGGCGATTCGTTTTTGTCCTCAACGGTTTATTATGGCGACCAATTCTTTTTAAAATCGGTTGATAATTTACAAGCCGAATACGCACAAGCCAAAACAAGCGGGGAACCGGACGAAGAAATCGACCAAATTTATCGCCAAATTTTAGCGACAAAATACAAGGGCAACGACGAACGAATCGAACGCGCCTGGATTCTTTACAATTTGAATCCGGAACCACACAAGACCGTTGCACAATCACGGGAATTGGTTAATTTTGGAGCGATGGAACAAAACGATTTTGTTATTAAATCTCGTTTTAATAACTTTATAGCACGTTTTGAACGCGAACAAACAAATGTTTTGGACTTCGGTCGGGAATTGGATTTTGACGTTAAAATCGCGACAATTTACGATATTTTAAAAACTTATATAACCATAAACAATTCAGAAAATGAAGACAATTAAACCAAACAAATTGACGGAATGCGTTAAACAATCGAGCGCGTTCGATGTTGCAATCCCTTCCGAAATTAACGAACACGAATCCAGGTTTTACCATTTGGCATTTATTGAACAAGTACACCGGCCAATGTTAAAAAAATACGACACGCGTTTAACAATTATCAAAATGAACCAATCGGACTATGTCACTAAAATTTTAGGTGCATCCACAAAGGGTTCAAAAACGAACATCATGGCGTTGCTTGGATATACTAATTTATTTATTTTACACGATCCAACTTTTAAGGCACCGGCAAAGAAAAAACCGGCAACAAAAAAGGCGGTTGAAACAAAAGCGGAATAAATGCCAAAGAAGAAAAAACCATACAAACCAAAAACCAAAACAAAAAAATAACATAAAAAAGGGAAATTTATGTCAGATTTAAACATTGAACAAATCAACGAAGCGTTCGAAAACAACGCGGAATTAAAAAGCGAATTTTTAAACAATTATAGAAATTCGGAGGAGGTGGCAACACTTTTAAACAATCACGCGAAAAACTATTGGGATTCCAAAATCGGCGACGAAATCGGAAAAGTTCACGGCGGATACGACCAAGACTTCAAAGAAGTTTTAGGTGTTGAAAAACCGCAAGGCGTGAAAAGTTACACGTTTTGGAAGGAACAAGTATCGAAATTGAAAGAAACCGCAAACCCTGGATTGTTGAGCGAAAAGGAAAAACAAATCGAGGAATTGCAAAAAGCGGTTGAACAATCCGCCGGTTCCGAACATTTCAAATCTTTGTATGAAAAATTACAAGGCGATTCAGAAACAAGAATTGCGGAATTAAACGAACAATTAACCGGTTTCGAAAACAAATTCAGAAACAACAAAATTGAATCGTTGATTAATAAATCTTTAAGCGGTTTTGAATTCAACGCGGATTTACCGGAGGACGTTCGAACAAGTTACGTCGACGGAATTGTTTCAAAACTTATCCAGGGCGCAAAGGTAATGGAAGACGGAACGATAACTTTTTACGAAAACAACGAACCGATTTTAAATCCGAAGACATTGGCAAAAATGGATGCGGGCGATATATTAAAAAGTAAATTGGCGTCGGTATTATTGAAAAAGGAAAGTTCGGCCGGCGGTGGGGTTGATCCGAAAACGGTCGATCCAAACAATCCAAACCGATTGAACACACCGGCAACGATAACAACGGCAAAAACACAAACGCAATTGTTTGAAGCGATTTCGAAGGAATTGGCATCAAGAGGAATGCGCAAAGGTTCCAAAGATTACACAAATGAATTTGATAAATTGTTCGCGGACAATTCTAAGGGGTTGCCGTTAAAATAAAAATTAGTATTTTAGTAAATGTCGTTTATTGTCAAGGGTAAACAAACACGACGCAATAATTAAATTTTTTATAAATAATTAAATCACTTTTACAATGAGTTTAGTAAACACTAGATTACAAGCGATTAGAAGCGCGTACGCGGGTTCCCTTGATAAGTACGAAGACAGACTATCAAATTACGGAGCATGGGCGAAATTCGTCGAAGACACAACCGATCCGGATTCAATAATTACACCGGACATTCTTGAAAAGGCGGGAATGAGTGCGGGGAACACTTTACAAATTCCGGTTATTGACGGGGAATCAGTAACAATTAGCAATTCGCGAACTTGTACGATTGCAAACGACGAGAGCGTTTCCGGACTTGTTACGGTAACTTTTGCAACGTACCAATTTGGATTCACAATGATTCCAGGTCAATACGCAAACAACGAAATCGGATACAACGCGGACTTTGAAAGAAAAATTTTAAGATACGGGAAGAAATTCGCGGAAACTTTAGACGCGGCCGGAATCACTAAATTAGAAGCGGACAAGACTGCGGTTATGGGATCGCCATTTGTCGGAGCGGGTGCAAAATACGGAGCATTAGCAGGGGATTCGGTTCAAGTAACGGCGGCCCAAAAACAATTCTTTTTTAACGATTTAGGCGTTATCATGCAAGGGGATGATTTCGAAGGACGATACAACGTTTTAGGTTCGACAACTTTACAAAGTACGGTTAACCAATACCTAAACCAAGGAACGCAAAACGGAACAAATTCAGTTTTTCAATTCGGTCAATTTGATTTCGGATATTCGAACCGTGTATCAGTTGATACGGCGGGCGGAAAGGAATCAACGGTTTATTGTATGCCTAAGGGTTCTTTGGCAACAATGAATAGAAACATTCCGGACGCAATCAACGGCGAAGTAATAAACGAAAATAACTACTTTGATATTTTTAGATACCCAATTGTTGATTTAGACATGGCGTTAAGATATTCTAAAGAATGTGCGGACAACGAAACGGCGGTCGGTGGATCACAACCACAATTGAAGGCATCAGTTAAGGAAACTTTTATATTCTCAACGGACGTTGCATTTATTACGGCTTACAACCGTGACGCGGTAAACAACGCCGGAGCAATACACAAAGCGGAATTAGACGCATAGAACAAAGATTTTTGTTTTTCATATTGTTTTTTTAGTTAGACCGGTTCGATTCATTTTGAACCGGTTTTTTTGTGTTGTTTTTTATTCGTTTCAAATTTGTATATTTGAACAAAGCGTTTTTTATGTTTAATCCAACAATAGTTCAAACTTGTATGACGTCACTTTTAGGGTGGCGAAACGATGCAAACACAAGCGTTCCGCAAATTACAAACGCGGGATTATTACAAAGCGATTCCGGTTTGATTTACAATGACTTTCATCCGTTATTAAGCATTGAAAATATTGTCAACACTATTCCGGAGGACAAAACAATCGATAATTATTTGATTGAAAAAGTTAAATCCGGTATTAACAAGGCATTGACAAAAGTTGTCCTGGAAAAAAAATTAAACGAATCGACAAAAACTTTATTGAATAGTTCAAAATTATTTGATGGGATTGGACGGTTTCAAGACACGGTCATTTCAAACGGTCGGTTTGTTGGTGTTGAGGTTGAAATATTTCCGTCGTATGGCGCAAAGGTAATAATTGATAAAATCGGTTTGCAATTTACGGGAACACAAACAAACCTTCCAATTTATATTTTTCATACGTCACAAATTGATCCAATAAAAACAATTACGGCAACGACCACAAAATCAAATTCGTTGGAATGGTTGACGTTATCGGAAACAATTGATTTTTCTTATTTGTCCAATTCTTACGATTCCGGCGGAATGTTTTACATTGGTTATTTTCAAAACGATATTGTCGGACAAGCGATAAAAAAGGAATTTAATTTTATGAATGGGCCGTGTAACACTTGTCGAGGCGGTGCAAATGCGATGAAGGTTTGGAATGAACGATTGAACTTTGTTCGAATTGTCCCGGTTGAGGTTGCCAACGGCGATTTAAACGGAACGCAAATGTTTGATTATACAAAGCGGAAATATACGGAAACAAACAATTTTGGATTGAATTTTGGCGTAACGGTTCAATGTGATATTTCGCAATATTTATGCGAACAAAAATTGGTTTTAACGGATTTAATTGGGAAACAAGTCGCGGTCGATATATTAAACGATATGAAACATTCAACGCGGTTGAATAGAATTGCCAACGTTTCACAAAATATGATTATACGGGATTTAGAGGGCGACCAAGAAACGTTCGAACCTGGATTGTCGAAAAGGCTATCCGACACAATTAAAGCGGTTGATTTTGATTTTTCAAAAATCGATTCGCCTTGTTTACCATGCAACAAAAAATTTGGAATTACTAAAAGAGGAATTTAAATGGCGTTACCGTTTGAAGGTTTACGGAAAACAATGCGGACAATTCAAAACGATTTTATTGTTGAGGTTGTCCGGTCGATTGTTGAAAAGAATTCAAACGAAATTATTGAATTGAACACGGAAAAACAATTGTTCGAAAAGGGGATTGGAAGCGATGGAAAACGATTGGAGCCGTTCCCGTATTCAAATCCATATGAAAAATTAAAAAATCGAATTGGACAACCGACCGACCGGATCACTTTACGATTGGAGGGGGATTTTTATAAGTCGTTTGAAGTGGTAATCGGAAACGAACAATTTCAAATTAATGCAAACGATTTTAAAACAAAGTTTTTATTAAAACGATACGGACAAAAAGTTTTGGGATTAACAAATTCGAGTGTTTCACAATTTAGTCAAATGATAATTCGTCCGGAATTGTTAACAGAAATAAGAAAAAAAATTAAATTATGAGTTCATACGCAAACCCAACCGTTCCAATTCCGCCAAACGCCGTTTTTGTTGACGCACTAATCGGAAAACTTCAAACTTTATTTGGTTCGTTGTCTTGGTTGACGCATAGTTTTGGACGTTCGTACATTAAAAAAACAAACCGCAACGGAGAGGAATTTGCGGAACCGTGGGTTTATCAATCAAATGGAAATTATTATCCGGTTGAGTTCAACGATAATTTACAAGCGATGTCGTTTTTTGAGGTTGGAACGCAAACAATAAACGGGGATTTTGAACGCAATATAACGAATTATTACGACGTTGAACTTGGAGTCATATTTTGGGTTAACCTATCCAAAATAAATTCAACTAAGGGCGCAAATTATTATTTCACGGAAGAATTAAAACGGGATGTCCGAAACAAATTAACAAATTCAATTCCAAACGGCGTTGTTGTTTCAATCGAATCAATCCAGGAGGACATAGACGACATTTTTTCGAATTATTCGTTTAATCAATTAGACCAAAAAGATTTTTTTTCCTATCCGTTTGCAAGTTTTAAATTTAATATAACCGCAACAATTCCGGAAACGTGTACTATATAGAAAACGTTTTTTTTTATGGGTTGTTAACCTGGACAATTATCAATCTTTGTGAAAAGTGGGGAATCCGTGAACAATTGAGCGGACGCGCACCGAATCGGATCATTCAAAAAGCGGTTGAGTGCGATTTTTGTTTCGCGCATCATATCGCGTTTATTTGCATCGTTCCGGAGTTTGTTGGATGTTTAGATTTTCGAATATTGTTCGTACCTTTATTCGTAGCCACAACCGTAAACAAATGCTTAAATTAGGAAAACACAAAATTGATTTTTTCGATTCAATCGATTCATTGCCGTTCGACCGGTTCAATTCATTTAATAAATATGTTATGTTGGACGCGGAATTGGGTTCCGACGTGATTGCATTCGACCAAAAAATTTCCAAAATCTTCCAATTCTTAGGAAAGGAAATGACAAAAGAGGCAACCGGCGAACTTTACAATTTGCGGAACACATATCACAACGTAATGAACGAAAACAACGTTCGCGGTTTGGCATTTGCTTGCATGGTTCGTAAAATTGACGGCGAAAAAGTGACGGACTTTTCAATCGATAATATGCGGTCAATTTTGGATAAATTGTCATCGTGGGGACTTGAAATTGGACACGTCAAAGAATCAAACGATTCGATAAAAAAAAACTTGAAACGGAACTAAAATTGTTCTTTCCTTCCAAGTTTAATAACCTTGAACGTAAAAATATATTCATTAAACGAAAAAACCGTATTTTAGCTTTATGCAACAATTTGTTAACCGGTACGGATGACGATGTTGCGGAAAAAATAGAACGTTATTTGTTAAGTTTGGCCAAACCAAAAACTTTCAACGGGTCGGGAAGTTACGAAATTGAATTCGACAAAGCATTTGAAGAACTTTGTCACACTTTAAGTTCAAACGCAAACGGTCGCGATATTAAGAAAATGACGGTAAAAGAAGTTTATATTTTAATTGATTTAAACAATAAACAAATCAAAGAACATGGCCGAAGGTAATCCAATAAAATATTCTGATTTAGTAGTCGATGACGGCGCAATCGATAAGTTGTTAAAAGCAATCGACAAACTTGAAAAACGTTTTTTAAGCGCACAAAAGAATTTTCGCGCGGAAATTGAAAAGACTAAAAAAGCAACGGAGGATTCCACGGAAGCAACCGACGACCAAGAAGACCAATTGGAAAAGTTGGAAAAACAATTGGAAAAACTAATCAAGGCAAACAAAGAATTACAAGACACGGATGGCAAATTGACCGAACAAAAAAAACAAGCGGTTAAAATTGCAAAGGAGGAACAAAAATTAAGAAAAAAACTAATTGAATTAACCGACGACCAAGCGGTTGCGAATGAAGAATTAAAATTAGAAATTCAACAACAACGAAAAGTTGTAAAAGACCAAGCAAAGGCAAACAAGGGATTGACGGGGGAATACGACAAGCAATCCAAAACGTTAAACGAACTTAGAAAAAAATATAAAAATTTAGCGGTTGCCGGCAAAGAAAACACGGACGAAGCGAAAAAATTATTGACGCAAGTAACCGCGTTGGATGAAAAATTAAAGGCGGTCGACAAGTCAGTCGGACAAACGCAACGATCCGTCGGGAATTACAAAGAACAAGTAAAGGAAGCAATTGAGGAAACCGGCGTTTTTACCGAATCAATGGTCGGAGCGATTGACACGTCCGGAGCGTTGTCCGGTATCATGGGGAAATTGCAACAAATTATTTTGTTGATGTCCAAAGCGCAAAAAATGGCGTCTAAGGAAACCCAGGAAACAACCGTTCAAACCGTTGCACAAGACAAGGCGGTCAAAAAACTAACTTTTACACAACGATTATTCCGCAAGGCAACAATTGGAAGCACAAAAGCGATGAAGTTTTTAAAAGTTGCGTTTATTGGTTCCGGAATTGGATTGGTCATTGTTTTACTTGGTTCGTTGTTGGCATCGTTAACAAAAACGCAAGCCGGTTTAAATGGTTTGGA
>Ga0209337_1003024_pt1 | contig 11900 bp, 13 predicted proteins | sample LinPmetageLP53_FD_184044 | JGI IMG/M metagenome (GOLD analysis project Ga0209337, IMG submission 184044) | Marine viral communities from the Pacific Ocean - LP-53 (SPAdes) (version 2) | ecosystem: Environmental > Aquatic > Marine > Oceanic | place: Pacific Ocean | collected 2010-02-08 | reverse complement strand
TCATAGCAAAGTTTACACCTAATACAGCTCCTGCATAACCTAAATCATCAGTTAATTCGCCAATTTGAACACCATCTGTTGCTGTTGCTCTAGCTTCTGTACCCGCTAATGCAAAGTTATCAGAGTATCCACCCCAAAGCATTAAAGGTGCTGCTGCACCATCTTGAGCAGCCGAAGCTGACACAATTAATGACCAAGGCTTGGAAGTATCTAACGCTTTTGGTGTTTTTAATGACCAATTTACTTCATTGGTTGCATCGGTAGTTGCTGTGCTTGAAAGTACAGTATAACCATTAATACTAGTTTCTGCCCAGGCTGTTTGAGTTTGTGCTGCCATTTTTCATTCCCTCCTATGAGAATTTCAAGACTGCATGAGTTTCAGGAAGAGATATTTCTAAACCAGCTTCAGTAATAATCTGGTCTTTTCTTCCATCTGTCGAATTGTCTTGAACGTTAGTTTCAATATAAGTATCACGAGAAATGCCGTTACCGACCAATGGTCTGTAAGCTACATTACCCATGTCTACTGCAACCGCATAATCTTCCCAAGGCCCACGTAATAAAGGCTCTGCTACAAAATGCAAGTTACCATAGATAGTATTAACTACAGTTACTTGGTGTCCAAAAGCACCTGGAATATTTGTGACATCCAATGAGTACTGAGCAGCACCAATTGAATTGTTCATAAATGAACCAGAACCTAGCTTATTAAGATAAGTAATAACTTTACGAGACGCTAGTACAAGCTTGTTTCCTGAATTTCCACTTTCTGGTGCAAAGAAATCTTCCATTGCATCTAAGAAAGCGTCATATCCAGAAGAAGCGTAGCTCATGTTGTAAACCTTGCCATTAGCTTCAGTGTAAGGTACGATACCATGAGTATATCTTAAAATAGTATCAGTAGTTGCTGTTGCATTACCTGCACTACCAAGACCAAATAAGAAAGCTTGCTCTAAATCCATCTTATGTTCCATAAGCTTTTCAGTCCATACACGCTTATATTCATCACCAATGCCTCTATACCTAGTAGCCATTGCAGTACCTGAAAATAAATTCATTCCTGTTTTGAATATTTGAGTGTAACCTTCACTGTCGGATAAACTGTCTTCCCATCCAGCAGGAGTATCAGTTCCTTCAGCAAAAGCTGAACCAATTACTTGACCTTCAGCTCCAGAAGTATAAACAGCGGTGTGAGTATTCAAAGGTATCACATCAATTTCCGCTTCACCCGGAGTACCTAAATCAGGTGTACCAGATATTTTGAAGTTGTTTACACTACCGTCATCAGCTTTAATAGCTATTACTTGACCTTCAAGTAAAAATAAAGGCTGTTGATTTGCTGCTATTTGACCAGTGGAATCATACCCACATTCAAGCTTAAAGACGTTTGAATCTGCAGCACCATCTGCAGTATGCGTTGTACTACCCACAGTTGTGTGAACTGTAAAGTTACGACGTTGCCATTGATGTCTTTGTTCTAAAAATTTAAAAACTGGGTCATCAGTTGCCTTCTTTGCTACTTTTGAAAGGTAAACGAAGAAAGGAGACTGCTGAGGAGCCAATTCTGCTACTCTTTCGCCGAAATTAAAAATCCGACGGTTATTGTCCATATCAACACCTGATGCTCCTACAGCGTTTGATATGCTTGTGAATGTTGCCATTTTTATTTCTCCTTAAGAAATTAAGACCAAGGATTCTTGGCCTTCTCTGTTTTAATTAAATCATCCATAATTGAGTCAACAGTTGATACGTTTGGTTTATTTCCCTGCGCAGGCATAACCCCCATTGGAGACGGTATTTGTTGAGCATTTTGAGCCTGCTTAAATGCTTCACTTGGTCCCCCTTGGTTTACTACTGGTTGTGCAGTTGTTTTACCCATACGATACAATTGGACTAAATTATCCATTGAAATAGATTCTGGATTTGACATTGTGTTAATAAACTCATTAGTCTCTGATGGAGATAGACCGTAATGCCCTTGTACATGTTCAGAAATAGATTGCAATTGACGAGTCTGTTCTATCTTTCCTTGTCTTTGCGCTTCTTGTTTCTGAAGATATTCTGCTTGAGAATCAAGCTTTTCTTGCATTAAAGCTAAATCATACTGATGTTTTAATTCGTTATACTGACCAATGTCACCATCCCAAGATTCTTTTTCATCTAAATACTTAGCACTCTCACTAGACGGGTCAGACCACGCCTCTTCTCGAGAGAACCTAGCTGGTTTTTTTGGAGCACTTGGAGGCGGTGGAAATTCTTGCACAGTTTCAGCTTGCTCTTGAGGGGCCTGAGTAGCAGGAGCCTGTTGTGCTTGTTGCACTTGGGCTTGCAATTCCTTTAACTCATTTTCTCTTTTGGCTGCTTGTGATTGCCAATATTGGTAACGACGTTCATCGTTTTTAGCATCCTGCGTAGTTGTTTCCTCAGTTGAAACAGATTGCTCGGTTTGAGGAGCTGCTTCAGCTGTATCTTCCGTACCTTGAAAAAACGCATTTTCAACGGGGAGATTGTTATTATCAGAGCCTGCACCAAATGTTTCTAGAGCTTCATTGTCAAACGCTGACACTCTATCTGTATGATTGGTAGTTACCGGTTGTGGTAATGCAGGGTTATCTGTTCTAGTTTCTTCCATCGTTTATTATTCCTTATTTTGACTGCTCTTATTGTCCATAGAGGTTAAGTCAGGTTTAGTTGCAAGCGCTATATCACGCTTTAGCAAAGACATTTCGTCGCCGAGACGTTTTTCAAATAATGTACTAGCTGCTTTTGATTTATTTGCAACATTGTCCATTCCTGATTTAAATTTCTCAACTTCGACTTTTTTACGCAGATTAACTGCTTCCCTATCTCGAGTTTGTAAGTCGCCTTGCAATTTCTTAATTTGCTCACCAGCCTGTTGAAGTTGGCCTTCTAATTGAGCAATAGTATCAGTACGTTGCATTACGCCTTCCATATCGAAAACTTCTGTTTTCTTAAGCACTTCTTGACGGTCTATAATGCCATTTTTATAAGCATCCATGTAAAATTCAAGTTCAGCATAACGATTTGAGGGTAAGGTACTTCCTGAAACATAAACTACATCATACCTTCCTATTGTAATGTTATTGATAATCTCAATTTCACCCGTCTTGTCATCCACTAACTGTTTATTAACTACATATTCAGATAATGAATTGTTAGGTTGTACTACTCGAAAAATCTTTTGTGTTGTGTATAATTGTTGCATTAAAGGTATAGCTACTTGAGCAACTCTTGTTAAACCAGCTTCTATATCAGCTAATTTAGACTTAATCTTTCTTTGTCCAAATTCATCAAGCGATATAGTAGCTTTATATGTTTGAGGAGCTGCTTGAGTATTTCCCATCATCATTTCGTATAAACCTAATTGATGGTCAATATCAGACTTAGCTGTTTGCTCGTTATGATACAACTCATTAGGTAATGGACTTGGTTGAACCGGCATTGGCGCCCCGTCTGTAGGGTCATAAGATATTGCAACACCAGGTTGTGACCATTTTTCTTCAAATTCTTTCATATCAACACTGCCTTCAGGAACAAGTATCTTAACATTTGTTGATGTTGTAGCGTGAGCTATAATTAAAGACCTTGTTTTGTTTATAAACTCTTGCATTCCTTTAACCATCCTTACATCTGATGTAGGATAAGGTGTTCTTGTATGAATATTCATTATTGGAACAATTGGGTATTTTTCAGTAGGTAAAATTCTTTTATAAAGATATTTATCACCCATAATAACACACATTTTAACTCTTTGTACAGAAACCTCTACAACCTCAATCATACCCATCTCTTTTAATTGCTCAAAAGTAACTTGTTCAATTGGTAATTCTGGTATAGGTTGATTCATTGCATCATTTGGGTCTAAACCCTGGGCTGTAGCCATTTGAGCTTGTTGAGCCTGTTGTTGTTGCGCCATCATTTGATGTTGCTGAACTATTTCTTGAACTTTCTTTTCGTCAGTAATAACTTGTTCTTTATTTAATAACCATGCAGGTTGCTGAATGTACATTTGATATTTATCATCATCTAACAAGTCTTCTTTTCCAGAAAACTGCTCGTATACACGAAAACGATTAACAAGCACCTTTGTATAACGTTCATAGCCCCTAACATACTCTTGTTCACTAACTTGTGAAATATCCTCTGGAAAAAATGAAGCTGTATCATTTGTAGCTCTTCCTGTGTTAGGCATATCCCACCTTTGGTCACTATTAGCATTTCTAATAGCTTTTTCATACATAGGATACATTTTAACAGCCTGGTCTTTAGTAAACATTCTAGATACTATAATATTTTCAGCATCATCTAAAAACTTACTACGCGCATTAGGGTCTACATAAACATCCATAGGGTCTACATCGTGAATACAAACTTCGCCTTTACCCATATCTTTTGTAGGGTCTTGATATACATTAATATATCCTACACCCATTGTATAATAATCATCTACTACTTGACGTATAACGCTATTTCCATCAGAAACATCATACATATAAGCTAATAATGAAGATAATATACTAGCTACTTTATTATCAGAATCTTCTCTAGGAGCGCATCTAAAAGATGGTCTATTTGAAGTAAGCATTGATTTTGCTGCTTCTACAGCAGGATGGATACGATTTACTACTATTGGAGCTTGTCCTCTAGCTAATAAAACTTTTTCTTGTTCTTTTGTCCACTGACGACCTAATCTAAACTCTTTGTCTTCTTTAGCGTGTTTAGCCCACTTATCTCTTTCTTTAGAGTAAGTGTTAAATGTATTTTGAGTATCATCTACTAAATCTTTGTACTCATCAGTAGTATTATCTGGATTTGGGCGGTTTGACATAGGCATAATTTAAGACTTATAAGGTCATCCAATCAAGTATTTTATTTGTTAACGTGCTTTTATTTTCGTTTTCTTTAAATTCTTTTTTCCTACAAGGCTTTGCTCCGTCTAAAGCGGTCCATATACCATCCATTACATCATCATGTTTTCCTTTAGGGTAAGACATAAACTCTTTTTGACCTTCCAGGTCTTGAGGTCTCCAAAAAAACGTCCCTTTAGCAAACATAGGTACTAAAGATAATAGTCTTTCAGACTTTCTATTTCTAGGTTTTACTCCTTTTTCTAGTCCAGGTATGTATAAATCTTGTTTTCTCATTATTTCTCTAACCGAAGTTCGTAAAGCCTCTTGATATCCTACAGTTTCTATTTTAATTCTTCTGGGCTTATATTTTTTATACATATCAATAATCTTATCTGGTTGTAATTCAGGAGATATTCTATCTCTAAAAATATCTATAGCATAATGATTACCTTCTGCATCTATTCCAATCATAGCTACTACAAAATAATCAGCTCTCATTGACAAGCTTGATGCAGGGTCTACACCTCCATACACCTCTACAGGTATAATAGTTTCTTTTTCTCCAACCGTACGGACCATACAACTTTGACCTTCTTTGATTTCATAATCATAATGGTGTATTTTCATCCATTCTGGCTTAAAAGGGGCACTATCAGGACTTTGAGCAATATTCATATATTCCTGATAGAACCCATTAATGTTTCCTACAGAACGATATTCTTCCTCAATTTGTTTTATTCGTTCAGTTGGAAATCTTTCAGGCCAGATAGGGTTGCCATCATCATCTGTAATAGCATACCAAAGAACATTCCAAGCGGAGCTATCTTTAACCCAATATAAGAAACAATCTTCTGATATTACCGTACCTATCATAACAATCTTGCCATCGTCTGACAGAGAAGGAATAACAGCTTCTGTCATCCATCTTCTGTTTTTAACTCTAGCTTCTGCTGTATATGCGTTTAATTCAGATTCAAAATCATCAACAATAATCAAGTTTGGTCTTGTATCACCCTCAATAAATCCACGAACACGCTGCCCTGTACCAACTGCGATAATCCTTGTACCATTAGCTAGTACTATATCAGTGTTAGTCCAGCGTTTAGCTGTATTTGCTCCTAATTCCCCGAATAACTCTCTGTATTTAGTAGAATGATTAAGATGAAATTTAATTCTTGATAAGAAATTAATTGATTGTGCCTGGGATTCAGAAATAATAACTATAAATAAGTCTTCATCGCTCCGCTTAAAAGCTGCTTTCCAAAGTGGGTATATTAAACTGGTTGTTGTAGACTTTGCAGTACCACGTGGAGCAGCAATAGCAGCCCGCACAACTTTAGAGTCTGACAAGTTCTTGTAAATGTCGTGGTGAAAAGGGGGTATTTCTTTTTTAAGAGCTGTAGGGAAACATATTCGTCCAAAAAGAGCCATATTCTTGTAAAGTTTCTCATATACCTTCTTCTGCTCATACTCCTCTTCGTAATCCACTAACTACCTTTTTGAATATCGTCGTCTTCTTTAGGCTCTGTAGTTGTCCTGGTAGCAATAAGATGTTGCTCTTCTTCTCTAAGCTCATCAATAAGCCTAGAAGCGCTACCAACCTCTAATTTATCTACAGTTTTAACCATATCTTTATCTTTCATGCCGTGTAAGTCTTGTAAGTTTTCTACAGCTCTCATAAGATTAGATACATCTTTCTTTTCTTTGGCAAGTTCAATAACTTCTTTCATAAGTTCAAAGGTGTAATCCTCTGTAAGCTCATGGTCTTGCAATAGTTTTTGCCGTTCATCTCTTACCATTGTTTTAAATATCTCCGATTTCATTGTACGTTTCCATTTACGCCTCTCACTAGGTGTTACTGCACCTAGCGCCCACTCAATAGCAAGGTCATAATCTGGCTTTAATGCAAACATAGCAGACAAGTTCTTCATTTTGTCCTGACCAGATTGAACTTCTATATAGCTTTTCCCCGTAAACGTCGTATTAGTCTTGCGACCTTTAACATTAAGTTTTTTGGATGGATACTTCGGACTAAAAAACGTGTAACCCCAAGGAAAACGCAAATAAATGTTAGAATCACCCCTATTACCTGCATACTCACGTCTATTAATAACTTTAGCAACATAATCATCGTCCGATATAGCGTAATCGCCTGTTTTTGCATCTTTCCAATATTTAAACTCAATATTATCTTTTCTAGCTTCTTTAGCACGATAAACGACATAAGTAGTGTGCTTTGTATCACCTTTATGTTTAATATTGATTGTATACATTATAATCCATTGTTAAAATAGCTTAAAACCTTCTCCTTCAAGGAGAGTGTTTAATTCTTTAGGATTTTTATATTTTTTATAACCTTTTGGCTTATAGTAACCCATTTCTTCCAATCTAGTAATTTCATCGCTTACATCTGCATATCTCCCTCGCCTAGCAGATGCATCAAAAGCTTGATACTTAGCATCGTCGCTCATACCTCTAGTTATTTTAGGAGCTGAAAATCCAGAAAGATTAGCATCTGCCTTAAATGCATTCATATTATATTTTTCAAGACTAGTTTCAGGAAGACCATATCTCTGATTGGCTGGTTTTAGATATCTTTCACTTAAAAATTTAAATTTATCTGCATCGTCATGGCCTCCTTTACGATACCAACCACTTTCTTTCCTTCCGCCGAATGGCTCCCATACTCCTTTTCTATGTGAGGCAAGTTGACCACTAGTTCCAGAAGACTTATAAAAAGGCTGTACAAATGTTTTTCCGTTAGCGTCTTTTAATTTTACAGTAACAACATCACGTGCATCTTTTGATTCCCAGTCTAAAAATCTTTTATTTGGAAAGCTTTCAACAACATTAGTTCCTGATTTAATGCTATTTTTCCCAACTTTTGCAATGTTTTTAGAAATTTTTAAACCACCAGCGCCAAGTCCTATACCTGGAATAGCTTGAGCAAGATTAAAAAGCATCTCTTTAAAGTTACCTCTAGCTCCTGATATACCTGCATTTGCCAAATCTGCAGGCAATCCAACCCCCGGAGCCATTCCTAGTCCATCTAAGCCTAACTGAACATTGTCTAATTTTTCAGAAGAACTTAGATTAGGTTTTTTATAAGTTCCATAGCCAGTATTATCTGATGCAGCAGTTGCATAATCTAATAAACCGCCATTTTCTTTATGGACACTTGGCATTATTAAACCATAACTCCTGGATAATATTCCATTGATGAATTAAATGACTTTATTCTGGCTTCAGCCTGATGCTCTGGCCCTGCCCAATGATATCTTGCCCACCAGAGGGGCAAGGTTGCCATTGTAAGGTCTTTAAACGAAGCTTTGGGATGATACCTCACATTTGCTAAAAACATCATGTCTTGACCTAGTTTTGGAACTTCTGTAGCATCAACACCTTCTGTTGTAGAAATGTGTGTCCATTCAGGTGCATCTGTCTGATGTGCCTTAAACCAACGCAATAATCTATTCATTGCGGTCTCACCACCCTCACTGGCTCCTTTCTCAAATTGATAGGACCCCCTACCAGGGCCTCCTCCTAACTGTTTGCATAAAGGGTCTCTTCTAGATTCATGATAAGCTACTCTATCCATAACTTCTTCTAGGTATAAAGATTCTTGCTTATATCTTTCAGATATACTTACTATCATCTGTGTGTACATTTGGTCTAATTCGTCAAGTTTAAACATAATACTCTCTTTTAGGTGTTGAAATACAGGGTAAATTAATATAAATATGTGATATAAATCAAGTAGTTTATCTCTTTAGCTACTAACTAAAGAAACCTTAGTATACACTACCATAAAACTAATAAGTAGCTACGCAGTATACGTAGCAATAACAACGTAGTTCCTACGCTTAGCCTACTTACCTTAGCTACGTAGTATATACTACGTAGTAAAATAACCCATTTACCTATATAAGTCAAGAATTTTTTTTAAAAATTTTTAGAACTCTTTCTAGTAAACACCCAGACGCCTATATTTAAACAGCCTAATATGAATGAAAATAGCAGGTCTTTCTCTGTATAAACGTATAGGTTGTATATTCCAATGATAAGGTTAAACCAGCGTGTTAAACGGTACATTTGGGCTCTATTTGTCAAGTCTCTCATAGTGTAATTTAAGGAGGTTTTTTAAACTTTGAGGTGATAGAAAACAATTTTCAAAAAATATCTGTAGAATGGGTTTACGTGATATACAGACCTCCCCACCCGTCGAAATTACGGGCGGTGGGGGTCGTCTACTGTTGAAATTAGTTGTTGACCCTCGTTCGTTACCTCTCGACTGCGCTACGCTTGCCACCTTGCAATTTCTAGTGTGGCTCGGAGCAATCCCCCTCTAGTTTTGCAAGCAAAACGGACTATACGCTTGTGTATGTAATCATAGATTAATACTCAATAGTCCACTCATACTTTATAATCAATGGAGAAGAAATACCATGAATGATAAACTAATCGCAATATTCAAATTTATGCAAGACATTAATCCAATCACCACGAAGATTACCGATGAAAATGGTAATGTTTCGGAGGTTGGAAGAAAGCCTCGCAAAACCGCCGACGGGAAGAAACTCCGTGGGCTATTTGTAACTAACCCCAAGCCTTTTGCTATCGCTGAACTGGAACTGCTAGTTCAGGCGTTTAATCCAATGCTTGTTGTTAGGCTTACCGAACCCAAGTTCAAAGACGGCAAACAAATACCATCTATGATATGGGTCGGTCAAGACTTCACCGATGATACTGATGAAGAATTGTCTTCGTTTATGGAAGGACTATAAACAAAGTCAATCATCTTGACTCGTATGCCTCCGCACTCTGCGTGTGGGGGCATATCCTTTTTTTACTACACATAACATACAGCAGGGATGTGTAATCTTATTGTTAATTTTTTATTTAAAGGAGTAATAACTGTGGCAAATACCAAGACAAATAGTGAACTTGCAAGTGATATAAATACTACATCAAGGCAAGTATCTAAAAGCCGTAAAAGAGGTTGGATTACTACTAATGACGGAGTTAGGAAGGCTTATAAAGCTCCTGCACCAAAGTTTGTAGTTAAGACGCCTACAGGGCATAAACAGAAAAAGTAATGTTTTTCTATAGCGTAAGGAGAATCATCTATGAACAGATTAATTAATATTGAGTCTGTTAAAAGGTATGTCGTTATGAATACTAATTCAGGTAGTGTGCAAGTTGTATACGCACAAAATCAGAAACAAGCAAATCGTAAAGCTTTATCATTATTTATTTCTCAAGGAGGAATTAATGCATCAAGCTTAAGATAAGTAAATTAAGAGAGTTACGGCTAAAACCACCATTCGTTAACAGTTACGGCCTTTATGAATAACCATACCCTATGCTTAAGCGTGGTCTCTCTTAAATAAATTTATTGTTTTATATTGGTCTTATTCTACCAACTATATCATCACTATACAAAGAATAACAATAGTCTCGTTAAACTTATTAACGCTTACCATTGCCATGACCTAAGTCGTGGCACAAATTAATAAACAAGGAGAATATAACATGGTAGAAGAAAGCATAGTAGGACACATCATTATGTTAGTTTTTATTGTAGGTATCTGTTTTTTAGCAGATTACGTAGTAAAAAGATTCTAGTTTGTGGATGCATGATACATACCTCATGTCAAACTCTGAATAACGCTAAAGGAAACATATAAGAGAGTAGTTTGAATTGGGGACAAACTCCTGTAAACCGGAGCAGTCAACGGTGTTGAAGGCTACTCTCTTATTAAATTTTAGGAGAAATAATTATGGCATATTGTCCATATTCACATAAATGGCAGTTAGTAGATTGGATAGTTAATTATAAGAACTTCAGACGAACTACTGCTAGTAAAATGACCAAAAGGCAACTCTACGCTATTTGGTATAAATCATAAAGGAGTTTATGAAGAAAATAGCAACATTTTATTTTTTAAAGACAGCAGACTATTTAGTTAGCAAGATTTGGTCTGGCGTATGGACTGCTGTAGGTTTTATAATCGTGATGAAAGCAACAGGTGTTTTTATCGTTTTAACTAGTAACTAGGAGAAATACATGTCAGAAGAGACAAGAGAAGTGCCAACTACTCAAGTAGTTGTTAGGACTATCCGTTTTATGGATGGTGGTGGTTTACCTCAAAACACTGAAACTACTGCTAGCACAGTGGGTCAGTTAAGAGAAGAATTGGACCTTTCTGGTTCAGTAATAGTTAATGATGTAGTGGCATCAGCTGATGGCTCTACTCCAATTAACGATGGCGACAGGATTTCTCATGTTGCTGGTGGTAAAAGAGGTGGCAATTAAGCCAACTTCTTTAGACGATTAAGTCTAGAATCTGGTAAAAATAATTACATAGCATTATCTCAAAATGACGCAATGTTCACGAAATAACTGGCTGGAAGTCTTATTGAAGACTTAGGTGTATTTTTTATACAGCTGCAGATTACTCACGACCCAAGCCGCATTAGTAGCTCTAATTCAAAATAATTATTTTAAATCAATATTAAAGGGGGAGCTCCGACCCAATCGGCCATTGGCACGTAGAGGTTCTACTCTCCCTTTAATTAATTCTATAAAGAGGTAATAAAATGCAAGAAAAACTAAACTTAGTACAAATGCCAAAAATAGATTTAGCAGAATTATCTAATGCTGGTCAATTTAAAGCTAAAGTACATGAATTTCAAGAAAGATACAATATCGAGCTTGAATTTAATGAAAATGCAAGATGGAGACCTGGTTCTTATGAAAGATTAAAAGATAAAATAGTAAAATCATTATTTGTTAATTGGAGTAAACCAAAAGGTGCAAATACAATTAGAAAATTAACTAGAATTAACACATATTCTATAAACCAATTTAAAGACGAAATGATTCAAATTGATGATGAATTGCGTGTATTTAGACAAGAAAATCAGTCTTTAGACCCTAATGTAGCTTCAAAATCAACTCAAGAATGTCATAATGAGTATTTTAGCAACTTATTAGAACCCGTTGAAGGTGTTTATGTTGAAATAAAC
>Ga0209337_1003023_pt1 | contig 11902 bp, 24 predicted proteins | sample LinPmetageLP53_FD_184044 | JGI IMG/M metagenome (GOLD analysis project Ga0209337, IMG submission 184044) | Marine viral communities from the Pacific Ocean - LP-53 (SPAdes) (version 2) | ecosystem: Environmental > Aquatic > Marine > Oceanic | place: Pacific Ocean | collected 2010-02-08 | reverse complement strand
ATAATGATTGGGAAACTACCGACGGACCAGAACCAATCGGTGATATACGACAAGTGGGTATTGTATATGATGAACAACAAGGACTAAATGAATCTTTAATTAAAGAAATGGGTCCAGGACCAGAAGAGAATGATATAATGAGTGAACTTAATGACCTAGTACAAAGTTGGGAAGGGTGTGAAGAAGGAATGCCGGTAGCTTGTAGATATAAAAACCAAGTTCAAGAACTTATAGATAGGTATAAAAACCTACCACTATGAAAAACTCTATTAAAAAAATAATAAGGGAGGAAGTAGAAATTCAAGAAAAAGAACAATTAAATGAGGGTGCACTAGATAATATACAGAACGCTTTAACCGCTATAGGTGTGGTGTATGACCCAGCAGACGCAGTTAACGTATTAATTTCTCTTGTTAGAAATAGATGGTCAGATGCGATGGTAAATGCAGTGTCTATGATACCCGCGGTGGGTACAGGTATTGGTCTATCCCTTAAAAAATTACTCAAAGTATTCCCTGTAGCAAAACTAACCGAAGTTTTTGGTAAAATACTAACAGGGGGTGCGACAGCAGCAGTAACATCTCTAGTTCAGGCAAGTGCAAATAATCCTGAACTTTTTAAGAGTATAGTAAATGGTATAAAAGAGAAGAAAAGTACTCTTCTTGCTATAATAGATAAAGCGGGTGACAGTGCAGATACGGTATTTGATAAACTACCGAATAAAATAAAAAAGATGGTGGACACCAAAACTATAGAAAGCACTAAACAAGCTGCCCCTAATCTAAAACAATTTTTTGCTAAACTTACTTCGTTGTCTGATGACCAAATAGATAAAGAAATGAATAAAGTAAAAGAATCTGGTAAAGCGTAAATGGGTTGATTTTATATAGATTTTAAACTATATTTAAAAAAAAAGAATATGACAAGTAAAGAATTTAAAATATGGTTAGATGGGTTCTTAACCCCACTAAATTTAGAAAATACAGAAGTTAGAAGTGTATTTGGTACTGACTACAATCATTTAACAATGTTAAAAACAATTCATAATAAAATGAAAAATATTAAGGATTTGGATGAAACCTTAAACAAAGGAATAGGCACTCTATTAACAGAAAGATTGGTACCAGTCACACCACCAAACCCATTTACAATAACTTGTGAGGATAAAAAAGAAAATAATGAATAAGGAAAGATACGAATCATCCGCAAAAGGAGCATTTTTTGGATGGGTAGGGATAATAGTAGTAGTAATCTTCTTGCTTTTTACAAGTTGTTATGGGACATACTACATTACAGATGGTGAATACTCTGATGTAAGAGAATCACACGCTTCAGTAACCTATCATCAAGGTGATTTATATTGGGGGTGGAATAGTGGATGGTACTATTACTATGGAACACCACACTACTATCCTTGGTACTATTACTATAATACGTGTCCACCATCACATTATAACACAACTACTCACGTTATAATTAAAAGACCAGTTAATAAACCCACACATAGACCTAATAGACCTAACACAAACAGACCAAGTGTTACGCACATAGACGGTAAATCAATACTCTACACACCAAACAGAAATACAAAGGTAACCACTACACCAAATAGAAATACGAGGGTAAAAACAAACACAAATTACACTCGTCCAAAAAACAATACTAAGGTTAAAACAAATAAAAGTAACACAAGACCAAAAGTTAATCACAGAAAACCAAAGTAATGTAAAGTAATAATTTACAAATCCTCATAGACATTGTTTTATGGGGATTTTTTTATTATATTTGTTCATGATAAAACCAGAAAACGAACCAAAAGTATTATTACTCTATCCACCAGAACAAAGATGGCCAGATATGATGGTTAAACCTAACGGCTCATTAGCTTATCCTGCTCTAGGTGGTGCATTAAGAGACATAAATTGTTATGTAGAGGTCTACGACGCATGTGTCGGTAATGATGATGATGACCTAAAACAATTCTACCAGTCTACTGAATTACCTACTGGTTTATTAAGGACAGGTATGAGTGATGAACGAATTTTAGATGTCGCCAAAGACTTTGACATAATAGGGATAACATCTATATTTTCCAGTCAGGAAACTATGGTTCTCCATTGTTGTGAGTTAATTAAAAAACATTACCCAGATAAATTAATGTTAAGTGGTGGTGTAAATGCGAGATGGAGAGCGGATAAATTCTTAAATCACGGTTTTGATATTGTAGCGACCTCAGAAGCGGAACACACCATACAAGAAATCATACAAATATATAGAAGGGGTAGTAGAGATTGGTCCACCGTACCACAAATTAAATACATAAAAGATAATGAAATAATCAACAACTCCCAACAAGGAAAAGTTATCATGAATTTAGATAAATTACCATTTCCTGCTTGGGACCTATTACCCAATGAAAGATATTGGAAAATAAAAAGAGGACACGGAATAAATTATCAACTAGAGGAAGAAGTTAGATATGCCTCAATGATGACTTCATTGGGGTGTCCCTTTAAATGTACTTACTGTCACATAGGGAAAGAAATAGAAGGCTCATTAACCCAAGAAATAGGTAGATTCAGAATTAAATCTGATGAAAGAGTTATGGAAGAATTGTTGTATTTAAAAAATGAATTAGGTGTCAAACAAGTTTTTATTGAGGACGACTCTTTATTTGGTAGAAAAAAAAGAGCTATTAGATTACTCAAACAAGTTATAGATTTGGGCCTTAGACTAGTTGATATTAATGGTATTAATATTATACATTTATTAAAAAACGGAAAACCAGATTTAGAAGTAATTGAATTAATGGCAAAGGCAGGATTCACAGACTTTTCTTTCCCATTTGAATCTGGTAATGGTAGAATATTAAAAAAATGGTCATCTAATAAATGGGATATAAATAATACCGATGTAAAAGGTTTAATTGAAGCACTTAAAAAAAATAATATAAGAATGGATGCTAACTATATTATTGGATTTCCTGACGAAACATATGAAGAAGTGATGAACACCATAAAATTTGCAAAACAAAATGCGGAATGGGGTGTGGATACCTCATGTTTTTTTATATGTATGCCTTTACCAGGTACAACTATGTACGACTACTGTATGGAAAACGGACTACTAGACAAAGACTTCAACATAGATAAAATGAATTGGAGAAAAGCTAACATGATAAACACACCAGTTTCACCTGAAGATTTAGAATCAATAAGAGATAAAGCATGGGAAGAAGTCAACTCAGATGAGTGGAAAAAGAACAGACGTAAATTAATAGTAGCAAACCCAGAATAAATAATTTACATATTAGATAATTTAAATTATCTTTAAAAAAAAAGAATTAAATGAAAGAAAACGATTTTGTACAAGAACTAAGAAAAGACATTAAAGTCATAAAAAAAGATTTAAGAGCAATTAGTATTAAAACAAGAACTATGGCACGTGTTTTGGACGTGGATGACCAAACAGAGAACCCAAATAAAAAAACCAAAATACACCAAAATAAAACATCGTGGGTGAATAGAATTATTAAAAAAATTAAGAATTGGTTAGGAAATAACAAATAAAAGTGTATAGAGAAGTTTTTATAAAAGGTCATTACAGAAAAAATGGTGTGTTTGTTAGTCCACACATTAGAAAAATTAGGACAAGTGGGCCCAGACATATGAAAGGAACTATTAAATCTTACAACACAGCAAACCCAGACCAACTAACATTTAATTTTTCAGGAATTACAGAATAGATAAAAACAAAAATGAAATTAAAATGATAAAAAATTATTTAATAGATATTGACGGAACAATTTGTGATGATATCCCTAATGAAAAACCAGAATTATTTGTAACTGCAGAGGTTTACCCAGATGCACTTGAAAGGTTAAACAAATGGTACGATGAAGGACATAAAATTACTTTCTTTACAGCAAGACTTGAAGAGCACAGAGGAGTAACAGAAGTTTGGTTAAATAAAGCTGGTTTTAAACATCATGGGTTAATTATGAATAAGCCAAGGGGTGGAAATTATCATTGGATAGATAATTTAAAAGTACAGGCCACACAATATTTAGGTAGCTTTACAGAGTTAAAGAAAACTAACAAGGTTATAGAGACATTCGACGAAAATGGGGTTTAATAAAAGATATATAGATAAAGAAAAAATTGTACACGCATTTTCACGTAGAGGTATGTTGGGTATAAGAGAACTAATGGGTTTAGAAGGTCTAGGTAAAATAGAAGCTATTATTACTACTGATGACTTTAGTGATAAAGTTGTTACAGCATATCAAGAATGTAGAGAAAATGATGTAGCCTTTGATATAACAGATGAAGTACTCAAAACAATTGATAGAAATAATGGTTAAAAGCCCTAAAAAAACATTGATATGGATGGGGATTTTTACTATATTGTGGGCAATAACGTTAAAATTAATAAATTAAAATAAAATGGCAAAAAGACTAAAAGGGGTAATATTAGCTGGTGGTACAGGTAGTAGATTATACCCACTAACAAAAGTAACCAATAAACACTTACTTCCAGTGTACGATAAACCAATGATTTTTTACCCACTTAACACCCTTAAAAAAATGGGGTGTAAAGACATTTTGATTGTGTCTGGGAGAGAACACTGTGGTGATATTTTAAACCTACTAGGTAGTGGTAGAGATATGGGACTAAAACTATCATATGAAATCCAAGACGACGCGGGAGGAATTGCTCACGCACTAAGTTTAGCTGAGAGATTTGTGGGTACATCCAACGTAGCAGTATGTTTGGGTGATAACATATTTGATGATGAAATTAACCTAGAAGATTTTGAAGGTGGTTCTAGAATTTTCTTGAAGGAAGTTCACGACCCAGAAAGATTTGGTGTAGCTGAACTTGAAAAAGGTAGTGATTGTAAAGTTTTATCTATAGTGGAAAAACCAAAAAACCCAAAATCTAACCTATGTGTTACTGGGTTATATGTTTATGATAATAAAGTTTTTAACTATATTAAAAACTTAACACCATCGGATAGGGGTGAATTAGAGATTACTGATGTTAATAATTTTTATGTTAGAGATGGTCTAATGACCTGTCAAAGACTAACATCTTGGTGGTCAGATGCTGGTACTTTTGAAAGTTTGTTAAAAGCCTCAACATTAGTAGCGAATAAAAAATTATGTGTCTGTGATGACACTTCAGAATCTAAAAAAGGGGTAGGTCCCGCTGGACCAAATGGTGAGTTTGGTTCTATTAGACACAGTGAAAGATAAAAAATATGTATATGACTTTAGATAAAACAATATTAATAACAGGAGGAGCTGGATTTATAGGTTCACATGTAGTAAAAAGATTTGTAACACAATACCCTAACTACCACGTTATCAACTTAGACAAACTAACATATTGTGGTGATTTAGAAAATGTAAAAGAAATTGCACACCATGAAAACTACACATTTATTAAAGGTGATATATGTGACACAACCTTCCTTAAAAATGTGTTTGAAGAATACACACCAAACTCAGTAATACATTTAGCTGCAGAATCCCATGTGGACAACTCAATAGACAACCCAAATATTTTTATACAAACCAATGTAATTGGTACATGTAACCTATTAAATATGGCAAACAAATATGGTGTAGAAAGGTTTTATCATGTATCAACGGATGAGGTATACGGTGCATTAGGAATGGACGACGCTCCATTCATAGAGACAACACCATATGACCCTAAAAGTCCATATTCAGCTTCTAAAGCGGCATCAGACCATTTTGTTAGAGCCTACGGTAATACATTTAAAATAAACTATGTAATATCTAATTGTTCTAATAATTACGGACCAAACCAACATACAGAAAAATTAATACCTAAAGTTATAAGTTCTATTTTAGATAAAAACCCAATACCAGTGTACGGTAAAGGAGACAATATAAGGGATTGGTTATATGTGGAAGACCACGCAAAAGCAATAGATTTAATATTTCATAATGGTGTTAGTGGTGAAACTTATAATATCGGAGGAGATTGTGAAAGGTCAAACTTAGATTTAGTTAGAATACTTTGTAATGAAATAGATTTTTTATTAAATAATGAGGATAGTTCTACAGAATTAATTACTTTTGTAGAAGATAGAAAAGGACACGATTTCAGATACGCTATAGATTGTGAAAAAGTAAAAAAAGATTTAGGTTGGGAAATAGATACTTCTTTTGGTGAAGGTATAAGAAATACTATAGAGTGGTACATTAAAAAATTAAAATAATATGGAGATAGTGATGATTAAAAAACAAGGATGTATGCCTTGTACCACTTTTAAACCCACGATAGAAAAATACGCTCTAGAGAATGGAATAGAGTTTAGAACCCTCCAAGCAGAAGATATGCCAGAACCAATTAGACCTTCATTCTACCCTTATTTTTATTTAAGGTCTGGTGATAAAGTTTTAGAGGAATGGGGTGGAACACATGAAAGAAAAATGGAAACAGTTATACAACGTAATTTAAATTAATGTACCATATAAATACAATATTAGTTAAGGATTCTGACACCGGACAACATGGAAATTTGTTTGGTGGGAGGTTGTTATATGTATTAGATGAGTCAGCTGCTTCTTTTGCGATGCAAGTTTGTGACACATCTAGGGTTGTCACAGTATCTATGGATAAATGTGAATTTAAATTACCAGCAAGAAAGGGTAGTTTGGTAAAACTATTTGGTGAGGTGGATAGGATTGGTACAACTAGTATTACTTTAAGGATGGAGGCTAGGAAACACAATGTATATACCGGTAACCAAAAAGTAATACTACAAACTAAAATTACTTTTGTTAGGGTTGACCCTGACGGACAACCAATACCAATAGCTGAAAGGGTACATAAAAAATATGAAGAAATAAAAAATAAACTATGAAATCAGTAATATTATTAGTAGTTGTAGTGGTCATAACCTTATGTCTGGGGAGGTACGTAATGGCCCAAGTACAAAGAACGGTAGAACATAAAATATTCCTAGAAAATATGAAAAACTTTGATAAAAAAAAGAAAAATGAAAGATATTAAATTACCAGAATGGTTTGATGGTGAAATCTATGAGGAAGGTGGGAAAGTTAGAAATCGTTTCTCAGGGGAAGAGTGTTTTCTCAACCCAAAAGAACTATCAATGTATGATTTTATTATGGGTGCTACTATGGTAGTAGAAATGGGTGGAGCTCCAAAAGGAGATAGTATGTTAAATGACCTAAGAAAAGGTTTAGAATGGTTTAGAGAAAATAATAAAAAGGCGTATATGACCTTATTGGATTAAAAAAATAGAAAATGAATAAACCATTAATGTTTATAAATAATAATTTTATAGTAGAACAATTAAAAACTGCAGTGTGGGAAGACTATAAAGAAGTAAGGAGTTGTGACTTTAAAGGGTGGTACAATAACTTGACACCAGTAGAACAAGCAGCTTGGAACTCAAAATTTGATGAAGAAAATGAAAGAAAATAATTACAGACCTTTACCTGATGGGTTATATATTGGGTTATCCACAATAGAAGGTAACGGACTATTCACCCATAAAGAATTAAAAGAAGGTGATGAAATGGGGATTACCCACATAAGATATAATTCAGATGACTTTCACTCAAACTATATTAGAACTCCATTAGGTGGGTTTATGAATCATTCTGAAAAACCTAATTGTATTCTTTATGAGTGTGGAGCGTATTTAAAAATGAAAATAAATGAAACTATAAAACCAGGTGGAGAATTAACCCTAACCTATAGTATGTATGACCCATGTAAAAATTATGTAGATGCTAACGACTAAAAGAGTTGAAGAACAAGTGGTTATGGTTTTAAAAACTATATACGACCCTGAATTACCTGTGAATATATATGATTTAGGGTTAATATATTTTGTTAATGTAAAAGAATCCATAAGTGATAATCAGGAATTTTTTGTAAATGTAGAAATGACAGTTACTAGCCCTAACTGTCCAGCTATTGAAAGTTTGCCGGAAGATATTATAGAGGCGGTGGAAAAGTTGGATAGTATCCTCAAATGTGATGTGGAGGTTACGTTTGACCCACCTTGGGACAGGAGTTTTATGAGTGAAGAAGCACAACTTGAATTAGGATTTTTATAAAAAAAGAAAATGAGTTTTATTATAGGAAAAAAATGTGTAAGTACGTGTGATACTGGATGTGTTGAAGTATGTCCAGTAGATTGTATACATGGACCAATAGACATTAATGGTGCTGGTGGTGAAGTAGAAACTTTAGATAGTATAGAAGGACTACAACTATACATCAACCCAGATGAGTGTATCGACTGTGGGGCTTGTGTATCTGAGTGTCCAGTAGATGCTATATATGAATCAGAAGAAGAATGTATAGGTGATGAGGGTGATGACAAATCAGTTAAAAAGAATTACGAGTTCTTTGGGCAAGAATGGGAAGGTTAAAAATTAAAATAAATTAAACATGAAAAAAGTATTAGTAACTGGAGGAGCTGGATTTATAGGTTCAACCCTAGTAGATAAATTAATAGAAAGAAATATAGAAGTTATTGTAGTAGACAACCTATCAACAGGAAAAGAAGAATACATAAATCCCAAAGCTCAGTTTTTTAAGGCGGATTTAAACCACCCAACATTTGAAGGTTATAAACACTCAAACCCAATTACTAGAGCCTTTGAAGATACAACCCTATTACATTTACTAGAAGGAGTTGATACCGTATTTCATTTAGCAGCAACACCACAAGTACAGTACTCAATAGACAACCCAACAGACAATAATAACTTAACATCTACTATTAATATACTAGAAGCTTCTAGGAAAGCCGGGGTAAAAAGGTTAATATTGAGTAGTACATCTGCGGTATATGGTAATCCAAAATACACACCAATAGACGAAAACCACCCAATAGAAACCCTTAGTCCATATGGGTTACATAAGTTAGTTGGTGAACAATACTGTAAACTTTATTCTTTAGTTTATGGTTTAGATACTGTTTGTTTAAGGTACTTTAATGCTTATGGTGATAGAATGACTAATAAAGGTGCTTACAGAAGTGTTATCTCTGTTTTTATGGAACAATATAAAAATAAAGAACCACTAAATATTGTTAATGATGGTAAACAGAGAAGAGACTTTGTCCACGTCAATGACATAGTTAACGCAAATATCAGATGTGGGGGTAACAAAGAATACTTCAACGGAGACATATTTAATGTGGGTACTGGAAAAGCGTATACAGTAAATGAAATAGCTGGTATGTTCGGTGGTGAAAAAAAATATGGTGAGGAAAGAATTGAACCTAAAGACTCCATAGCTGAGAATGCTAAGATAAGACTAGACTTAGATTGGGAACCACACGGAAATTTAGAAGAATGGATAAAACTTAACAAAAATGAGTAGTGAAAGTAGAAATTGTAAAATAATTGCGACATACTTCGGTACTAGAAGGACTTACCCCTACCATTACCAAAACACAATAAAAATACTAAAAGACTCAATACAAAACGAGGTAGATTTAGACCCAGGTGTTGATAATTTAGATGTTATAATTGTTAACCACAATTGTGGTGTAAAAGAAGCAAATGATTTTTTAGATTCGGTAGATGGAAAAAAAACATTCGCTGGAAAAATAAGAGTATTTCACGCACCTTGGAATAATGGTATAGGTATGTCATTAGGTAGTATGGACTACGGTTTTAAAAAATTGAGAGATGAATACGAATACTTCTTCTTTCAAGAAGATGATTACAAAGTACCTAAAAAGAATTACTATAAAAAAGGGATTGAAATACTAAACCAAAAAGATATTGGGTTTGTTGGTTATGATATGTTATCCATAAAAAACCATTCACAAGCCATAGGTGAAAAATACTTAAAATACATTTTTCGTTTACCAATAATCCTATGGGGTTACAAAGACTACCTACAACAACATGATATTGTAATCGATAAAATAGTTAAATTAAGAAAAGCAAATGAGTTTCCTTACGCTGGTGGTTTAATGGGACTTACACATAAAAAATACCTTGACCAAATAATAGAAATCAATGACAAACTCTGTTATCCAGAAATACCAAATCCTAGACACAAAAAAAGGTTTATAGAGTTTGAACAAAAAAGTTTGTGGAGTATGGTAAAAACATTTTTCCTATACAATCATTATTTTGTTTGGTATTGGTTATACTGTGTTTTAGGGGAAGTAGAATTTACAAGGATATATTATGACATTGGTTATAAAGTTACTCACTTTCCCGATACAGAAAATCTAGTATACTCCTATAAGATTGATAGGTTTAAAACATCTAACAACGAAAAACTAAATCTTATAGAAGATTTATTCACAGATTTAAAAAAAGTGGACAAATAATTTAAAATAACCTATATTTAAAAGTAATTAATAAGTAAAATAGTTTTTAACCAAATCAAAAATAAATAAAATGGGAGTAAAAAAAAGAAAATTAGGGTCAAAGAACCCAAAATACATGGTGGTATCAACAGACAACTCACCAGTTATCAAAGAAAAAAAGTTAATGTGTAACGCAAAAGTAAGAGACGTAAATGGTAATGTGGTAGAAGGTACAACCATACCAGTTTATGGGATTTGGTATGAAAACTAACGAATTAATTTGTGAACAATGTGATGAACCATATAAAGAATACGAACTTAAACATTGGTATGATGAAGATAGGTGTGAGGATTGTAATGAAGAATACAGTGTAAATTCTTGTGGTTTTTGTGGTGAAGAATTGGATGATGAAGGATACTACTGCTCAAGAGAATGTTCCACAGCAGACAACACCGAAGGTGTATAAAATAAAATTAAAAAATATAATATGAATCAAGAAGAAAAAGCTAGAAGATATGATTGGTTACTAGGACAACATAAATCAATTGAAAATCAAATAGCTAGAGTACCAAAACTACCATTAGAAGAGACTTTTCAAAGTATAGATAGTTCAGAATACACACAACAAAACCAAGAGATAGTAAACCAACTAAAAAACAAACTAGTTCAAATAGACAACGAAGTTAGAAAACTATTTTAATGAAAGCTACCATAATAAATACAATATGTGGTTTTGAAGATAGTACAATTTTTGAAGGTACTGAAGTTGAGGTTTTAGAAATAGACCATAAAAACAACCGTGTAAAGGTTAAGTGCCCAAGAAGGTGTATATATGTTTTAGGTAAAGAAGATATAAAGTTACAAGATACAAATAATGGATATAATTAAAACTGACATAGAAGGTTTATTAATAATAAAACCAAAAGTTTTTGAAGACAATAGGGGTTATTTTTTTGAAAGTTGGAATAAAGAAGTTTTTGAATCCAAAGGAATAAAAAATGAATTCTTACAAGACAATCAATCTTTATCAGATAGTGGTGTACTAAGAGGGTTACATTTTCAAAACCCACCTTATGAACAAGGTAAATTAGTTAGGGTTATAAAAGGTTCAGTTATGGATGTAGCGGTAGACATTAGAAAAAACTCACCAACCTACGGAGAACATATGACTGTTTATCTAAGTGGTGATAATAAAAAAATGTTTTGGATACCACCAGGTTTTGCACATGGGTTTGTTACACTAGAAGATAATACAATATTTTCTTATAAATGTACAAATATATATAATAAAGAATCAGAAATAACTTTAATGTGGAATGATGAAGATTTAAAGGTTGATTGGTGTACAGCTCTTGAAGTAAGGGTGTCAGAAAAAGATGAGCAGGGAATAAACTTTAAAAAATTTAAAACAAAATTTTAATGGACAAAAAAACAAAAGAACGTATAATGTACTTAGAGCAACAAATAGCTGCGGGTAATAGAATAGATGGGTATTCACTAGAAGGACACAAAAAAGAATTAAAAAAATTAAAAGAAAATAAAGACCCAAGAAA
>Ga0209337_1003022_pt1 | contig 11905 bp, 19 predicted proteins | sample LinPmetageLP53_FD_184044 | JGI IMG/M metagenome (GOLD analysis project Ga0209337, IMG submission 184044) | Marine viral communities from the Pacific Ocean - LP-53 (SPAdes) (version 2) | ecosystem: Environmental > Aquatic > Marine > Oceanic | place: Pacific Ocean | collected 2010-02-08 | reverse complement strand
TTATTGAAATAAATACAGAAGGTTTTGTTTGGTCTTTTACTGCAGCTCCAAGAGTTTTGGTATTTTCTTGTTTACTATAATCTACTAAAAAAGCTTGTGCTCCTTCCTTTTTAGCAAAACTAAAAAGCTGTTTTGTAAATGATTTTAGTTCTAAATTTTCAGCAGCTGCTTCTTCTAATTCATAGTTTTCTTGCAATTTTACTCCTGCTAATTCTTGCATTCGTTTGAATTCTTTGTTCATTTTATAGTATTTTATTATAAATATTAACCCTTTATTGTTCTTTCAATTTTTTCAAGATAAAGTATAGCATCCATATGCTCTTGTTTAGCATGCTCTATCCAATCTAAAATACCCAAATCAGTTCTATCTAAATCCGTATTGTATTTTTCTTTTCCAAATTTAGCTCTTTTAACAAATTGATCAATAACTGAGTCAACTATTGAGTCTGTTTTTTCAATTTTTCTTTTTTTCATTTAATTTTTCGTGTATGTACCAAGGTAAAGTATCTTTTTTCTTTTTAGGTTTTTCATACCAACCTACATTAGGAAGAATAGTATTATTAGAATTTACTAGTTTTATTTTATAGGTTTTAGAAGGCAATACTTCTATTATTTCTCCTTTATGACCTTCACCTAAAAATGTACAGTGTACTTTATCTCCTACTTTTAATTTTTTACCCACTTTTTAATAACTTTTTAGACTCTTTTTCATCAATGCCCATGTTTTGGAGTATTGTTAAGGTTTCTTTTTTCTTCATTACCTCTAAATATCTAGCAGCTGTAAATTTACCACATTGAAAATATTCACTTAAATATTCTATAAGTTGAGGTTGGGGAGATTTTTTTTTACTTTTTATATATTTTAAAAACACCTTCTTTTTTGGAATTATTTCTCTATAAATATTATATGTTTGAATTTTATTATCATAAGGCACAGTTTGAACATAATTAGTCAGCTCAACGTAATTTACATTCATAGACACAAACCGATGAATCATATAAGAATTGAAACAATCCCATGATTCATCAGTAAAACAGTCAGCAGGGGTTTTATAGAGTGTAATTTCGTTTAACCACCCCCATATATTTTTTATCTGCTTTCTGCCTGGTCTAGGATATCTACTAGTCTTCAATAGTCATATCTTTATATTCCTCTCTAATTTCAGGTGGAATAGAATCTTTTAAAACTTTCTTTGATTCTAGATCATAAAATACAGGGATAGGAATAAGCATATCTTCATCTGTTCCTGTTACAAATTTAGATACTTTACGGATTACTACCGCTTGTCCAAATAATTTACCTCCATCGAATCCTTCTACTGATGTAGTGGTTGTTAGGTCAATGTTTGGTTGTTGTGGGGGTGCTTGGTTTTGCATTTTTATATTTATTTAATTGTTTCTATTATTTTGGCAATTGCCGACATTATATTAATCTCTTTATCAATACGGAAGTTTGCTTGAAAAAGATGTTCATTTAAAATTATAGTTACTGATCCTTCCTTATTTTTAGCGTATACTGAAATGTGTTCAAATAGTAAACGGTATAATTCTTCAAAGTCTTTTACACCACTATCTGCTATAATTTGTCTTATTTTAATCCAATTTTTTGTTTGGGTAAGTTCTTTTAGTACTTCTTTAGTATAATTGTTTGAAGCTAAGACTGATTCATCTATTTTAAGTTTGCCATCTTGGTTAGATAATTGGATTGTATTTAGCATTTTTCTAACATCAGGGTAGTTTTTATTTACTATAGTAGCTACCTCTTTAATATCATGTGAAATGCTTTCTTTTCCCATTATATCTGCTAAATGTTTTGCAATAACAGATTTTGATGGTGGAACAATTTTAAGTACTTGACAACGTGATTGTATTGGATCAATTATTCTTTCAACAAAATTACACGTTAATATAAAGCGAGTTGAACGAGAAAATGTTTCAATTACATTCCTAAGTGCTGCTTGCCCATTTATAGTGATAAAATCTGCTTCATCTAGAATAACTACTTTTATACCATTCCAAGAGGCAGCAGAAGCAAAGCCTTTTACTTTATCTCTGATTGTATCAATTCCATTTTCATCACTTGCGTTGATGTAAAGGTAATCACAATCTAAATTTTTAACTATAAGTTTAGCTAGTGTTGTTTTACCTGTTCCAGCAGGTCCATAAAATATAAAGTTTTGGATATCGTTTTGGTCAAGATATTTTTGAATTGTATCTTTAACTTGTTCATTTCCTACATAGTCTTGTAAAACAGTAGGACGGTATTTTTCAACCAACAAAGTGTTGTCTTTCATAACTTATTTTTATAACCTAATTATACAAAAACCTTTACCAATAGGCAAGTTTTATTTTAATTCAGCATCAATAGCCATTGCTATTTTTTCTCTAAATGAATATACTTCATCATCATTTAAATCACGTAATAATTTTCTAAAGTTCATTATTACTTTATTAGCTAGCTCATTACCTTTATCTTCAGTTAATGCACTACGTATTTCTTCTTTAATAAGTTTTTTTAATTCTGAAGGTTTCATAATCCTGCTCTTTTTTGCATCAAGTATAGGTCTAAATCAAACTCTAAACCTTCTTTTAATGACGCTTTTTTAATTAGTAATTTTTGTCTTTGATCAGGTGAAATTCCTGTTACAACTAATTTATATTTTCTTTTACCATCAACATCAACTGGTTCAGTTGTATATTTTGCAGATGGGACATCTCCAATTTCTTTTTGAAATTGGCTTCTAATTTTTTCAACTTTATCCAAAGTATCTGCTGTTGCAGATAAAGGTGGTGTTACCTTTTTTTCAGGTTTTTTCACTACTTCACCTTCTCCATCTGTTTTTTCTACATCAACAATGTTATACTCTAAACCTGAGTTATCCATTATTGTTTTCATTACTTTTTGGAGGTATGGTTTTGGTTTGTAAGGGCTATTTTCTAATGGAAAAATAATTTTATCTCCTTTTACCATAAAATGAACATTTTGTTCTAATCTACCAGCGTATTTTTTTAAGTTATCAGGTGTTTTTAATGGGAAATAGTTTTTACCATATCTACCAATAAAATCTTTTGGAAGTTCTTTTCCCTCTAATGTATACAAGTAATCTTCAATTTCACCTTCATTTCCTTCAGCATACCATTTTTCAAACCCATCTTTTGCTTGCTCCATTGCTTTTTCATAATCTTCAGGAGCTCGTTTTTTAATATCAATTAGCTTAAACCCTTTAGCATCATCTGATCTTTCGGTCCAATCATTCCAAGCTGATCTTGTTTTTTGAGCAGGAATAGAAGGACCAAATGCTTTTTGTATAGCTTTTGGGTCACGTAAGTTTTGAGCATAGATACCATAGTTGTCTATGTTGTCTAAAGCATCTAATGTAGCTGGTATATCTGTAGGTTGAATAGCAAGGTCGTATTGAGCCTTAAGTTGCTTCATCCCATCTTCATCACCTTCTACTTCTCTTAAAATGTCGGTTAATTTCATATTATTGTTCCTCTAGGTCTTCCATTGAATCTGAATTCCACATTTCAAAAGCTGATTCAGCATTACCACCTTTTTTGCTTAGGTTCCATCCTGCAAAAAATGCAGTTTCTTGCATTTCATCTATATCATTTTCAGTAAATTCAAAGTTTTCTTTTAGTTTACCTTCAGCTAAATATTTTTTTAAATTAAAATTGTCCATTTGATTATTTTGTTATAAATATATAAAAAAAGGGACCAATTATGATGGGTCCCCGTAAATATTATATCTTTTAGTTGGTTCAGGAACAATTTCTTGTTCTTCACTTTTTATTACATAAAGTTTACCATCTAGAGGTGCTAAACGAAACTCAACTTGTTCTTGATTTTGATCAAACCATGCCTCTAGTGCGTCGGTTATTGTTTTGTGAACAATTTTTTTCTTATCTTCCACAAGCACCCACTGATCTCCAGGGGGTACTCGTGTTGCGATAAGCTCATTATATTCTACGTTTTCTACTTGCATTACATCATCATTGAAGGATCCATCATTGGTTGAGCATCTTTGCTATCTTCAGGATTATCAACAATTGTACATTCTGTTAATAGAATGGTACCTGCAATTGAAGCTGCATTTAAAAGTGCGTTTTTGGTTACTTTATGTGGGTCAAGTATACCTGCTTTTTTCATATCAACAACAGAACATGTTTTTAAATTGTATCCTGTAAAGCCTTTTTTATCTTTCAAATCACTCATTTCAATCATTTTAGCATCTGCTTCAGAATAACCAGCATTTGTTAAAATATATTCAAAAGGTTTACCGCAAGCATCATAAACAATTTTTTGTCCATATTTAAAATCTTCAGATCTATTATCTTGTTTATTAATATTATTTAAAATAGTTTTACGTGCATATAAAAGAGCAACTCCACCTCCTGGAACTATTCCATCTGCTAAAGCACATTGTGTAGCATGTAAAGCATCATCAACTCTGTCTTTTTTCTCTTTCATTTCAGTTTCAGTACTTCCACCTACATGAACAAGAGCAACCCCACCTACAAATTTAGATAAACGTTCTTGCAATTTTTCCATTTCAAATGGTGTTTCAGCTTTACGAATTTGCTCCTCTAATTCTTCAGCTCTTTTAGTAATTGCCTCTTCAGTACCTTGACCATCTACAATTGTAGTTTTTTCTTTAGTTACAGTTACAGTTTTTGCTTCACCAAACCATTCCCAATTAAATTTATCAAGTTTCATACCTTTTTCTTTATCAAATACAGTTCCACCTGTTAGTACAGCTATATCATCTAAAATCAGTTTTCTACGTTCTCCAAAATCAGGAGCTTTTACAGCAGCTACTTTTAAAGTACCTCTCATTTTATTTACAATAAGTGTAGCTAAAGCTTCACCATCAATATCTTCAGCAACAATTAATAATGATTTACCTTTATTAGATACACCTTCTAAAATAGGAAGTAATTCTTTTACTTGTGTAAATCTATGGTCTGCTAATAAAACATAACAATCTTTTAAAATTGTTGACATTGTATTATTATTTGTAACAAAATATGGGGATTTGTAACCTCTATCAAATTGGCAACCTTCAACTACTTCAAGATATGTTTCATCTGTTTTAGATTCTTCAATATAAACAACTCCTTCTCTACCAACTTTTTCCATTGCTCGAGAAATTAATTTCCCTACTTCTTCATCATTATTAGCTGAAACTGTAGCAATTTGTTGTAGTTGTTCTTCTGATGTTATTTTTTCAGATTCTTTTTTAAGTGATTCAAGTACCTGTTTTACTCCTTTATCAATTCCACGTTTAATTTCAACAGCATTTGCTCCATCATTTAAACGACTTAAACCACCTTTAACAACTTCACGTGCTAATAAAGTAGATGTAGTAGTTCCATCACCTGCATGATCAGATGTTTTAATAGCAGCTTGTTTTAGTAATTGAGCACCTAAATCTTCAATTGGGTCTTCTAATTTACTAATTTGTCTAGCTACTGAAACTCCATCTTTTGTAGAATGGACAGTTCCTTGGTTTGTATAAACAACATTTCTACCATTTGGTCCTAGTGTTGCTACAACGGCATCTGCTACTTTATCTATACCATTAACTAATTTTTTACGAGCATCTGCTCCAAATTCAATATTTTTACTCATAGTTTTTTTTAAAAAGGTAATTTTTCTGTTTTTTCTTCTGATTTAACTCTTGCTAATATTTCTTTTTCTCTTCCAATGTAATATTCTTCTCCTTTAAATTCAAGTTTTGAAAATCCCATTGTAGGTAAAATAACAATATCTCCTTCTTCTACTATAGTTTCTACAAACCCAACCCCTGCATACTCACATCCAGGCCCAACTGCTATTACTTCTCCTTTTTCATTTCGGTCCTTTCCTGCATCAGGTACAACAATAGAACCATACATTGTTTCTTCTTCTTCTATTGGTTTTACTATAATTGCATCAAATAGTGCTTCTAATTTCATATTTCTAGTTTATTTAATAATGTTTTTAATCCGTTTTTTAATTCATTCCAAGATTCCATATATTCTTGAATTGAGTTATATTCACCTTTAGCATTATGAAATTTAAGTTTAGATATTTTATATAATGCATTTCCAAAGGTTGAATAATAACCTACTACTTTTTCAACTTCTTTTCCTGTTGCTTTTTTTCCTGCAAATCCTCTAGTAGAAATAGATTTTTCTATAATAGTATAATTATAGCGATCCTTTTGAATGTAAAAAGGTTCCATTAAAGGATCTCTAATAGTACAATAATTTGAATCGGTTTCTGTTTGATTGTCTTTTGAGGGACGTCCTCTTTTTTTAATTTCGGGCATAACTGAATTTAATATTTAATAAAAATATACAAAAAATATTGCGCTAGAGCACGCTTTTTTAATAAACTTATTTAATTTTTACAATTTTTTTCTTAGCTTCTTTAAGTAATGGGATAAAAATATTTAATAAACCATGTTCTAACTTAGCTTCAGCTAAGTCAATATTAAATTTAGGGGCTATTTTATAACCTAAACTAAATGACTTTTTTGATAAACCATGATAGATGTAACCCTCTAAATTTGGTTCAGGGTCTGTTTTTAGATAATGAATTTTAATTTCATTTCCTTCTATATCAATTTCAATATCATTTTTAGTTAAACCAGTACAGGCTACTTCAAAATGAAGACCTTGGTCATCATAAAAGATATTTAAAGGATGGGGTTGTTTTGAATTTAATGCAGGAGCGAATGCTTCATCTGCTTTGAAAAAATTTCGAAATAAAATATCGAAAGGGGTGTGTTCTAATGTACTCATATCATTAATTATTGTAAGCGCCTTAGCTGCTCAGATTTATAAAAGTATAACTTGTGCTCTAGCTACAATGTTATTTGTTAATACATATTAAAAAGCACTTTCTTCTTTACGAATCATATAATAAGTGCTTGTAGTATTTTCAGATTTAAATTCTAATTTAAGTAAACCTTGGTAACTTAAATATAAAGTTCCTTCTTCTAAATCTTTATTTGCATTTAAAATAGTTTTAAACATGTCTGAATTAAATGGGATACTTACATCTGCTTGTCTTATATCACCTATTAAGTTATAAACAATTTTATTATTATGTCCTTGTTCATCTCCAAAAGTAACAACACATAAATCACCCCCATCCAAATCTTTATCAGGTGATAAAGTCATATTTCCTATACCTGCTAAAGCAGATTTAGCTTTAATTAAATTATCTACTTGTTCTTTTTCTAAAGGCAAAGTTGCATCCCATTTTACTTCATCTACAGTACCAGGTTTAGCTATAAGTAAAGGATCAGATAAAGCATAAGTTAAATTAAAATCACTGTCTGCAATGTATAATTTAGTGCATATAGCTTTAGTTTTTTCTAATGTAATTAATAAATCACCTGAGGTAATGTTTATTAGGTTTAATAGTTTTTTAGTATCAAAAATTGCTAAATTACTATCTTCAATATCAATATCAGTGTGAGTAACATTTCCTATTACTTCTTTATTTATAGACATAAAATCTACTGTTAAGACTTTATCTTTTATTTTCCATTTAACAGATTCTACCTCACCAAGGTAATATTTGTTTATAACACTTTGTAAAATTAACTTATTAACCATATTTAAATATAATAATTTTTTATAAAATAACCTAACTAAAATTAAAAAACTTATCTTTATAAGGATTTAAATTTAATGACCAACCTAAATCATCATAAAAACCCTCTAATTTATTAAGTAATATAGAATCAAATATTTTCTGTCTATCAGCATATTTTTCCATAAACTCTACTACTTTTTCAGGTAAATCAAAATCTAAAAACCCTAATGTATCTATCTGGTATGGGTTTGGTTTTAAATAGATATATTTAATTTTATCACCTTGTGCTATGTAAGAGTGTTTTTGATTTAACTTCCAAAACCTAATTAAATCATTATACACAGCAGCTGCTTTAGCACTTACAGGGGCACCTTTATGCATTTGAGTAAACATTTCACCTGCTTTAGGTTTGCGCCCCATATACTTATTTAATGTTTTTACCCCTGTTGGGTTACCTAATTTAACTAAAGGTATATTTCCATTTAGTATTTGATTTTTAAATTCCTTAACTTTTTGATCTACATCTGTTTGTGTAGAACCTTTCAAAACATCAATTAAAATATCTTTAAAAAACTTACCTAATACAGGTGGGAAATTGGCTTTTTTAAATTCAAGACCTTTTATATCAAGTGATTCTTTTACTATGCCTTCTTGTTTAGTAATCCATTGAGCATACCTTCTAGTTTTTCTAAAATAAGCTGATCTAATTACACATTCAGTCTTCATTTCAAGTCTATGTGTAGGTACATTAAAGCATTCTTTAGCTAGTGTATTATAAGAATCTGTAATGATGTCTTGGTATTTAAGAGCTACTTTTTCAAGTTTTTCATCCTTATCTTCATCAGACATTTCATCAAAATCAGGGTAGAAGTGTTTTAAGATAGGTTCAGCATGAAAATAGTTACTATCTGTGTCTACATAAGCACAGTAGTTTACATCTCCTTCATCACAAATCATCCATGGTACGTCTTCTATATGTTTCATTTTAAAATCTTTGATCAATTCCAGGTACTGTTATTATCCCCCCAGGTTTTTCACCTTTTGAAGTTACTAACTGATCAGGAGGAATAACTTCAATCAATATGCCTTGTATTTTACATTTCCCACCTTGTTTAAGAAATTTTTTAAATAGTATTATTTGCTTTTCTGTCCAAGATTCACTTTTTTCTAGTACTGTTTTTTTATCTACTATTTTACCATCAAATTTAATTTGAACATTTTTTCTTATTGATTGGGGGGAGAGTGCCATTATATTTCTGTTTTCATTAATTTATTAATATGTCTATTTGCTGCTAAAGCCGATTCCTGGATAATTCTCCAACCACTTAAAGTGATTGCTTCACTTAATATGGCTTTATTCATCGCATATCTAAATGTAGGTAATGCAGTTGCACCATATAAACTATTTAGCAAAATTTTCATTGTATACTGCTTTAAATGAAATGAAGTACCCAATTCAGCATTTCCTGCTTTATATGCTTTTTTCATAGCATTTTTATACTTTACTCTTTCACTAAACCATTTATCTAAGATAATAGATAATACAGATTGTTTATCTGTTCTAAAAAATGTACCATTTGCAGAAACAGACATTTTCATATCTTCAATTAAATTAATTAAATTACCTACTTCAATTTGGGTACGTTTACCTTTAGCATTTTCAATTGTAAGTTTTTCTTGTGGATTTTTTTTCTTTAAATCATTTAATCCCAAATAGTTATTTCTAGAAGGAGAATAATATGATGTTTTACTTATCTTATCTTCTACTTTATAAGGTCTATATCTTAAATTTTCAGGTAAAGTATCACTTATAATCCTACCTACCATTGTTTCTTTACCTATATTTAAAGACATAATAATACAAGGGTATAATGAAGTTAAATCTTCATCAAACATATATTTGTATACACCTGCTTTAGGGCAAAATAAATAACCACCAGCATAACCTTTTTTCTTTTCAGGATGTTTTTCTTTTGGAGGTGGAATTATTCCTTGGGATAATAAATAAGCTGAAATGGCTCCATCTTGAGTTACTGTATTATGGTAAACTTCTCCATAGTTGTGTTTGCCTTTATGGGATAGATTTTTAGTTAACGCTAAATATTCTAATTTTTTATCTAACTCAACTAAAATTTCAACATCACGAAAGTTATATTCTATGAATGTTTCAATGTCTTCTTCAAATAATCTATCTAAAGAACCATTATATTCTATTTTATTTAACCCTGTATATTTTTCACCTAATGCATCTAATTTCCAACTTGGTTCATCTTCCCAACTATATTTTTTATGTAAACGCATGTAGTCAAGTGATTCAACCCCTGCTATTTCAATAGGTTGTTTTGAATCATATATTTCACCTGTTCTAAAACTACGTTTTTCTTTAACTTTTAAAATAGGAGATAAATACTCAACCATTTCTTCCCCTAACACATTTTTAATTCTATAATATAAATAAGGGATATCAAAATAATCACTATTATAACCTACAAGAATATCGGGATCTAATTCTCTCATATAAGTAAGAAATTTAGATAACAGTACTTCTTCATTATAAACAGGGATTATTTCTTTATTTCCATTTACTGTTGGTTGAATTTGCTGTTTAGGATCTAAAATAATGATTTTCCATTCATCTTCTTGTTTAAAATACCAAGCAATAGAGGTTACTTTTTTAGGTGCAGATTGAATATATTCTGGGGTTAAAGCATCACCCATTTCAATTTCTATATCAAAAAATATTTCTTTATGAGTAGTTGAAGGTTCATCATTAATTCCATACTTATCAACTAGAAAGTTTTGGTATGGAGTCATATCATGAAAATGGAGCTGTGGGTTAGCTCTTTTCCATTTATATATCTTTTTTAAAGGTTCCCCATTTAGACCTTTATATTTAGCTTCATCTTCATTACATTCTTCATAAGCAGGAACAGTAAATTCATGTTGTGAATAACCTGAATCTTCCCAAAGATGGATTAAATATTTATTATAACTTTTATATTCGGCATAACATTTTTTATACATACTATTTTAAAAACTGTTTTAAGTTTGGTCTAAAATAATTTATGTTTTTCATAACTTTTTTGTCACGTGTTCTATAGACAATATAATAGTCTCCAACCTTTTCATAGTGACACGCTTCCTTTTGCTCTTCGGAACGTACCCTAACGGTCTCTTGTGCCTCTTCTTCACTAACGCAAGCTTTTGACATATTTGACGCTTGTACTTCTTTATACGCTGGCCATACTTTATCTTTAAGACCATGTAACATAGCTCCGTTACCCAATGAAACGTAGGTAATGTCACATAAAGCATCAAGAACTTCAGTAATATTCCCTGTTTCACACGCATGTTTATATTCTTCAAGTTCTTCAAGGATGAAGTCATATACGAACTGCCATTCCTTTTTTTCGGGTATTGTTGGTTCATAGTTATTGGGTTTACCCATTGTAGCATTAAATTCTTCAACTTCACTTACAAATGGAACATATTTTTCTTTATCTTTCATATTAGTTTTTTATGTACAAGTTCTTAAAATTATAAAACTAACAGCCATTATTATAGTTAATATTATAAGTTTTTTATAATAAGATTTATTATATTTTTTTTTAACTACATTTAACTCCTCATTATGTCTTTTAACTGTTGATTCTACTATACGCACAAGAGTATCTTTTTTTAATCTTTTATCTAATTCTAATCCATAATCTCTTGCAAATGCTTCTAGTTCTTTTTTACTCATTTTTGAGTAATTTTTTGTTGGTTGTTTTTTCATGATTTATATATTGTGTCCTCCGTTATTAATTTTTAAACTATCAAAAAATTCTTTGCGTGATAAATTTTTATTATCTCTAAATACACCTGATGCTTTAGTGGTGACCATTGCAGCACCTTGATGTTTTACTCCTCGGCATGAAACACAATTATGTGTTCCTACTATTGTAACAATAACACCTTTATTACCTTCTGTAATTTTAGATACAGCATTATGTATAGCTGAGGTTAGTTGTTCTTGGATAGCTCCTCTTCTACCAAATAATTCAACTATTCTATTTAATTTAGATAATCCAATTACTTGACCTTTATCTCCTGCTATATAACCAATATGAACTACTCCTCCAATTGTTTGATGGTGATGAGAACACATTGAAGTTAAAGGTATGTTTCTTTCAATGATAATTCCATCGTAACCATCTGATGGGAATGAGGTAATAGGAGACATTTGTTCATATCTTCCTGCCCATAAATCGTTTACATAGGCTTTAGCTACTCGACGAGGGGTTTCCATTGAATTAGGATCATTTCTCCAGTCAC
>Ga0209337_1003020_pt1 | contig 11908 bp, 14 predicted proteins | sample LinPmetageLP53_FD_184044 | JGI IMG/M metagenome (GOLD analysis project Ga0209337, IMG submission 184044) | Marine viral communities from the Pacific Ocean - LP-53 (SPAdes) (version 2) | ecosystem: Environmental > Aquatic > Marine > Oceanic | place: Pacific Ocean | collected 2010-02-08 | reverse complement strand
CGGTGTAATAACCTTTCTTCTGTGCCCCCACGAATGCGTGGGTCAGGAACACAGTTTTGGCGGTCGAGGACTCGCCGTATATTTCGGTGATACCCCCGATAGGGAACCCTCCGTCATACTTACCTGAAATAATTTTATTAAGGGCATACGAGCCCGAGTCTACGTAACCGAATACCTGTCCTTCCTCAGAAAGTAGGTTCGCTCCGTCTAGCCTCTTACAAATGTCGTCTAAAATGTTAGCCATGACCTATTATAGGCATCGTGGTTGCATTCTAGAGCTACTTATCAGATTTCTTTGGTGTTTTCTGCGGGACCTTCGCGACGGGCTTTTTAGGGGGTTCTTCTAAAACCAGTGTAAGAGGTGGGCACGAGAGCGCTCCTTCCAAGTTAATGGATTCTCCTGACCGGACCAATATGAGTTTGCCGAAATCGACGTAAACGTCGTGGTTCTGTGTGTTTTTAAATTTTGCCATGTTGTATCATTTCCTCTAATAGGGTTTCGAATGAATAACTAGGCTTCCACCCCAAAGCAGCCCTAAGTTTTGTACTATCGCCCTTTAAATCATCGAGCTCTTGTGGTCTGAAGTATTTAGGGTCTATTATAACATGTTGGTCTGGGCACAAATCAAGTCGTCCAAACACATACTTTACTACATCCCCCACACTGTGTGATTTACCTGTCGAACATACAAAATCGTCAGGGTGAGTATGTTGTAAAATTAACCACATAGCCTCCACATAATCTTTTGAATGCCCCCAATCGCGAGTAGCTTCCAGGTTTCCTAATGCTAACGTAGTCTCTCTGCCTTCAGCTATTTTTAAAGCTCCCTTAACAATCTTATTTGTAACAAAGTTACCCCCTCGACGAGAGGATTCATGATTGAAAAGAATTCCATTAGAGACGAACATGTTATAAGAATGTCGGTATGTTTGGCAGAGATTATGAGCATACAATTTAGCACACCCATAAGGACTAACGGGGTGCATAGGCGTAGTTTCGCGTTGAAAGCCGTCGTCGTCAATACTGTTACCGAACATCTCTGATGAGCCCGCTTGATACATCTTAGCGTTGGGGCATATTTCTCTCATTGCTTCCAGCAAATTCAGAGTGCCCATCGCTATAACATCAGTAGTGAATTGGGGGGCATCAAAGCTAACCCTAACATGAGATTGTGCTCCTAAGTTATAAATCTCATCAGGTTTATATCTATTAAGAATCCTAAACAAGGAGGACTGGTCTGTAAGGTCGCCATACTCTAAGTGTAAGTTCTTGTGAGGGTAAACCTTAGCTTCCTCGAGACGAGACGTCTGGCTCTCTGGTACTGACAGTCTTCTAACTAAGCCCACCACGGTATATCCTTTATTTAAAAGGAGTTCAGTGAGGTAGGAGCCGTCTTGCCCGTTAATACCGGTGATGAATGCGGTTTTAGGCTCGGACATGAGGGTAGTTCTCCGTATAGAAGGTTACTGCTTTTTTGATTCCGTCGCTTAAAGACGTGAATTGATAATCCCCAATCAACTTTAGTAGTGCTGATGGGTCGGAGGGTTTGCGGTGTTGACCGTTTGGTTTGTCTGATTGGTACCTTACGTCTGCTAACCCAGTGCGTTTGGCTATCTCCTTCACAACATCAGAAATAGGAACCTCTTGTCCATGGGACAATATAAGGGGCTTCGTAGACTCATATTTATCTAAGATAATTTCTATAATCTCAGCTACGTCTTCAACGTATAAGAATTCTCGTAAAGGACTGCCGTCTCCCCACACACCTAAACTTAAGTTATTGTGAGCAGCAAAATAGGCTTTAGCAATCAGAGAAGGAATAACATGCCCATCCTCAATACTAAAATTATCATGAGGTCCGTACAGGTTCGTAGGGATAACAGATATAATCTTACCGTACTTGCCTACATCATTCATCAAGTCAGCCATGACCTGACCCATACGTTTGGCGTATGCGTAACCGCTATTAGAAAAGTGTGGAGGACCTTCATGAAGTTTATCTTCTGTAAGGGGGTAGTCCACGTCAGCAGGGAACACACAGGTAGAAAGAAAAGAAATAGTTTTATTAATCTTTCCTGGGTTCTCCATAATAACCTTAAACAGATTCATGTTCATTTCCATGTTGGTCATAAACATCTCCAGGTTATTATTTATATTTTTGCCAAGCCCTCCCACATTGCCCGCGCAATTCACAATCGTATCAAACTCATGGGTGTTAAAGAACTCTCTAATGGTGTCAATACGCAGGAGGTCAACCTCGTTACGAGAGGGTTTGTGGTAAGCCTTAAGATGAGTTCCTACCAGACCAGTTCCTCCAAAGACTACTGTTTTTCTTCTAAATTCCGCCATAACTCTATTATAGTCTTAGCTCTCTGTTTATAAGTATGTTTTTTTGCAAGTTCTAGTGCGGCTTGCTCCATTTCCACTCTTTTAGAATCATTATGAATTATGTCGTAGAGTGATTTTAGAATTTCGGCGGGGCTATTGCGACCCAACAAAATACAGTTGTGACCGTTAACAAACCCTAATTCTTCATACTGAACCTCTTGCTCAAAGTTGTAAGCTACAGCCGCTAGGACTGTCCCGCACCCTAGAGTCTCAAAGTTTCTATAATTAATATCAGCGCCTATATTCGCATTCATATGCACTTTATAAGAATTAATAGCTTCAACCATCTTATCCCCGAGCACCATAACATCTACCTTGCATCCCCAATTATCATTAGCGAAATCAATAAGACCTTGGCGGTTGTGTATGTTTCCACAGAACCCAGTGTTCTCAGTCTTAGGGACATCTAAAGATTTTATATGGTCATCGTCGTAGGCATTAGGCAACCATGTAGAGTTATCATCTACGTAGAACTTAGTAGCCTGAAGTATGTGGTCATAGCCACCTCTCTTGAACTCTTCTTCGTAATGGTGATGCCCTCTGGCGTGTGAGTCTATCGCCCACAAAAACTTCTTAGGTCCTTTTACTTGAGACAGGTCAGGAACCCAACCGGTTTCATCGTAGTTCTCTAAATTAATAATCAAATCATATGATTCAAAATCAGGCTCAGGACTATCATGACCTAAACCCCACACATCACAATCAACGTCATGAAATTGAAATGCTCTCTGCATAGAAAAGCACTCACGCAAATGACGGTTCTCTTCGTGCCGTCCGTTCTCTTGTATAATTAATATTTTCATTGTTTTATTGCCTCTATATCATAGTCGGAATAAAAGTTTACCGTGTACCCGTTGTATGTAAGAAATTCTCGTACTTCCCTTAGGATACCACACGATTTCAGGTTAATGTATTCAAACACTATACGCTTTATATTGTATTTTTTTAAATCGATTGACCATAGAATGTCTGCGTCATACCCTTCCGCATCTATAAATAACACGTCTACATCGGTAACCTGATGTTTTTCGAATACTTGATGCATAGTCATACACGGTACCTCGACGCTTACTATTTTCTCAGTGGAGTCAGGGAAATGCTTCTCGACGTGGCTGATGTCCAAAGAGGCGCAGCCAGGACCATCCGGATGTACAAAAAACTTGTGCCGGTTATCAGTCGGTTTAGGAGTAATCGCTACATTGTAAAGTATTGTATTGGGAGTATCTTTGTAACACTTTGCTAGTGATTCGTTACGTAAAGCATCTAAAGGCTCAACCAACACTAAAAGTTTAACCTCGTTCTCTTTAACGATGTCGGTTACCTCGTCATTGCCTTCACACGCGCCTACTTGAACAATCGTTAAGGGCTTCATTTTAAATCGGTTACTGCTTCTAGCAACTTAGAATCTAGCTCTGCTTGTAGAATTTCTGCGTTAGGGATTATACAATGACCACCGATAGAACCGTCCGGAGGGGTTAAGGTTGGGCGTATAACATTAGGTTTACCTAACTCGGTATAACCACTATTATATGAAGCATTGTAATGTGTTTGAGCTTCATCAAAATTAACTCCATGTTTATCGCATAGTTTTTTAGCATAATCATGCCACGCAATACACACCCCATAGTAAGAAGTATCTAGAAGTTTAGCTATCTCTGTAGTGAGAGACGATTCATACACATCACACTCTATACCTAAATCATGGGTAAAGTGTTGGGAAGCTGGTATAGCCCCTACCCCACCAAAGACCTTTATAAATGTATGGATACCTTCTGCTAAGTTAGGGTGTACCCCTCTGACAGGTGAGTGAGCTATGTTAGGGAATTCGGCACCAATCAGTTTGGTTGTCCCTGGAGGAACTGTAGAATGAATAATAGTTAGTCCTGGCTTTAAGGTATCAATGTACTCTGTTACCTGTGCGACGAAATCATAACTAAAAGGAATGCAGATATTCAAAATACTCACTCCCCCTAACTCATCATCACGGTCTAAGTCTTTAATTAAGGGAATAAAATTGTTCGCCAAATAAATGTCGTCCAGGGCTTGCCCTATCTCACCGTACCCAATAATGCCTATAGTTTTAGAAGATGTCATCGAATTTCTCCTCCCCATAAATATAATCGATGATAGGGATTGTTTGTTCTAAGTGCCCCATAAGAGGTCTTAAGAAATTAACAAGCACGTACCTCCCAGAATGCAGTTTATCTTCATCAATCCCCCACCATGACCTGTCAACCCAATCAGACTGGATATCTACGTCTCGCCTAGCGTGGACTGCAGGGGTTTTGGTTCTCCTAAACAAAACTCGAAGGAGGGACTCATCAGAAAATTCCGGACTTAAAATACATTCCTTGTGGTCGTGGACTCTGATATTTTTAAATGAGTCTATGTATTTATCGAATCCGAGATTGCTAGGGTTTACAAGGTATCTAAAAACTTTTCCGGTTGCTGTAATTTCCCCAATAGGGAATTTACCTGCGTGGGGGGTACCTTCATATACCTCAGCACCAACTGCCAAAACTTTACCGTCTTCGTATTGAGAGAGGACACGGTCGAAATAGTGTGTGGATAAAGGTGCGCTGTCGATATCATTAACCATGCACACCTCGTCTGAATACTTAGAAGCTAAGTAAAACCTAGCCATTTTAGCTTGGTTGCCGGTAGGGACACCTTCGATTGGAGGGAATAAGTGGACCTCTCCATACTCCCTCATTGCGGCTACTAACGGATGTCCTTCAGGCTTATCCGTAACGTATGCCAGCGAGACAGTTACATCAAAAAATTTTTTCCACGCTTTAGCTACAATTGGAAAAAAATTAATGTATGTATCATTATCATCTGTGCTTAGTACAACTCTATGCATTTTTTAAAACCTCTAGTATGGGTCTTTGTATTATAGTGTTTGTAGGTTGGAATTCAACCCTAATATTCTTATTTGAGAATAAACTAAAGTCCATGTAATCTTTTCCGCTCTGTCCCGAAAGGTAGGATGTTGCCTCTAGCTTATCACAGATATCTACCAACCTTTCAGTGGATGTTAATGATGTATCCCAATCAGTTACAATCTTAGTTTTTATCCCCAACCACTCACAAGTTTTTTTTATTATGTTGATATTAGTATCCACTAGACTATCACTAATACAATCATCGAACTCACTAAGAACAGAGTCATACTCTTTTAAGTTTTCTTTTATTCTATCCCAATCCTTTCGTGCATTTAAATAATTTTTAGTGTCGATAGGGTCCAAGCCTTTATTAACGCTCATAGTATGCCATCTCCCATCCAAGTTAAATCTATTTTGGAAATTATTTTTCTCGAACTGGCATTTCGTCAAAATACAAAAGGTATCGGCATCAGCTATCTTTTGGAAGAATGGGTACCAAGGCATAAAATTAGGTTGATGTATTGAAACAATCATTTTTTCTTGCCAATGAAGTATCGCTCCTCACAGGACTCCCCTGCCACAACCTCAGGTATGATTTTAGAATACATAGTTTCGAAGTTAGTGTCTAAGTAATTGTCCATGTACTCTTTTTTAATCCTAATAGGATGACCTGCATTGTACTTAGCATGTGATAACCTATCGATTACCTCTTTATCAAACTGAACATCGGCGTAGATAAGGCACCCGTTATCTGATAGCAGGTTATTAACCTTCTCTAATATAGCCGGAATATCAAAACAGTGTTCTAGTACATTAATCATTACAACCATATCATATTTTTTATCTTCTGGTAAATCTTCTATGGGGTTAGGTATAATCTTAACGGTCCTTTCTTTTCCACCTACTGTTATCGCCCCACTTCGGTACGTACAGTTACGGTGAAGGGACATGTATTGATTTGCTAAAGGGTCAGATAAGGTAATATCCTGGATATCAGGAAACTGCTCTAAGATGATTCTTGCGTTTGTAAAAGGTCCACATCCCACCTCTATAAAAGATGTTGGAGATTCTAAACCCTCTAAACATTTATAGTTATCGAAGGTCGCCTTGTGAAAATAATTCCTATCGTCAGTAGCATTAGGAGCACGCTGTATCCACTCCCCTAATTCATACCTTTGAGCGGCGTGCCAACGTTCGCGGTCTACCGTAACGACTCCATCTTCTGTCAAGTATTTTTCGTCGGACTTCTGGTCTAAAAGTGTCTTGGCACTTTCGCCCATGTGAACCACACCAAACTCATCAACAAATTTATATTCTACATTATCCATTTTTTAAACTCCTCTAACTCAAATTCTCGGCTATGTACATACCACAGGTCGTGGTCAACATCGAAATCATTGTACTCCATACATAACCAACCATCTTCAAACTTAACAAGGGTAATCCCTTGCTCCTCGCAGATAGCTTCTGTGTCCTTATTCCACTTATTAAAAGGGGGGACAAAAATTTTGGAGTCGGACAAACTACAGCTTACCATAATACTCATTTCTTGAGCCTCTTTGCTAAGTAGTCTGTGGTCCACATGGATTAACCCGTGGCTTGCTTTGGTTACCTCAGGAATTATGTCCGGGCATCCACATTTATCGACGTCGTAAAACTTTCTAAAATCACTATAAGCATTCATAATCTTAGGGAATATACGCTCATCAGTTACAGCATCACCGGTGTTCATATCATGAACCAACGGAGAGATACAAAAAAGTATGGTGCAGTTAGGAAACTTCTTACGAAGAATTTTAGCCATCTCATTGGCTTTCTCCATATCAGCATTTACACAGATATCATCAAATCTAAAAGTTTTCATTACAGTTCGTCCATATGCTCCGGATGGAGCGGTTGGTCATGTTCATTATAGGCTTGACCGATAAATAATTTACCTTTTCTTGTTGTAGGAAATGCTACTTTTTGAAAAAACTCATCATTAACATGAGCGTAAGGTTCTATGACGGGGTAAATCTTTTCCTTAAGGAAGTCTTGGTCCACTTGCCAGTAATTACCTTTCTTACATTCACCCACCAACTCTTCCATGTTAGAAAGGATATCTCCTCTTACACCCCACATACCTCCCAGGATTTGAGTTCCGTGGTGGGGGTGGTCTCGCATAATATGAAAACGTTTGCCCATCTCTAACCATTCAGTTACAGCACCCGCCTCGCGGCTGTTAAGACGAGAGTCGGTATCTCTAGAAATCATAATATCTACCTCAGGGTCAGAGGCAGGTATGAACCTCCAGAACATAGCATCCCAATCCCCCTCCTCATCCATCTTGATTACCTTACAGTTATCCTTTGCTTCCAAGGTTTGAACTATGTCTGCAGGGACGCTTTGCCCTACGTAAAACCAGCACTCCCATCCGGGATATACAGTCTCCGCAAGTTCAGCATTTTTAACAGCGCCTATAGTGTATACGGGGTTATCTCCCCATAAAGAGAAGGTGATTACCTTCTTCTGCTTATCTAACTGAGCACGGCGAATGGACCTGTCTTCTTGGAAGTGAAGGTCTCTCTTGCTTTCGTCGGTGCTGATGCCTGTAGGGTTGTCGTAGTAAGAGCCGATAGGTTCTTTAGCGGGCATAAGTGTTTTTCCGGCGTAACACATACGTGTCCACATATCATAGTCTCCAGAAATCTTCAGGGACTCATCGAAGCCTCCCATTTCCCTAATCGCCTCAGTCTTAACCAACGGGAAAGGACCACATATACAATGCTCGTCTAAGTTGTATCTCTTAAATGGTATATCACGTCTATTATATGCCTTCAAGGTTTCGTGCTTCTCATCAGACATTAAGAAACAGGGGAAATAAAACATGTCTACATCAGAATGATTCTTGGTTAAATGCTCTGCTGTAACGAGTCCGTATGAAAAAAGGCGGTCGTCGGTATTAAAGTTCATTACGTACGGAGTCCTTGCTTCAGCTACGGCTAGGTTCCACGCTTCATATACACTGCAACCGTGTTGGACGAGTGTTTTAGCGCCAATACCATCTCGGAACTCAAAGTCCATGATAGTCTGTAGTGAGCCGTCGGTCGAACCTGCGTCTACGAAAACAATATCAAAGTTCTCTAGGATTTGGTCGTTTAAACATTCCAAGTAACCTTCAATCCATTTAGCGGAGTTAAAGGTTGAACATAAAAGTGTTACGAAAGGTTTAGTAGTTTTTCCCATGCCTTTAGAATTTTAGTGTTGGTCCATACTTCTGCGCCAGATTCAGCAGAGTCTAGCCCATCGTAAATAGTGCCTGTAAGGTTACACTCTGCTTTTACATAATTAAAGGTTTCGCTTGCAGAAGAGTGGTAAACTTTAGAGACCGAGTCATACATTTGTTGTTTGTTATCACAAAAACTTAAATGTTTTACTCCCGGGTTATCATCCATAAGAGGTTTTACAAATTTGGTAAAGTAGTCTTCCTCAGTAATCATCCCATATAAAAGAATATCTTTATAGCCGTCTTCTAATGCCCGCTCGATAGAACGATGTGTTTTTTTATTCGCATCGATACTTCCGATAACTCCAGCTACTTGAAGAACCATATTAGTGCTTGGGTGAAGGTCAGGAAGTACATTAGGGATAACTTCCCCTAAAGTTAGTTTAGGTACTGGCGACGTTTCCCGTTTCGATTGCCACTCTTTCTGTGACTCAGATACATAAACCACCTTATCCCAAAATTTCTTTTGTTCAGCGATAGGATATACATCCTTTTCGTGACAGGCTAGTATAACTTTATTAGAAGCATCAGGGCGTTGAGGGAGCGTGAGATAATGAACTAGAAGAATTTCGTCTTTCTCGTTAAGGGGGCATTTTTGTAAATAATCCGCCTTACACTTACTTAGATGCCAATCGTGTGGTCCGTAAAACGTACAGTCGTAACCTCTTTCGTTAAAGAGATTACATAAATTAACCAATGCTACTGTTGAGCCACCGGGTGCAGACCACCCACTTAATATTTTTATTTTTTTAGCCATGTTTCCTTTCCAAAAATTTCCAAATTTCCGTGTCCTCTATCTCATTATCTTGTTTGAACACTTCGTCTAGCTTACGTCCAACCCCGGTAGTATACCGGAACTGCGGGTCACGGGAAGGGACATCAGCCCTACCCCTTGTTAGTTTAGTTTCGTACTCCTCTTTAGATTTAACCCAGTAATGATTGATTCTAAAAATCTCAGCGGTAGCTGGTTCGTTAAACGGTCCAGGGCACTGTTGTTTATTTTCATTGACTGCCATGCCTTGCGTATAAATGAAGGAGTGTGGGTTAAATGCTGAGCAAAGTGTTAGTGCGGGTTGGCAAATAGACTTAACGTGTTTGTCCACTGCTTTTCTTCGCTTGGTGTAGTTAACGAGAACGCCGTCAGGTGGACGTGTTTCGTGTCCGTTAGACCCGTAAAATACTTCGTTTACTGCGATACCTGGGAACTGCTCGAAACCTTTTAGCTGTTCCTTTAAATCGCCTTTTGGAGAGTAAAGAAACTCATCCAAATCTATAAATGCCATCCATCGTGATTGGTCTCTATAAGCCGTTACTGCATTGAAGTAACAAGACATCTGGCACATATCCATTGTATTATATGAATAAGTAATATCTTCATACTCCTCGCATAACTCTTTGGTATTGTCTGTGCTTCCATTGTCGTAGAGGTAGAAATGCTCTACCCCTACAGCCCGATGAAAATCTAACCACTCACGCAAATTTAATGCTTCGTCTTTTAATACGGCTACTACACTTAAATATTTCATTAGATTGGTATAATGTTTTTATCTCGACCGGTTTCTTGGGATTTTATTGTGTGACCGAATTTCATGTCCATAAGCTCTTTGTATAAACTTAATCTTCCACCCACAACTTTGTTAATATCATACAGGTCATCACATATAAGCTTAAGGTTCTTGCCCATCTCAGCTACCAGCTTCGGGTCTTTAGCGCATCGGGACGCCACCTTTACCCATTCTGATTTTGGGTTGGTGTTGTCGATTAAGAAGCCAGTTTTTCCATTCACGATTAACTCATCATAGCATCCAGTATTTGTGGCAAGCAACGGTACTCCGTAACGAGCACCTTCAATTGCTTTAATTTCAGACTTTGAATCATTAAAATTATTGTGGTCGAGGACCGCAATGTTAACGTCGATGTTAGTATACATCTGTCCATAACTATTGGGGGGCATAGCTGGGTACACCGTATAATTTTTATGTCCTTTAAATCCTCGAGAAAGAATCCGTTCGTATCCCTCCCAAACATCCCATTGCCAGTCTCGTTCACCAGGAGGTTGTTGGGGTTTACCGTAAAAGCCCCAATGGACTCTCTCTTTACCAACTTTCTGGTTTACAAGGAACGGTATTCCTGCAAAATGCTTCACGTCGACATCGTGGTGGATTCCTCCTACCCAACCAAAGCGAGTAACTTTTTTAGGTGCAGGTCTTTTAGGCATGTTCCACGAAGGCATATCATAATCAATTGTATTTTTAATAACTACTAACGCACATTTTACAAAAGGGGCAATCCTCTCTGCGAACTTGCGTTGTGTTACTGAGACCAGGTCTACGTTACTGTAGATGTACTCTGTTATTTTACCTAGTTGTTGGTCTGTATAGACATCAAAAAGGCGGTGACCTTCGTAAAGGTCGGTAAGCAGGTCATCAGTATCAAAGTGTGTAAACGCACCAAACTCATGGGCTTTGCGTAAAATCTCTACCGTATACTCACCTCCAAAATTATGAATGTTTTGAGTGAATACGATGTCTGCCCACTGAAGGTTTTCGTAAGAGAAGTTGTCAGGAGTTTTTGTACCTGGCACATCTTCTGTCGCTTGAACCCAACCTAAAGGGTTATCATCCCAACGAACTTCCACTTCTTCACCGAAGTGTTGTTCGAGCTTTTCCATCGGAAGGAGGATGCGGTAGTACGCGCATCCCCCATGATTTGACGGGCAAGCTAAAATTTTAAGCTTTTTGCCCATAAATTAATCAACCTTTAGGTCTTTAAGATGTGCCATGTAATCTTCATCGTCCGGCGCTTGAGTTTGTGACTCGACAGTTTCTGGTTGGGGACCTTTAACCGAAGCTTCTAACTCTGTCATCATTAATTTAAGTTCGTCGTAGTCGGCGACCTTAACAAGACCGTGGATATCGTGCAAGCTATCCATCCACTTTGCGTTTTCGGCATCAGTGCCTGCTTCGCTTTGCTTTGGCTTAGGCGAAGACTTATCGTAATTCGGCCATTGTCCTTGAGTATCTTTTACAATCTTGAAATCCCAACCTTCTTTCATGTCAGTGATATCACCAAAGTCCTCGTCGAAGAAACAGTCTAGTACCTTACCAAAAAGCTTTTGCCCTACAGATAGAATCTTAACTGATTCGTCGCGACGGTCAACCACATTCATGTAGTAACGCTTACGAGACTTAATTTGGCGTGCGAGGTCTTGTAGCTCTTTGCCTTTAGGGCTCTCTTTTCCGATGGAGTTAATTTCTTTCCACATGTTGTAGTAAGTATCACATACAGGACACTTGCCACCCTTTACACGTGGGCAGTGATAATTCTTGTCGTTAAGACGGTGAATTGCAGTTTCAGCATAAAATTCTT
>Ga0209337_1003019_pt1 | contig 11909 bp, 16 predicted proteins | sample LinPmetageLP53_FD_184044 | JGI IMG/M metagenome (GOLD analysis project Ga0209337, IMG submission 184044) | Marine viral communities from the Pacific Ocean - LP-53 (SPAdes) (version 2) | ecosystem: Environmental > Aquatic > Marine > Oceanic | place: Pacific Ocean | collected 2010-02-08 | reverse complement strand
AGAGTGTTATACTTGATATATTTGGCCTAATATGTTTGAAAATCATTATCATTATTCAATAGGTAAAAGGAAGACACTACACAAACTTGAAGCAATCATGTGGGCTAACGAAAAGAACGAACCGATCAGATTCCATGTGCCATCCTGGATGGAAAAAACACCAACACACATAGAACCAGAAGAAAGCCTAGAGCAATTATGCATCAGGAGTGCAATTAGGATACGTGAGGAGTACAAGTACGTGAAACTATGGTTCAGTGGAGGCATAGACAGCACCTACATGCTAGATATTTTTGTTAACAATAATATCCACATAGATGAAATAATAACTGTAGGTTCCGGTGTGCCAAACTCTGATTGGGAGATAGACGACGTTGCCTCTCCTTACTTGAAAAGTATTACAAAAAATATACCAAAAACAAAAATCACAGTTAAAAAACCTAGCATAGAAGAATATAAAGATTGGTACAAAAAAGATTATTTCTTTGAGAACCACAGAGACATAGGAAAGGTGGAAGGTTTTTACTCCATGAGATTGGGTCGTAAACTTCAATCCATCCATCTTTACGATACAGTCAAAGGCACAGTGAATGTAGTTGCTATGGATAAGCCATGTATTCTTTATCGCAATGGCGAATGGTATGCTTTCTTTCTTGACACTTTCCATGACAACCAAGTCGCTGACGAATACAATAATGCGTATCATCTGTTCTACAACGACGATCCATTAATTTTTACAAAACAATGTCACCTTTTGAAGAAAGCCATAGTAAATGGAATCAAAGACAAGGCAGAATACAACAAGGTGTGTTTTTCAACAGCAGAGAAGTATCAAAGTCTACGAAATAATTGTGTCAGAACGATAGACGGAAAACCTAGGAAATTTATCCTCAAGACCCCAATAGGTACAGGAGAAAAGGAATACGAAGCGGAGGGGTATAAAGAATCACAAGCGTTGAAATACATGGCCGAAAATCATCCTGCATTTTATAAAAAATGGCTACACGGTATTAAAGATCTTAACAGTATAGGTGCCGGAAAATATTTCAATAAACAAAATGCGAGATTTGGAGACGTTGGCGTGTTTGCAGACTTTAAGTCATTGGACACCAATTCTACGAAAAAAATAGATCAACTATATCCTAATGGCTTTTTTAACTAGTAAAATAGCGACTTTACCACAGGTTGACGGTTATACCATTACCATGTATAATAATGGTAAAACAAAGGAGAAAGAATATGTACAAATGTTCAGCAAAAGCAAGTTTGGTAGTAGATCAGATTAGATCTAGATGCCAAGAAGATACGCAGACAAATAACAAGTGGAGAGGTAGATCAGGAAACTACATGTACATCATGGGCAGAGAGAATGCCGATGGTAAAGCAACAGGCGTAGTACACAAGATAGCAGAAGACAGTTCGCACAAGTTATGTGGATCATTCAAGATAATGAGTGATGGTATCATCACAAGGTTTACAGGTTTGTCAAAAGCAGACTGGAACAATGCGATGAGAAATGCAGAAGCAGAGTACAAAACGAAGTACGAAGCAGAAACAACAGAACCAGCAACAGAACAGAAAGTTGCTGTCTAAATTGACGATGCAGAGGACGTGGGCTCGAGTTCCCCAAGTGCCAGAGATAGGCCAATTTTCCAAAAATCTCGGCCCACACGCATCTTAGGTTATGTTGAATAAAGATCTTTTCGTATTCGGTGATAGTTGGGCCTGGGGATCTGAGTTAGGACAACCTGAGAAAGAAAGGTTTACTTTTTTGTTATCAAAAGAATTAAATGTAACAGAAAAAAATTATGGAGTTCCGGGTTCAAGTCTTTTCGAAATAAACTACAAGGTCCTCACAAAAGCACCTGTGAATGCATTTGTAATAGTAATCATTCCACCTGACTCTAGAATATCTACCATAAAAGATGGGTACGCATTCTCTACTGTTGATCGCTACAGTGAATTTTATAAAATTTTTAGTAAAAATAATGAGTTAGATTATTTTAATTGGAATCATAACTTATTGATTGATTCAATATGCCATAATCTTGCAGTCAATAAAAATAAATTTTTATTAATAAAAAACTATGGAAAGGTAAATTTGTTGCCCTTTAATGAGAAATGGAAACACAATATATTGCCGAACTCATTGCACAGTATCCTTAACGCTGTCAAACCAAATTTTCCAGGATCAAGTAATATATTCGAAGATTGGGATGGTCCAGAATCTAATGATTTTTCAGGAAAATATTTCGAAGGCTGTTTGTTCCATCCGAATATGTTAGGTCATCAAAAAATTGCAGAAATAGTTAGAGAGGAAATACATAAGACGTGGACCTAGGGTCACACGCATCTTCGATCATGTTCAATAGACGTATAAAAACTTTGTTCTACACCGCATTGGTGTTTGTATTTGTAACAGTTGCCACCTACGTGGCCGGCACATTCAATCCCAACGATCATGTGGTCACTAAAATAGAGGACGAATTCCACAAGAACGAGATGCGGATAATAGAGGAACTTGGGTTGAAAGAACCAGAATTTGAGTTTACGGACAAGACATCATTCATCAACGCAACAAGTAATTGTGTGGCATACTTGAACTGGACCACCGACAAACACAAGCGGGTGCCTATCAGCATTGTAATCGCCATGGCGGGCATAGAGAGTGCATGGGGCAAGAGTAGATTCGCCACTGAAGGTAATGCATTATTTGGTGTTAGGACTTGGGATCTGGAAAACACACCACACATGAAGGCATTAGGAAATCCGGATGCCAGTTGGGGTGTCAAGAAGTACAACACAAAATGTCAGTCGGTCAAGGACATGATCCGAATCTTAAACACTCACCCTGCATATGAAAAGTTTAGAGATACAAGAGAAAAACAATTGGATTTGGGGCAATGGAATTATAAAGAATTGCTTTCTGGAATGACAGCCTGGAGCACCAACCCAGATTACCAAATAATAATACTCAATACCATAGTTGACAATAAATTACCTTAATAGTATAATAAAGCATGGGATTCATACAAATGAAACTACCGAAACGTATTAAGCACAAGATTGAGAATTCTAAGAGAAACAGAGAAGCACAGGCCAATCATGAGGAATGGTTACAATCGCAAGGCCTTGACAACTACACGTTGAAACAGAACTCCAAGAAGTTCAAAGGGTACGACATACCCCAGTATCAGTCAGACCCCAACCAACCCAAGTGTGGTGATAAGATTCCAGTAGATGGCGGAAACAAAAAAGAAGAGATGAGATATTCGGGTAAGAGAAAACTGCTTGGTATAGGAATGATGCACAAAAGCAATCTAGTGCCTATCTGGGATGAAGAAGGAGCGAAAGAAATATCGACGATGCGTAGGAATTAAATACCTACATGTCAGATACGGAAATCCCAAAAACCATTACATTAACTTCACAAGAAGAATTTTCATGTGAACTGCACGAGAACGACAAATTAAAAGACACATCATCAAAGAATAAAGAACACACATTTGATGTTGTCAACTTACCCTGTAACATAAAAATTTATATCAAACCTTATAAAGTCCAACCTTTAATAAGAATCAATAACCTTTTAGTAAATTACGGTCTAGCAGGTATCACACCTTGGGATCACATGCTGGAAATTAACTTACAAGACAATTTTTTTGACAGGTATTTTAACAATATAATTACCAGCAAACAAAAATATCTAGAAGTGGACACTAAAACAATCAATGAAAAATTGGGTCTTGTAGAATTAACAGATTTAATTGCAGAAATAGAAGATAATTTGAAATGAAGTCAGTCCTATTAACCAGTCTACCCAAGTATGACCTAGTCGCCCCACCGGCCGCATTGGGAATCTTACAAGGTATTGCAAAGTCTCATGGGTTGAACACCAAGGTATTTGATTTCAATCTTTATCTAAATAGAAATCTTTCTGAAACTGAATGGGAGACCGTGGACAACTGGTGTGTGTCTTTACAAAACGACATACACAAAGAGTTGAAAGAAAAAATATTAAAGTTATGGGATAAAGGCATATCTGAAAATATGCCTCCTAGTTGCGAATATCTTCTAATAAGTGTTTTTTCATACTGGAGTCTTTACGTAGCAAGATTGATCACGGAGCACGAAGGAAAAAAAATTAAACCTTACAAACTTATAGTGGGCGGAAGTGGGGTATCTAGTAAATTTCCAGATACCAACCAATATTTTAAAGACTGGAACGATGAACACAAGCACATAGAACACCTTATACTTGGCGAAGGTGAGAACCCTTTGTCTTTGTTGTTTTCGGGTGGAAAAACAAAGTACCACGATGATAAATTAGATTCTTTTCCTTTCCCTACCTATCAAAACTTTGAGTTAACAGACTATGAGGAGAAAAAAGTTTACGTGACTGGTTCTAGAGGTTGTGTACGTAAATGCACTTTCTGTGATATAGAAAACATATGGCCTAAATTTAGATTCAGGAGTGCAGAAAGCATTGTAGAAGAAATAAAACATCACTTCTACGAGAACGGTGTAACAAGATTTGACTTTACAGACAGCCTCATAAATGGATCAACCAGCAACTTCTATAAATTTAACTGTCTGTTGGCAGAAGAAAAAGAGAAACACAAGGATCTCAAAGACGTAGGATATCTCGGACAAGCCATCTGCAGACCAAGAAATCAAATGCCTCCACAACACTATGAGGCGATGTATTACGCAGGGTGTAGGCAACTTACCATAGGAATAGAATCATTTAGTCAATCTGTAAGGAATCATATGAAGAAGAAGTTTGCAGATGAGGACATAGAGTATCACTTAGAACAATGTGGATACTGGCAGATACCTAATGTTTTCTTAATGATTACATGTTATCCTACAGAAACATTGGCCGATCACGAAAAAAACGTGCAAGACCTAAAAAAATATCAAAAGTATTCAAAGGCAGGTGTGATAGAATTTATGCGTTGGGGGACAACCATGCACATAGTACCAGACACACCAATTGCTTCTCCTAGTATGATAAAAGAGCTAGGTATCAAAGCACCTAATGGCAATGATGTGTTCCACGAGCCCGGGGCATCATACACGTGGATCGCTGAAAGTAATCCAGGCCTGGACGTAAGGGAAAGGATCAGAAGGAGAGTGGAACTGCACAACGAAACAACTAGACTTGGGTATCTTCAGCCGTCTTCCAAAATGGAACTTAAGACTGTGCTCAAGATGTCTGAATTTGTTAAAGGTAAAAATGAAAATTAGATATTATCAAAAAATCGATGGCTGGAGATGGATAGGTTTTTTACTTGCCATGATTGGTGCGTTTATTCTCAGTAATGCCAACCCCAACACGCAATGGTTAGGGTGGGCCATCGCTACATGTAGTTGTTCTATTTGGATATACATGGGCATCAAAGACGGTGATACTCCGAGAGCATTAATGGAGGCCATGTATTTGTTGCTGGCATTAAGAGCAATCTGGAACTGGCTACTATAAAAGTCAATGAAATCAACCATTCTAGCAAGATCAACTATGGTTGACGTTTTTGGAAATTATGCTATAATTGTTACATGATTAGACTAATAATACTATTTGCAATCTTCCTAGCGGTGTATCCGATGATAGGTGACGGTTGGGCACAGTTCAGCAATGACTTTGATGTTGCTGGTGTATCTGACTTTATATCAGAGCAGATTGCAAAAATTAACAAATAAGGACAACATGAAAAATATAACAAGATTGTTCATGATATTGGTTGCAGGTTTATTCCTTGCACAATGTTCTGGTACTTACAAAGTAAAGCCAGATATGAACACAACTGGAGTCGTAAAGCAAACTCCTAAGTGGTATGTCAAGTACGACAGAGAGACAATGTTCAAGTTCGTAGAGTCTGGTACTGCGGTATCGCCCGATATGGAACTTGCAGTTAAGAAAGCAATTCTTTTGGCAAAGGCTAAACTAATTGACAGAGTCGACGGTACAATGAATAACCAAACAACTATCAAGAAAACAGAAGCAGGTGACAACGAGGACTTGACTGTGAAAACACAATCAGAGGATGTGATCATTAACAAAATAGATGACATGGTTGCACAGGGTTATGTGGTAACTAAATCTGAGATCTTTATGACTAGAAATAAAAGTTATAGAGCATACGTTTTGATAGAGATCAAGAAAAGCAATTTGAATATTTAGGGCATGAGAAACATATATTATCTTATCGCCCTGGCGTTCTTGACCCTGGCACTAATAATATTTTCTACAACTGTGAATGCAGGCGGTCCATGGGACGACCAGTACTGCGATGTGGAGATCACAAAGATCAAAGTTGTAAATGAAAAAGGTGAAGTGCTAGAAAATTTAACAGAAGAGAAAATGGTGTGCAACGACGGAGCATCAGACTTCTTGTTTGACATGGGTATCGCAAAGAGTTGTGAGATGTACACCTGGGACATGCCGATTGGAGAAGTAGTAATAACACAACGACAGATAGCATGTCACAAGATGAATGGAGAATATGAGATTGTTCAAGGTTATCACAGTATTGATTAGCCTACTGCTGTCAACGACAGCAATGGCAGGAAATAAGACACCCGGAGATGCAAAAGGTTTCATTGGCAAAATGCCTCCACCACAATGGTTAGGCAATGATTTGAAATACAGTATGCCGGCCTTCCTATTTAGACGCACACAGTTCATGAGGTTCAGCCTCAAGAGAGCAGAAAAGAAGATGCACGAATCAGCGGTGTTCTTCGCACTTACAAGCACAGAGAATGGCAGGATAGTCAGTTGGTACAGTAACAAGCGTCTGGCCGCTGGCAAAGTACGTGTAATACACTCATACCCAATTTCAGGCGGATACTGCCGTACGTACCAAGCCTACATTAAAGTAAACGGCAAAGAACGTCACATGACCAACAATGCCTGCAAATATATAGGCACTCCTAGTTGGTCATTTTATAAATAATCAGTATAAATAAGTTTATAACACAGGAATTTACAAATGGCAACAGTTCAAGCAAGACATGAAAGAAATGACCCTAACGCAGGAATGCAGGGTGCATACTACACTGTAGATATCGCACAGAGTGGTTTCTTAGACACAGAAACAATCAACGGTGGAAGATTATCACCATGTGCGGCAAATGACTTTGCTACCAAGCCAACTACAAAAGCACAATCATTATTGGTTTCAAGAGGAGAGTTGAGATACAAATTAATGCTTAACAATCTTCAAGTTAGATCAAACTGCAGAATCATCAACATGGTAACAACTTATGCGGCCACTGCCGGCGATTCACCAATCACAGACATCAACTTTGGAATAGTGTTTGAAAACGACGATTTCGTTCCAACAACAGGAACATCAGCAGACGGATCAACTGCTCTATCTACAAAAATCACATACATCAAAGACAAAATTGCAGAAGCACTTTACGCCTCTCACACAGAAAAGATGAGTGTGTTCAATCCAACTTCCGGCACAGGCCAAATAGCAGACGAAGAGGTATCTGTTGGACCAGTGTTGCTTGTGAGCCAAGACGAGATCGTAGATGCGATCACAGTTGCAGAAGTGTCTGGATTCAGATCAAACATTGACGCAGAAACACCTACAGACAACGCTCTTTCATACTCAGCAGAGTAATAATCATTTAATTTTATAACATTCTCCTATGAGAAAGTTCTGATTGGTAAATAAATACAATTAAGTTTATAGGAGCAAAATGAAAGCAACACACGTTAGTGACGAAGTAGCCGCAGACGACAACGGTATATCAGCATCAGCCAATCCGTCTAACAACGCCGATTTGACTATTGGTGGAGCATTACACAGTGGTAATACAGTCACGAACGCAGGTGGCAGGATAGTAGAGATCACATCAGCAGGTGATGATTCAGGCATAGATGCCACAGTCATAGGTACAGACGTTAACGGAGATGCCTTATCAGAAACAATAGATCTTGCTGACAGTGGGGCGGCAGTAACAACAGGATTTTTTGAAACAATCACAAAGATTACAATGGTTGGTAACTCAGCAGGAAACATCATAGCGGGTACAACAACAAGTGCCGCAGATGTCATAGAAAAAGGAGCCTGCAGACTAAAACAGTGCAACATAGTGTCTGGTGGTACAGCAGGAGTTATAAACTTCCACAACGGTATCACAAACGGACTACCTGGAACAATACTATTCAAAGCAAGAACAATCGGCACAGACAACACCAACGAGATGATTAACTTGGGTGATGACGGTGTGTTGTTCGACAAAGGTTGTTATGTCACCTACACGATAGGTCATATCGACATGATGAACTTCTTCTTCAATTAATACAAATTACCAAACGTTTTCAATAGCATTATAATCGCTTGTGTGTTATATTAAATACACTAGCAAATGTTTATAGCAATACTCACACTCTTATCTGCACTGTCCATATCCGGCGTTGCAATATTCTATTCCGTTATTGGATTGGCGACCATATTTCCTGGTGCATTCGTGCCTGTGGTTATAATGGGCGGGGTGCTTGAAGTTGGCAAGTTGATAACTGCCTCATGGCTGTACAGGAACTGGAAGTTCACACCTTTCATGCTGAAGACCTATCTAACAACAGCAGTGATTATACTGTCGTTGATAACGTCGATGGGTATCTTTGGTTTCCTATCCAAGGCTCACCTAGAACAAAACCTGCAATCAGATACATTAGTACAACGTATTAATATACTCAAAGACAAGATTGAAAGTGAAAAGATGTCCATTGCGAGACAGAACGCTGTGATAGATAGGGCAGAGAATGCCATCAACAGAGACACAGGAACAGCATCAGGTGACATAGAGGTACAACAGTCTATCATCGCAGATGCAAATGAAAAATTAAAAACACTACTTACGGTCGAGACCAACACTGTCAGAGACCTAAATGATAGATTAAAAGTGCTAGACAAAAATGTTAGTGATGTTTTGACTTCGAACAAATCATTCTTCAATGAAGAGAAAGCGGCTAAGGAATTGAAGGCAAGTCAAAAAGAAGAACGTAAGCAGATAGCAATTAAAGTGAACGAGGCGCAAGAAAGAATAGCAGAACTCAAAACAGATCACAAAGTTGAGATAGCAAAAGCACAAGAGATTATATCCAGCATGAGATCTGGATCACAGGACAACAAAGGACAGTTCACAAAAGAGATTGAGATAGCAGAACAGAAGATATTTAATTCGCAGGGAAACATAGACATATTCATTCTCGAGAAGCAACCACTAGAAAAAGACATGCTGACGCTAGAAGCAGAGATAGGACCTGTCAAGTACATCGCCGCACTGGCCGTGGATTGGGGAGTAACGGACCAAGTTGAGACGAGCAAGGCTGTAAGGTGGGTTATATTGCTGTTAATCGTGGTGTTTGACCCATTGGCTGTGTTGCTATTGATAGCGGCCAACCAGAGTCTGATGAGAAGATTTCCACCCGAAGCACCTAAGCCACAAGAGGTTATCGATCTGGAAAAACCAGACGAAGAGGATGTAGCATTGAAATGGAATGAAATGATGGACAAGTCCAACGCCGCGGTCAAGATGGAGCAGGCAACGGAAACATTGAAACAATGGAAAGAGAAACTGGATGCATTCAATCAAAAGGTGCCACAGCCGGACACGAAACCAGTCGAATTCGTGCAAGACGAGATAGAGGAAGATGAAAGCACTATCCCACACATAGATCTTAAAGGGCAAAAAAAAACTGAAGACAAAGAAATAGTAGTAGATAACACCGACGGTTTTGATCTGGACGAAGTGTTGTTTGATTTGGATCCTCCTAAACCGGAAGTGGATGCAATAGAACAAATTGAAAAATTCAAGCAAAGAGAAGAAGAAGAAAAAAAAGCACTAGAAGAGATTGCGGAGAAAGCCAGAAAAGAATACGAGGAACTAGATATTGATGGGTTCCGTCCTGGCAAAGTGGTCAAGCCAAAAGCGACAGTAGAAGAGGCACTGAAGATGCCTGAGGCCGAAAGTGTGCAGACACCGATACAAGAAAGAATAAAACCCGACTTGACAGAAGTAATAGAACCAGAGACGGAGGTCTCGCCCCCAAAGCCAATCCTGAGTAATTGGCAAAGAGCTGATTTACTCGACAACTTCCACAAAGAACACGGCAACTTCGAAGACGTCGAAGATTACATACAAAACGAAGAACAGACCGACAAAACGGCTTGGAAAAAGATCAAGACCAAGACAACAACAGAAGAAGATTATCATTCGAGGATGGAACAAAGGATTGAAGACTTGATGGCCAAAGTTGAAGCAGGCGATGTGCAATTAGAAGACTTGACTCCAGAAGATAGACAAGTTATAATAGATATAAGAAATCAAAACGAGGTTTAATAATAATGGGACTCAATTTAAAAATGTTTAACACTCTAGGTATGGTCACCTTAGTGACTCCGCCATCGATGTTGAATCCAGAAAAGATCAGTTTTACCCTTGTCCATTTGAAAGAGAAAGAAAAGAATCACTTTGCGACACAACTGAATAAAGTGTTCCCCAATGATAATTGCACGATTTTCATATATGATACCGCAGGCAACAATGGTTGGCTGAAACAAGCGATGTCAAAATCAAAGTACGTGATAATGGAAAAGGACAAAGTGCCTGTGTGGATAACAGAATTGGCACCAGAGGCCAAAACTTATTACGTGTCCGAAGAACAATCAATCGAACAAACATTTGAAAAGATCAACAAAGAAAGCGAGGCCTGATGTCAGAAGAAGCATTGATATGTTCGTTCTGTGGCAAATCACGTAAAGACGTTACAAAAATGATTGTGGGTGCCAAAAAGACATCCATATGTAATGAATGTGTCAAACTGTGTGTCGAGATACTAGAGGAAGATATCGTAAAAGCACGTAAAGAAAAATTACACGCAGGTGATAAAAATATTCTTAACCCTGTGAACATAAAAGAACATCTAGACCAATATGTAATAGGGCAGGATGCCGCAAAGACAGTTCTAAGTGTCGCTGTAGCAAACCACTACAAAAGGATTGTACAACCACCAATTGACTTTGACCTAGACAAGTCAAACGTAATGGTATTGGGAGCCACTGGTGCAGGCAAAACACTAATGGCGAGAACAATAGCAAAATACCTTGACGTGCCATTTGCAATAGCAGATGCGACCACACTTACCGAATCCGGCTACGTAGGTGAGGACGTTGAGAACGTCGTACAGAAACTGTTCGCAAACGCCGAAGGCGATATACAGAAAACCCAACAGGGCATTATATTCATAGACGAGATAGACAAGATATGTCGTAAAGGTGAAAACACCTCGCTTACCAGAGACGTGTCGGGAGAGGGTGTGCAACAAGGCCTACTCAAAATTGTCGAGGGCACAGAATGTAGAGTACCTCCGCATGGTGGAAGAAAACATCCTGACCAAGCAACAGTGACCATTGACACATCAAACATACTGTTTATAGTTGGAGGAGCGTTCACTGAGTTGGAAAAGCAGATAAGATCAAAGCAGTCGGGCGGAATGGGATTTGGAACAAAACTTAAAGAACAGGATGAGAGAAACTATCTAGCAGATGTACAACCAGAAGACTTGATTAAATATGGTTTGATACCTGAATTCGTTGGAAGATTCTCAATGCTAACAAACATAGATCCATTAAGCGAGGCACAACTGATCAGGATACTCACAGAACCTAAGAACGCCATATTGAAGCAAACACATTACCTGTTTGGACTCGACAACATAGACATTGAGTTTACCAAAGAAGCCAAACAGAGCATAGCAAAGAAAGCCAAGGACTTAGGCACAAACGCAAGGGGACTGAAAAACGTAGTAGACACAGTGGTCTTGCCGTATCAATTTGACGCAGAAGAGATGAGAAACAGAGGAGTCATGAAAATACAGATAACTAATG
>Ga0209337_1003018_pt1 | contig 11911 bp, 16 predicted proteins | sample LinPmetageLP53_FD_184044 | JGI IMG/M metagenome (GOLD analysis project Ga0209337, IMG submission 184044) | Marine viral communities from the Pacific Ocean - LP-53 (SPAdes) (version 2) | ecosystem: Environmental > Aquatic > Marine > Oceanic | place: Pacific Ocean | collected 2010-02-08 | reverse complement strand
ATACAGTTGCACTTGAACCTTGTATAAACTGACTAGCATCATTAAACATAAGTTTATTTGTGCTGTTTAAAGTTAATCCAGTATCATTAGTATGTGTAATAGTTGCATCAGAACCAGCACCAAAAACGAGTACTGCTGAGTCAGATAATAGTTTTAAATCATTACCTAATATTGCATCTTTAGCTACAGATAATCCACCATCAGTTTGTAGTGAACCATCAGTTGTAGATGTTGCATCAGTTGCATCATCAGTTTTTACAATACCACTAGCAGTTAAAGCAGCAACAGTTGTTGCACCAGCAACATCAACAGCACCAGAAAAGTCGCCCGTTGCAGCATCAATCTCACCAGAGATAGTTAGATTTCGCATACCAGTTGAATCTATATTAGCATCGGTAGTAACTACTTTACTAGCAATCGCTGTACCAGCAGTTAATCCGTCAAGTAGTTCTAATTCTGCCTCAGCGAGAACAGCACTACCAGCAGTAAATGCTGTACCTGTTATAACTCCACCAGAAGTAATTGTTCCACTAACATCTAGATTTGCATTAACATCAACCAAAGTTGCATTTAATTCTATTTCATCAGTAGCGTTAATATCTAAGATAGCATTACTTGGTGCGTTAATAAATTGCGAAGCGTCATTAAACTGTATAGCCATAGTGCTATTTAATAACAAACCCGTGTCAGCTACGTGGGTTAAAGTAACATCTTTATCTGCACCAAACCCAAGTACTGCTGCATCGGAAAGTAAACTAGCATCATCACCAAATACAGCGTCTTTAACTACCGATAATCCGCCATCAGTTTGTAGCGAGCCATCAGTTGTAGAAGTAGCTTCAGTTGCATCATCAGTTTTAATAATTCCACTAGCAGTTATAGCGGCTGTTGTTACAGCATCTGCAAACGCCGCACCACCTGCAGCAATATCGGCTAGGTCATAACCTGTACCGCTTGTATTTACAGTAGTGCCTGGTTCTGCTTGTAATAAATCAAAGAAAGTAAATGGATCACCTGTTGCACTAACATCTCTAAAGATACCAGCGTATTTAGCTGTGCCTCCAACACCGTACTGTCCATAAAAACCAAAGTCTAATGCATCAGCACTTGTGCCTTGGTCTTTTGCAAGTTTAAACATTGAATCGGCAACAGCAACAGTTGTTGAATCAATCGTGGTGCTCGTGCCGCTGACTGTGAAGTCTCCGGTTACTGTTAAGTTATCATTAATTGTTGTTTCAGATGTTGAATGTCCAATCGAAATTGGTACTCCAGAAGTAGCCGTTGCAATAGTAATACCATTAGTTGTATTAGAATTATCTATATTTAAAGTTGTTGTACTATCTAATGAAATATTAGAACCATCAACTACAAGCGTGCCATCAATATCTGTATTATCTAAATTAGCTGTTCCATCAATATCTGCATCACCAGAAATATCTAAAGTAGCTCCGTCTAGTTCCCCTGTTAAAGTTACATTTCTAAAACCTGATATGTCTTTGTTTGAATCTACAATTACAGCTAACGAAGCTGAAACAGTTCCTGCTGTAATACCATCTACTAAATTTAATTCTGCTGCTGTTGATGTTACATTTGTGCCGCCAATGTCAAGAGTTGTCATTGACACTTCACCTGCTACAGTCATTATACCACTAGCAACAGTCATTAAGTCTGTATCACCAGTGTGTCCAATTGTTGAACCGTTAATAATTACATTATCAACAGTAAGTGTTGTTAATGTTCCTAAACTTGTAATATTAGATTGCGCCGCTGTTGTAACTGTAGCCGCTGTTCCGCTGACATTTCCTGTTACGTCTCCTGTTAGTGGCCCTGCAAATGCATCAGAAGTAACCGTACCATCAAAGAATGCATCTTTGAACTCCAAAGAGCTTGTGCCTAAATCTATTTCATTATCTGTAACAGGAGATAATGCTCCGTCACCTATTGTCAATCTACCTGATCCACCTGTAGCTATAGTAATTACATCTGAACCTGAGAAGGTAATACTTGTATTAGTATCTCCATCACCAGTTATAGAATCTAATTGAATATCTCCAGCATTAGTAATTGCGGAATCACTAAAATCTAATGTGCCAGTAACATCAAAGTTTCCTCCAACAGTTAAATTAGCGGCTAATGTTACATCACCATCTGCATCTAAAAATACTGATTTACTAGCAGGTAATGAACAAAATAATGTTTTACTACCAGCTGCAAAATCAATTTTAGTTGTGTTTCCCGCAGATGTATCAATGACTGTTGTACGTGCTAATGTATCGGGTGATGCATCAGTTATTGTTCCAATTCCAATTTCCCATGTACCATCTGTTGCATGTGTAATAACATAGTAAGTTGTATTACCATCGCCAACACCTGTTACAAATGTTTCAAAACCAGTTGCTGCGCCAGCTAAATTTAAAGTGCCTTGACCTGTTGTGGTTGAAGTTTCTTTGACTCTATCGTTAAGGACTAATGCCATTTACACCCCTAACCCGATATTCTTATAACAGCATTACTCGTATCTGCAGCAGGAAATTGAATTGTTAATGTTCCAGCTGTTGTTGTAAAATCACCACCAAAATCTAAAACACATACAGCTGAATCTGTAGCAGCTCCTGCTGTTGCTGCTCCACCTGATGATTGATAAATAAGTGCATAGCGTGCTGTTGTTGAAACTGTTGTAAAAGAAGTGTCAGCAAAATCTGCAAACACTGTTGCAGTAGAAGAACTACCTGTAACACCGTTATTAGTTAAAGTATTTCCAGCTGCAGTATATCCAGAACCTGATGCATTTGCTGCTTCATTTGTAGTATTATATCCAGTCACTGCAGAAGCAGAAACTGTTTTAGATGATGTATACAAAGCAAGTTTATATGTATTCCCACCAGAAGAACTAAAATTGTGATTTCCTTTTAAAAGGTGTTCTTTAAAAACATTACATATTACGTTTGCCATATTATCTCCTTATGGTTGTTGTGATGGAATAGGTATTCTAACCACACCATCTTTATGTTCATCTCTTCTTCGTTGTCCCATTTGTTCTTGTGCTAATACTTGAAGAGCGTTTGTATAAGACTGTTGATACATTTGAGTTAAATTATCAGGGCCTTTTAAAAATTTAAAAGCTTCGACAAGGCAGGCGTAAAGTAATAAAGCAGGTGCATTGTTACTAATCCAAGTAGTAGTGTTACTTGAAGAAAGTCCTGTTGGTAGAGCATTATACTCTAGATCTATAGTATAAGCTGCATTAGGTGTGGGTGCAAGAATTATTGAATCTTCATCATAGTTTGCATAGTATTTTGGAATCCCTGTGCTACTGCGATTTGGCCAATATTCTGATAAAAAAGAAGCTTCTTTTTTCTGTAAAACAACTCTTTCATTGTCTGTTAAACCACCTAAAGAACCAGAGGAACTGTATATCACAGCAAACCTAATTGTACTAAAATCAAGTGGGGAGCTTCCTGGTAAAGTTACAAAAGATGTGCCTGAAGTTAAAGTTGCAGTTGCATTCTTTTTGTATACATCAAGATCTAGTTCTTTAAAAAGCCTCATTTCAGCGTGTTCTATAAAATCATCTGTAATTGTAGAAGTTAAAACATTAGTATCTGTTTCTGTATAATCTAAAATTTGTTGTGTTAGTTCTGCGTATGTTGTCATGCTACTATTGTTGCCGGCCCAGCGTAAGCTCGGAAACCTCCTCCATTAATACTACCCGTTGTTGCTGTGTCTGTTGACACAGTGAATGTATAACTATCTGTATCTACCACAGTTATTGTATATCCTGCAGCTAAATTAATATTATCTGCTGTAATACCATCAAAACTAACAGCATCCCTAAATCTAACTGTATCATCGCTTGTTCTATCATGGCTTACTTCTGTTACCGTAATAGTAGAAGAGCTAGCTGAACCAGTTTTAAAAGGATTTGTTTTTAATAAATTAGGTACAGCACCTTCTGTTCTATCTGGTCTTGCGTTTTGTAAAGCTTGTGCATCTGCTTTATGTGCATTTGGTTGAAGTTGTGGATGTTTTTCTTCAAACTCAGAAGTATGTACTAATGAACCATTCCATTCTTTAATCATTTCATTATATGGAAAGGCTACACCACTACGATCTGATATTGCTTTTGATTTTTTACCTGTTGCAAAACTAGACATAATATGCTCTCGGTACTATATGTGTGCTTGTAGAAGAACCATCTTCAGTTAATGCACGATTAAGTTCTTCTTCGTACAACGCTTTCGTTTGTTGAACTAGTTGTGGGTTTTCTTTTTGTGATAAATAATAAGCAAGACCTGAAACCATACAAGGTACAAAACGATAAGGAACATCACCTGCATTTGAAAAAGCACCTGCATCTTCAATTCGTTTTACATAATAAAGATGTGTTTCATTTGAAGCAGCCGTTGAATCAGGCGTTGGATATACACTAACAGTAACCCGATCAATAAAACGTTGAACGTAATATTGAGTTGGTTGTCCTGTTGACAATTTATTTGATAAAGCTGAATAAGTTGATCTATCAATTTTTGTTAAAGCTACATCTGACTGTGAAGTTGTTCCTCTACTTGTTCTATAAGTTGCTTCAAGAACATCATCCATTCCATAAATTGTAGAATCTGTTTGTACTGTTGTTGCTTGAGCTCTATCAGAATCAGAAGTATCATCAGCAGCACTTCTAAAGAAATGATATTCAGCTTGTCCTTCAACAAGATTAATATTAGTTTCTTTTAATTCCCAATAATGAAGACCTCTGTTTCCCCATTCTTGAAACATTATATTTAAAGAACGTCTTGCAGATTTTAGTCGATACCCATTAAGATCTTGAATACCAATACGTTGATAAGCTTCTTCTAAAATTTCATCAATATAGAAAGTCTTATCGAACGTTGCTGTTCCTGAAGTAGTGTTAGGCATATGCTACTCCTTAATATAATTTTTTAAACTCTGCTATAACTGTGTGCATATTTCCAGAATCAGCTGCACCTGGTACAACTAAATTAACATCACTTTGGTTTGAGTTTGTTGATTTGTCTGTTTTTAATCCACCAAATTCTCTAAAGTCCCAATAGCCTGCTCCTACTAAACCAATTACTGGTATATCTCCATCACTGTCTTCTTCGTCCATACGAACATAAGAATCTCCGCCGTCTCCAGAATCACTAGAGAACCATACTCTTTGTAATACTAAGTGCAAACAAGAGTCACCATGTGAGTTTGTAGCCATTGCTGAAACATCACCAAAAACTGTTGTTCCACCTGTTCCGTCTGATTGATTTACATATTTTATGACCACACGAACATCATTTTCTTGCATGATGGTTGGTCCTGTTACTACGTCTGCCATTTGTTTCCCTCCTTAATTAAGAAACATGTGGGGCCGAAGCCCCACATTAATTATTTATTTATTATTCGTAAACGTTTCTGCTACAACAAATATAGTGAACGTTCACTGCTTCAGCAGCAGCCGCTCCTGCTTCAATTCCAACGTAAGGAATTAAATCTACATCGTCAGTTAAAGCAGCTGTTTTAACAGCTTGCTTTCCAGCTTGAACTGCTGTTACTGCAGTACCACCAGTAGAACCAGAAGTAGTCGTTACATTATACTGAATACCATTTACAAAAATAGTAGCTTTTCTATCTGAACCAACTTCAATTTTAAAATGGTAAGGTGTATCTACTGCAACAGTAATTGGTAACACACTAATATGATCAGTGCCCCCAATACTATGAACAAAATGCCATTTAGCAAAATCATCAAATGCTTCTGAGTTAGTAGCATCTGTTTGATATTTAAAAAACATTTGGTCATCATCAGTAGCAACTAATTGATCATTAGTTAATTTTAAACCAGCCCAAACTTTTTGGTTATCAAGTGCAGGTATCTGTAATGATGTTTCAAAATGTACTGAGTTTTCTGTTCCCCATAAAGTTCCTGCCCACGCTGTTGCTGCAGTATCTAAATGCGGTGTTAGAATACCTTGGTCTTGGTCAGCACCAGCAGTTGTTGCTAAAACACCCGCACCAGTTGTTGCAAATGTACATAGAGCAGTAGTCATGTTAGTTCCTAATGCTTCCCAGTTTCTGTTTAAAGCTCTCTGAACTTCAACTGTAGATACTTGGTCGATGTTTGCATTTAGACCTGGTCTTTGTAAAAACCACTCATCTAAGTAAACTCTTCTTGCATCTTTAGCTGTTGTTCCTAAAGTTCTATCTTGTTCAACACCGGTTGAAGCGGTGGTGTATAGTTTATAGTTGTTTTTGGATCTTACTGGACCCGTAAAGCTAGTATTAGCCATATATTGTCTCCTTTTTGTCAACACAGTCTGAGACCTTGTCTACTGCACGAGTCCATGCTGACTATTTATAAAAGTATGCAGTATGATGAATATACTCTTTTTAATATGAAATGCAATAAAAAAGGGGCGCCGAAGCGCCCCTAAATTTAGATCTTAATCTATTGATTAAGCGCCTGGAGAACCGTAGATTCCACGCCAGTCAGAAAAGCCGAAGCTGTATCTTTCTCTTGCTTTATATCTCATGTTACCAGTATCAAAATCACCTTCCATAGCAGTTTTAATAGCTGCTCTGTTAAAGTGTTTCATTCCGTTAGGAACATCAGTTTTGATAAAGAATGCATCATCATCAGTTAAGAAGTGATTTACAGTATAGCCCTGTGGAATCATTCCCATAGAACCAATTGCATTGATATCATTATCAGCTGTTCCAACACGTTGTGTTGATTTTAAGATTCTTTCAGCTGTAAATTGTAGAGCTGAAGGTATAATTAATTTCATACCTCTAGCAGCAATTTTTAAGCCTCTTTCATCTTTAAATGCAGCAATGTCAATCATTGCTTGCTCAAGTGAAGTTTCACTTAAGTCCGCTGACGTTGTTAACTCGTTTTTCTGATTTCCTGCAGAAATAGTAGGGTGAGCAATTGATAAAAGATCAACTCCATCTCCACCTGCAGTACCACCAGAGAAGCCGTTATTAAGAACGTTAGCTGCTTTGATTTGTTTTGTGTTAGCCATAGATCTTGCTAGTGCTTTCGTATAACGTTTTGCAATACTATCATACAAGTTATCCTCAACTGCTTCTTCAGTAATAGAAAAAGCGAGAGCAATTGTCTCGTGAGTATAACGGGCAGTGAAAGCCTCGTTTGCAGTGTCATACGATACACCAGAACCTTCTGGTTTAACCGCTGCGTTTGCAAAACCACCAAGCATTACTTCTTCTTCAAAAGCTCTGTCTGAGCTTTCTGTGTCGTAGATTTCTGCGTGTTGGTTTTCGTAGTTTTTGTACTCAAGTCCAAATAATGCATTTAGACCTGGCTCTAGCTCTTTTGCTAGTTGTTGTCTTGATATAGCCATTTTTTATGTCCTCCTGCTATTAATTAACATGCGCGCATTCAGCAATGAAACATCTTAGTACATTGTGAACACCGAGCGAGTTGTCTGGGGTTTGAGCGAGACCTAAGTATTTTACACCAGATAGAGTAGTAGCTGTATCGGACGTATCGATTTCATCACCTGAAATACCAGTTGTAGTACTTCCGTCATGAGTTTCGATATGGTCCATATAAGTACCTATCATTGCTGCTGTTGCTGCTGTATCGCCTTGAGCTTCGTACACTTGGTACGGATCGTCATATATGAAAGCTTCTGCATCTACGTTGAGATCCACGCCGTCATAGTAGTTTTTAAAGGTAGGTTTTCCTGTAGTTTGGTTAACGTACTTTAGTCCAGCAAAGACCATGAGACCGGCATCTGCTACAGCGGCATCTGTAATATAGCCACTTGCAAATTTTACCATGTCACCTTGGAACATTGTACTAGATTCCCCATCATCAATTGCGTAGATAGATAGAGCACCATTGTCTGGATTTCCGCCAACTTTACCACTAGGTCTAAAACCAAACCTAGCATCTGTATTAGCCATTTTTGTTTCCTCCTTAAAAGGTTAGTTGTTATATCGATGGTTGAGAAAAGATTAGTCTTTTTTCGAGCCACCAAAGGTTACACGAGTCTGCCTCTCTTGATTGATCGGCATACTTGGGTGCTGTTCCTTCATAAGATCGTTTTCTAAAGCTTCATTACGATCGGCATTCATTTGGTTATAGTATGCCTCACGTTGCTTTGCGAGCTCTTCGGGTATCCTTGCCAGCACAAGGCCACCAACCCCAATCACTCCTGCGTATTTTCCGTCCTTAACATTTGGATAATCTTCACCAGGATATTCATCGGCTCTCACCAAATCCCAACCTGATCTTATTTTACCGGACATATTTTTTGAGTCGTCTTGACCCATACTCTCGGCTCTTATCCATCTGTGTCTGTATCCGTCTGGCGCAGGCGGTGCATCTAGAGATGATGGTGGAGTCCAAACTTTAGGTCTTGCTTGTTTGACCCTAGTTTCACTCACGCGGGAAGTTTTAACAGTTTTCTTACCTGTAGTTTTTTTAGTCATATGCTTATACCTCCTTCGCGGCTAATTGTTTCGCATACTCTTCGAGTGGCACACCTAATCTTTTAGAAATTGCTACCTGTGAAGGTGTGAGTTTCACAGTTTTTCTGCGTCCTTTTGCGGCCGGACGTCGGGCACTTGCTACATTTTGTACTGGAGCTTGGCTCTGTACAACTGTAGATTGATCCATATTACCAAATTTGTGTGGGAATTCAAGTCTTATTCTTTTGTCTACTTCAGAATAATATTCTTGTGTTTGTGGATCAAATCCTTCTTCTTCAACAAGCTTTTTGTGTATATCAAATGCAGTGTAAGTCATTGCATTATCAGTACCAAACCAAGTATTTTTAGATGCCCAAGCATCTGCTCTTGGATCAACTGGTTGTTGTGGAGCAGCCGGTTTCTGTACTTCTTGAGATGGAGCATTTACAGGCTTTTCTTGAACTTCTTTTAAGCGAGCCAATCTAGTTGAATCCATAGTTAATTGTGCTAAGTCAGTTTGTGCTGCGACCTGTGCCTCAATATCACCAGCATTGATAGCTTGTGCTAATTTATTTTTAACTGCCTCAATATTGGTTGTAACTCTTTTTTCAAACTCTTGTGTATAAGAAGTATCTAGAGTTTCATATTTATTTCTAATATTATCAACTTCTTGTTTTTGTGTTTTTGCAAATGCAATAGCTTCTTCTTTTTGCCTTTCAGCTTCACGCATTTTACGTGTAAGTTTAGCTATTCTTTTTTGCACACCATCAGAATATTCACCAAGCTCATCTTTAGCTTCTACTGGTTTTTCTTCTTCTTTTGTTTCTTCTTCTTTTGTTTCTTCAACAACAATTTCTTCGGCTGGTGTTTCTTCAACCGGAGTTGCTTCTAAATCAATCTCTGTTTCTATTTCGTCAGCTTCGCCAACGTCTACTTTTTTTTCGTCTTCTTGCATAGTATAATCCTCCTATGATTTACATTGCGTGAATAAGATCTTCAGGACTATTTATTGTCCCTAATATCTCATCATCGTTTAACATTCTTATCTCACCACCATCAATCTCCATGCGCGATCCTGCATAACGTGCAAAGACCACCCAATCCTTTTCTTTGCACCACGGACCTGTAGGATATTTATCTTTATCCTGATAACATAAATCACCCATCTTCAATACGTATCCAACTTGCGTTGCAACACGTGCGCGATCTAATGTTTCTTGTGCAATAATTATTCCACCTTTTGTTTCTTCTTTAACTTTAAAAGGCATAACAAGTATACGCCACCCAGTAGGTATCGGTAACTTTTCTAAACTTGTGGATTGTGTTTCTTCTTTAACTTCTTTAGCTTCTTCTTCGTATTTATCTTCTAATGCGTGTGATGTTGTCATCGTCATTTGGCTCCTTAGGTTTTAGCAGGTTAGAGAGTTCCTGTTTAATTTGATCCATTGCGTGGATCTTTCCGATAATATACTGATATTTAGACATGCTGTCAACACCGCCAGCCATTAAAACTTGACCGTTGTTTTTAATACCTTCGTCTAATAATCTTTGTAGTTTGTATATTACGTTTATCGGGTCGGCTTCTTGCATTTTTCGGGTTCTCCTAAATCTTTCCAAAACTCATCTAGAGCATTTGGTTTTTCTTGTTTACAACATTCCCCCGATTTTACTTTTTCTTTTGAGTGTGTATCACACTCTTCTTTTTTCTTCACTCTTCTCTCCCCCAGTTGTCGTACAGACTCTTTATATGATAGTTCTAGTAAGCGATTTTCCTGTTGCCAGTACTCATCAAAAGTCACTTTTTCTTAAATAGTTTAGCCGCTTGACCTGCGCCCTTGATTCCGAATGACGCTGAAATTGCTATATATAAAAGATGCTGATAGTACGTCGGCAATTCTTGCAAAGCAATAAAGCCAGTTCTAACGAACTCTTGACATCCAGGAATAAAGACTAAAACTGCGGGGGCCAATAGGACGACAAGACTTACCTCATCCTTCCACGACCCTTGCATTTGATCTACAGCCGATGCTTCCCAAGATACTTTGCCTGCTATTTGTTGTTCTTTTAATGCTGTAACAGCTTTGATCTCGGTTAGTTTTGCTTCGGCTTTAGCCTTCTTAGTATCAACTACACCTTTAATCATATCACCGGCTACGCCGATTAATGGTTTGATTAAAAACTGTAACATTTGAATAATACTCCCAGTATAACTATATTAAAAGCAAGTTGTAAATACCATTTATAACCAGCTATTCTAATTTGTCTTGCAACGCTCTCAATGATGTTTCGGGACATTAGTTAAAAATTATTGCTAAAACAATTATTGCAACAACTGCCACTGCAAATATTTTTTTCTTTGCAGATAAGTTAGTCCATTTATTTTTTATAAGTTCGATCATGGCGACCTCCTATTTATTTTTTTGAATACTACTACTTTTTTGTTAATTTTTCTAGTTTATTTTTTATTATATCATTTCTATATATTTTATAGCATAATCATGATCATAACCCATTGATAATAAGTTATCATACATCGCTCGTTGTGCTGAGGTAAGTCCCGCTAGGGTAAGTCCCACTGTGTCAGTTGCTACATAAGGGTCTAGTTGTTTTGTAGGAGCACCCATTGTTCCAGCAAAAGTTGCAGCCACTTCTGCTAAATCAGAACCTGGAGTATATAAACTTCTGTCTATACCACTATAGTCAGTTGAATAAGTACCATCTGGGTTAAAGCTTACAACATTTCCAAGAATATTTTGTTGTGCTGTTTCTCTTTCTTCGTCAGTCATGTCTTCGTAACCAATTAAGTTTTGAGCAGAAGCTAGTCCTTCTAAGGTTGAATATTCTGGACCAAAAAATCTAGTTGTGTTTATTGTTCCGTCTGGATTCATTGTGAAGTTTGTGTTTATACCTTTAGCAAGCATTTGAAGCCCTGCAGGAATAGGACTCATACTAGCCCCTTTTCCAAGAAGGTTAACTACGTTACCCAAGTTTAAATTACTTTTAAAAGTGTCATATGCTTGACCCAAGTTAAAGTTACCAAAATTAAAATTCCTTAAAGCGTTGGTTATGCCTTGTCCTATTCCTATGTTTGTTGTTGGTGCTTGTGTAACTGGTCTGGAAGCAGTTAACGCCTCAGGGAAATTGCCGTAAGTACCGGTGGGTTTATCAGGTAAAGCATTTATCTGATCCATAAGAGTTAAGGCTGGAGTCATTTGTAATCTAGATCTTAATTGAGGATCTCGATCATCAGCTCCTAGACCTCCATTAGAAGGTCCACTACTAACACTTTTAGCCGACATTCCTTTTTGACCTTCTCTGTGATCACCAAATCTAGCCATTAGTTCACCTCTTTAATCGTTGCTTGCATATTCTTTATACCATCTTTTGCAAGTGATATGCTAGCTCTCATTTTAGCGTGTTCATCATCTTGCTCAAGTTTATCTTCAAACTGTTGTTGTCCTTGAAT
>Ga0209337_1003017_pt1 | contig 11914 bp, 6 predicted proteins | sample LinPmetageLP53_FD_184044 | JGI IMG/M metagenome (GOLD analysis project Ga0209337, IMG submission 184044) | Marine viral communities from the Pacific Ocean - LP-53 (SPAdes) (version 2) | ecosystem: Environmental > Aquatic > Marine > Oceanic | place: Pacific Ocean | collected 2010-02-08 | reverse complement strand
GCTTATTACACCATCACCATTAAAATCTGGGAAGATTTGAGAAGCCTGATATTGTGTTATTTCTCCAGATGTAAGCATTGCATTTGCCTCTTCCCATGCAGCCGTTACGCTTTCTATTGTTATATCACCCTCTTCGTCCTTCAACATGTCGTATTCGCAAGGATGACCACTGTAAGGCTCAACATCTGTGTCTTCGTACAGGCAACTTCCATCATCAACAATCGCATTAGGGTTGTAGTTAAGAGCTAAAGGGTCAGTGCATCCTTTACGAACATTTTCAATATATAAACAAGACCCATTATTGTGTGTGGCGTCTGGATTATAGTTAGAAGCTTGTGGATCTGTGCACCCAAGCACTACATCAGATATAATCGGGTCGTCAACAGGTTGATCTGGGAAATCTGGTTCTTTATCTAACCCATAAGTAACTGGGTCTAAAACAGTTACAAGATATTCGTTTTTTACGGGGTCATAACCACCAACCACACGTACATCCTCCCCGTTGAACATAGATTGGTTAATAGCATCTTTAAACAACTCCCTGAAGTACGACGTCATATTGTTCTCGGAAATAACGTTTACACCGTTAACCCCAGACACTCTATAAACCTCACCTAATGACTTGTGTGCAAAGTAAGCGGTGTTGTCTATATTAACAACCGACTCAGGGTTTCCATCAGCCCCTGCCCTACCTGCATAATATTTTGGTGTATTTAAAAACTTGCTAGATGCAATAAGACTTGTCTCACCCTCTACGTCTGAGATAATACTTCTGTCTATGGGTATGTACCCGCATTTATCCTTTTGGATGAAGAAGCAGTTCTCGTTGTGGTTTGCTAAATAGTTTATACCCCCACTCTTGAGGTCTAGGTCTTTATCTATCGGTATGGAGCGATTAAAGGCCGAATAAGACACTTTCCTGGCATCTGTGATATCCCTGTCCGAGTGTATCACGCTAGCCTCTTTATAAGCCTCCTGTGCGTCGTGTTTAATAATGTTAGGGCGACCTATAGAAAGACCGTCTGATTTAAACAAATCTGTCCCAGATGGCGACTCTATATAATAGCTTTTAAAGTTAGATTCCGATGCGTTAAAATCATTTAAATTATAATCAGAGTCTATAATTATGTCTTGATACTCTTGATTACCATTGTCATAATCTCTAAAGTTTACCGCAGCGGATCTAAAATATACGTCCCCTTCGGTTAATAATATCTCGTTAACTTCGTGTAAAAGTTGACCTTCTTCGGTCCTAACTGTCCTATATGTGTCCCCTATCTCATAATACAATCTATCCTCAGGGTCTAACTCCTTGACAGGGGAATATATTTCAATAAGACAATTATCACCCCAGTGGTGTGACGCATCCCTTACATCTTCATATCTAAACCCATGAGCACCGTTATTATTCTTTAATTTAAGAAAAAGCCCTTGCCTATTCTCTGGATATGTTAAAACTCCATCAACAGAAAGCCTTAGCGGGTTTTCTTCAGAGCCGTCTAAAGATACAACACCAGAAACTTCAAAATCGTAATTAGTAGGGTATACCCTTACAGGAACTTCGTCGTTATGAGGGGGTAACATATAAGAAACAACCCTTAACCTGTCCCCGTCTTGTGGGGTATATAAAACCATGCTACCTTCTTGCGACCTTGCACCCCATGCGCTTGAATAAGATATGATATGCCCCTGAAGGTAATTTAAAGATACATAAATCCTAGATGGATCCCCTGAAGTAGAGTTTCCTGTTGCAACAAAAGCACCACCCGAAGAGTATTGTATAAAGTCCGATACAGTTGTATTTTTAGAATATACTATCTTGTAATTATGCGCCCATTCTGGCGGATCATGAAGCAGTTTTAAAAGTATATGTGCAGACCCTTGCGAACTAAGATCTCCTCTGTCTTGATCGGAATACCCCTCCACATACACCGAGTCTAGATGGTTTACAAACCCATGTCTTCCTCTTTCGTCATAATACACAATACCTATTTCGTGGGTTGCTGACGACTTAAACGACATATAGCCCTGATCACCTCCGAAAGAAAAAGAGCTTTGAGTGTTTCCCTCTATGTGTGAATGGAGTAAAGAAAAATCAACACAACCAAATGCACTTGTAGCGGGTGGTGAATCATCTGGCACATCCATGGATGATGGATCTCCCACACCTGATTGTCCAACAGGATAATTTACAGGATTAGAAAATGGTGTCAAATCAAGCTCACCGTCTGCAATTAAACCATTACTATTAAGAATATCTACAAAGCCTGTTGGTTTTATTACCTGAGGCCATGGGTATGATGTCTTTAACCAGTTTTTCTTTATGTCATTACTAGAATTTCTCAACTCTTTACCCTTTCCTTTAACCCAAACAAGAGGTAAGGTTGTTGTATAATCTTTTACTGGGGGGAAAGCGTAAAGGTTTGCAACATCTGGGGTTGCTCCAATAACAGGATTCATAGCTATACTACCTGTAAAAAATGGACCGCTTAAAACATACTTTTCACGGTAAAAACCAGGATTTTGAGGTTGTTCTTCCATTTGAAGCGCCTCCCCTATTGCCTGAGTTACACCTGAGGGACCACCAGAATAAGTCTCGCTAATAAGTATTCCATCCTCGTCTGTGCTTGAACCCCCAACCAAAGCTTGATATAAAAAATGAGTATTGTCTAGCGAAAACAACCCTTTTCTAAGAACTATGCTACTCCCATCGTACCCCACATCAACCCTAGCTGCAATAGAACCATACTCAGAGTTACCATATTTATCGTATGCTGAATTTGCCCCAGCGGAACTTCCACCTGGCCCGCCTTCCCCATCCATAAGAGAAAATTTAAACCTTTGTCCATTACCTCCACCAGTAATAGGTACATAGTCCCCATTAGGGTTATGTGGTTTATAAAGCTCATGCCCTGCTTGAGAAACGTCTAAGTATCCACAAAACCCAATATTTACAGGAATTTTCGAACTATCACCAAAATCTCCATCCCATCCCGTTGCTTCTTCATTTAAATCAAACTTAGCCGTAAACCAAGACCTAATATGAGTACTTGTTGGGATACCTTCATACAATATTGGGGAGGGGAGGTTAAATTTATAAGGTAAGCTACTCTCCCATGTATCTGCGGTAGTATCCCAAATTACGTCATCATTAAGTGCTTCACTACCTTGAGCTGGCTTAAAGTGTTTGTTAAAATCAACATGCTGTATTGTCTTAGGATTTATCGCCCACCACGGAGAGGTTGGATCTAGACGTTTAAAACATGTCATAACATCTTCTTCATCTACATCTATTTTAGATATAGCTAGTCTTAAGTGACCGCTGTGTTCTTGGTGTATAGACTCATCAACTAACTCTAAGTAAAAATCTACCTCTGCTTTATTTATTATAAAATACCCCCAAGGTATTAACTCATGAGTATTACAACCAAAAAGAAATTCTGACCCATCCAATAAATCATTAAAGACATCAGGTGCTTCAACCTCATCTTCGGGAGGTCTTTGGTCTAGATTTTCCATATTTCCCGCCCCGCATACAAGATAACTTAGGGGTTTTCCTGGGGCTATTCTTGGGAAGCTAAAATTAGGCACATTCAAAAAATCAGTTTCTCCATGACCTAAACCTAAGTCATAATCATTTTTTTCAATCTTGACGGTGTGTATCCTATTGTTTACTATTTCATCTATATTTATAACATCAGGGTATGAAAACGCTCCAGTACCTCCAGATAAAACGTCTGCACCATTTGCCCCCGCCAGAGCCTCTGCTATAGTTGCACGCATAATTTTCTTCCCCTCCCATAAAATATCTTGAGTTATAGAAAATTTAAGCTCGAAATGTAAAGGTGCACCTTTTATAATCAGCGGATTTCCCGCACTCGTTCCATACCTTACGTTATTTCCTGTATCTAAATAATGTTCAGGATCATTAAAACCGTTTATATTAGTCAAATGCCACTTAGGTAGATTAGCACCAGTAAAATCATTCTCAGACCCTACCCCAAAGTTTTGACCAAAAAACGGCTCAGCTTTATCATGAAGAAACACCTCACCATTGTCAGGCCCACCAAACCATTGATCCTGACTACCACTACCACCACCACTCTCTTGATAATCTGCGTTTGAATTTTCGTGAGTGTCGTTTTGACCATCTAAGTTAGCATCTTCTCCTTCATCATAATATAAGTTATTATCCCCCGTTAACGGCCAATGTCTATACCCTACAGCGTTTGCGCTGTGCGCCCCCAGATGTCTTGTTTGATGATAAGTCCCATACGAAGATCTTGACTCATTCGCCTGGTATATGTGAAAATTTCTATCTGGAGTGTAATCTAGCGATACATGAATTGTAGTCCCTTCAGGTATCTCATTTGGTATCTCTGTTGTATCTATTATAAAACCAGCAGATTTATTATTTCCATGTTTAGTAGGATCTGAAGGCTCTATGGAAGGATGAATCTTAACAATAAGGTCTAAAAAATCCTGTGGTCTTTCATTGTATATAACCGTAGATTCACACTCCGTATCTACATTGTCATATCCTTCTAGGTAGTTCCCATATACGAGGCGGTTTGCTATGGCCGTTTGCGCTTGCGCTTTACGCGGCAAGTTATCAAATGTCTTGTCTACCTCCTGTGGGGACACACCCGAAGCTACCCTATCGTTATAGAACTTGTATGTTCTGTTCACAGGATCCCAGTTTGCTGTGTTACTTTCTAGGTTACCTACCTCATCTATTTCAAAAAAGTTAGCGGAATTTCCATACCTAGCTAAAATCCTTATGTTTTCTATCTCTGGCCCCATCCTGGGTACCGTAAGCGTACATAGATTATGCGCTAAGATATTACTATCTTGCGCTGCCCCCCTATGAATAACGGAAGGAGGGAAGGCTATTGTAGAGTACGTAGATATAGCACTCTCCATACCGTCTTTATATATCTTCTGGTATGCAAATTGAAACCCTGGAGTTGCAGTAAAATTATTTACCGACACATCTCCATCGGGTGTAAATTCAAAGGTTATCCTCTCTAATGCAACCTTAGGACACGCACATATAAGATCGGCTGTATCAAAAGCTGTATACCCTTGGAAATTATCCGTCTTATCTAGTAATGCTCTATATGCATTTATTTTTCTAGGCTCGTTGTGATAATCTGTAAAGTATAGCAGCGCGTCTTTTTCAAAGTCAACCTTAAGGTTTAGATTTTGATTTAGATAATCCTCAATTTTCTTATGCTTTTCAAACTCATTGGTGTTTGTATACACTACGTCACCCTTAACAAAACCATGCTCTGGAAAATTAAACTGAGCCGACGTATATATTTTTCTTAACGTATTAGGTATACCCTGTGCCTCAAATTTAGATATAGGTAACTTCCCATACTTGTCATAAGCCCATATACCGTGATCGGCTGGCTCTTGACTCCATACAAAAAAGTAACATATTTGTGTTTTAGTGTCCGTGACGCTACCTATAACCTTAAGCGCGACTGAACTGTATTGAGGACGGTCTTGAAGACTCGCATACATAATGTTGCGATTACCCTTTATATTCTTTAAAACCCCAGCATTACCCTCCTCATCTACGTTATCATCTGTGATAAACACATTGAGAGCATCTATCATGCTCGTCTTTGGGACGAGTTTATAGTCTGAACTTTTATCCAGAGCTCTAGGTGTAATTTTATCTATCATTAGAACTTAGGTGCCTGCATGAAGTTCTTACGTATTGTTTTAAGAGCTTCAGACTTAGTGAATGTGCTTAATCGTGCATTAGCTTTTCTTCTTTCGTTATAGTACTCAGAACGCGCTCTTGCTTTCTCATTTGCTGGGACACTTGCTTTACGCTCACATAGTTTATAGTATATGTAGCAGCGTAATGCCTCTTCAGCATATATATGTACTTCAGGGTCTGTGGCTCTAGCTTCGTCAGCTACATACTCCATAACCAACTGCGTAAAGTTGCTGTTAGACGCTATTTCTATCCTGTTTTGATCTAGGTTAATTCTAAACTCACCTGGAGCAGAACCGCCTCCCACACCATACAAACGCCCAGTACCTCCCTGGAAAATATAATTCTCAAAAATAAATGCATTGAAATCATCCGCATCTGAACTAGAGGTGGATGTCTTATCATCCTGTCTATCAAGAATTAAGTTAGCCTCTATGTTTAGCGGGCCGTCATCACTATCATTATTTTCGTTAGTTGCAGTTCCGCTAGAGTCTACTTCATATTTACGAGAGTAGTTTAAATTACCATTGTAATTCAAAGCTCTAATAATTCCGTCTTCCCCAACAATACCTAGTTTGCTAACATCTACATAGTCGTCTGGCAAGGCGATAGTATCATTTGACTCTACATCAAGCTTTATTGACTTTATTCTTTTACCTATATCAAATCCTATCTCACGTATCCCCCTAAGTGCCACGTTTCTTATAGCTACATCGGAGGCATTAGACACATAGTCGTCATGATCTAACGTAATCATAAAATCACGTATAATCTGACTAAGTTTTACTTTGTTCATACTCATTATTCAGCGGCTTCTTCTCGTGATGCAAAGGCTTGTACATTAGGATCGCGTAAGCGAACACCTAACAACTTAGCCATCTCAGATACTATCTCAGGTACACAGTGGTTTGGTAGCATAAAGTCCCTCATCTGCGTAGAGTTAGGTACTATTGTGCCATTACCTGTTGTTGTGGTACTATAATTAGGTGGCTGTGTAGTAGCTTCGTTTGTACTCCATTTCCAAGAGCTTGGCGACCTATAATATGTTAACTCTATTTGGCTAACGGTTGTAGGGAAAACCTCTATCTGTCCAGCCACTAAAGCAACAGGATAATCGTCAGTAGGGGTAGATAAGTTGCTACCCAATACATAGTTTGCTTTCTCAACATCATACAAAATCTCACATGGAGTAATCGTCGGGGTAGAGCTAAAGCTAAAAACATCGTTTACACTTACAGAGATAACCTTAGATAGATCGTAAGGTTTTGTGAAAACGTTATTTTCAGAAGTTAAAACCTCTTTCTTAACAAAGTAAGATAGGTCTTCTTGTTTTTGTTTTCTTACCGATTTATCCCTACCTAATTCAAACCCTTGCCGAGATAATCTTTTAGCGTCAACAAGCTCTGTAAAGAACTCGTTATACACGTTCATCTGAGCTATAGGAGCTAAGGTATTAAACACCTGTGGGGTGATAAAACCCTTCTGCTCTTTGTTAGTTAAATCCCTAAGAGTATCATATACTTGCAGTATGCTAGCCATAAAGCAAATATACGAAAAAGAAAAGCCGCCATAATAGGCGGCCCTTCATTACATCATCATGAGTTTATCCCAGTCTGTCCAGTCTATCCTCGATAGTAGATAGCACAGGGGATCCCTTTTCTGTGAGGCAGAACCTCACCATTACATCCATAGAGTCCTGACCTACAGGTACAGAAACTATAAGCTTGTTTGTATCAAACCAGTAACACCCATCTGCTTTAAGATTAATTATCTGATAATCTTTAGCCTGCTGTATGCTAGATCTAACCTGAACCTGCGGAGAATCAAACGATTGGATAAATTCCTGCGTCTTCTTCTTTGCAATATTCAATAGGTTGTATCTAATCTCGCTTACGGGTGTGTTAATATTTATACCAAAGTATAACGCGATAGGGAGTAGTTCATTGATATCCTTATCCCGAACCATAGTAACCGCCTCTGAGAGAGCAAACTCTTTCTTAAGCTCTATTTCAGCGTCTCTCTTCTTGTTAACCTCTTTAAAGATCTTTCCACCGTTGGCCATATTCATGGGGTGTAAATCCATAAACGTGCGTAGGTTTGGTTTGTCTTTAGCTACAAAGAGTTTACCTTCTCTAAATGCTACAGTTTCTTTACGTGCTTTATCACCCTGCTCGTCAGCCCATATAGATGGCTCGTTAGGGCAATAGCGCATCTCACGTACAGTGTCTTTATCCTCATCATATACGGTGATTCCTTTCTGAGGTAACATATATACAATACCTGCATTTTTAGGGATTTCATACTCCGCATGCTGCAAAATATGCTCTTTACGCTTGAGTGTTCTTTTCTTAGTAGGCGGTGCCTTTTGAACTGGTGGTGTAACCACCTTAGTCTGAGTTTTAGGGCGCTCAGGAGCCTCTTTTACTTTTTGTGTCATTATATATTAAATTAAATTATGAAATTGGTTTGTACAGCTCGTACAAATCTTGTGCTAATTGTGAAGCATTGCCGTCCCCTATATCTCTTGTTATAACGCCAAATCTGGCTAAGGTCCCAGCAAAGCTAGTTTGATTGTTTATCCCCGTAGTACCTAACCTTTGTAAAAGAAGGTTACCATCAGTTCTACCTGATGTACTTGCGGTTATCTTAGAGGTAACAGTAGAAGTCTTTTTTTCGTATATATCTTTTCCTTTGTTAATAGATTTAATTTTACTTGTGCTCTTTTCCGTAAAGGCTGGGATAAAAGAAATTAACTCACCTTCGTGATTATGTAAATATACGTTAAAATCCTTATCGCGTCTTATGACAAAAGAATAGCAAAACTGCCTCCCACCAATATCTGTGTTTCTTGAGGTATCTGGAAAACTATACTTAATACTACCACCCTCTGATGTGTCTGTATATTGTTCAAAGGGGCTACCATCCAAACCATCATGCCTCATGGTAAATAAGCTATTATACCCTTGGTCAGAAAAACCTAAAGTTTCCCCTGTATCATCCCCAAACAACTGACCAAAAGACCCTGTACCTTCTCCAGGATCACCTATAACAAAGTATATAGTGTAGTCCCCCTCTACAGTAAAATCTGGGATGTTTAAATATGAATCTATAGCAAACTGAGCACATGTCTTACTTAACCCTGTGGTAGCCGCTGTAGTATCAGTCTCTACCGTTACATGTGATCCCGACGATCCATCTGAACCCGTTTCACCGTTACTTAAATTAGAAAGATTATATGCAGAAGATCCTGTACCTGAGTTTCTCCAAAGTGTTATATTACTCTCGTCACTGCCTGTAAGCAGCTCGTGATTATAGTCTAGGAAAGGCTTATTATCCCTTGTCCCGAAGTTTATCCCCCCTACTATATTTCTAAATCTAGTAGCTGGATCTCCTGTACTTATCTTTTGAGAAACCCTCTCTGTGGGTTGGGATTTTACTTTTGCACTAATTGCAGAAACAGAAGAGATAATTACGTTGTCAAATATAGCTCTATTTTCCACAGCATCAAACTTCATTATAGACCTTCCGTCTGGTTTTGACACAAACGTCATTATCTTTTCAATAACATCTAACTCTTCCCCCTCTCTGCACGAAATCGTTACATTTGTTTTCTCTATAGAATCACCCACAAACAATTCATTCTCCTCATACATACCTGCACCATTAAACGTAATGTTTACTTCTCCTCTACCTGCCGTCATAAACGCTATCTGATCTGCGGGGATACCAAGAATGGGTATATCTATCCCACTTTCAGAAAACCTTTTTGTTGAACCAACGGGCTCTGATCTACGGAACAGAAAAAACTTTTTAGTCATACTACAAATATACTAATTAATCTACGCTGTTAATCTTTCCTATACTAGCCGTAGCAACGGTGTTGACTTTTCCTATGCTTGCGGCAGCTACCCCTATTACGTCATGCGTATAACCTGTAGCTGCTAAAGTGTAATCTAAAGTTATTGTTGTATCAAAGTCTATTCTAACATCAGATGTTGCTGTAGAGCTAGAGTTAGAGTAATCATTATCATGATCTACTATAGCTAATATAAAATTATCGTTATTTTTTATATCAGCTAAAGCCGCAGCCGTAAGAGTGTATTCGTTGTTAGTTGAAGCATTCCAGGATGTTAATTCAGTAGAATAAGCAGTGCTATAATCCAATGAAGAAAACATATCCGAAGTAGCTAAAGCTGTACCACCATCCCCACCAAAGGCGGTGCTTTTTATCATAATAGTATCATTAGGATCTACTGAAGATCCTCCTCCGTCGATATCTATGTGTGCGGCACTTACTGTACCCGTTATACCGCTTGTATCAAAGTGTAAAAAAATCCTATCAAACCTCTTACTCCTGCCTGTAAAAAACTGCACGTTGTGATCTCCAGACAAACCATCTATAACGGAAGCCGCGGCACCTGTTCTAGCCGTGCTAAAACTTGAACTAGATGAGCTTCGGCCATGGCCTGTCCTATTTACGTTTATCGTTGGCATTACGCTGTTACTTCAACAAACGTTCCATCTGGATTAAACCAAATCTGACCATTAGAGGCGTTTAAGCAATAACCTATTACTCTCACTATATCATTGTTTCCTGATGGTGCTGTTGCAGTCACTTGACCTACCGTTGTAGAAAGAAAAAGAACATCCCCTACAGCTCCAGGATCATGGTCCAAAGTAACCATACCCCTTAAAAGCATCCCATTAGTATCTGATGCCGCCCCTAAAGCTACCGCCAGTAATCCATCAGAAGTAGCAACCGCATCCGCATCTGCCCCCTCCCATGTACCATCAGATTTGTAATGATATATTCTTCCGACAGTCATAGATGTAGTCCCACCAAAATATACTACATCACCTTCGTATGTCCCATCGGTATTGCCTGTAACAGTAAACCTGCGGTTAAAATTAGAATCACCATTTGTGTCTATTTTTATAGCTACCGCGTTACCTTGACCAAGCAGCACGTTGTGATCCCCAGTAGAATTAATAACAAAATCACCATCTACACTTCCAGCTATAACATTATCAGCTGTATCAGCTATAGCAATATTTACAGTGTTTTCATCGTTTTGAAGACGTACTTGAGGTGTAATTTCATCGTCAGCCCCTATGTGTAGCCTATTCAAACCAAACGTAAGATTAGCTTCTGACGTTAAAGCGCTCGTCCCATTTCCTGTTAGTATTGTATTTGCAGCTACAGTTGTTAATCCAGTACCGCCTTTAGCTACCGTCACTGTATCGGATAAGGTAGAGCCTGCAGCTGTTACTGTTATAGCTCCTGTACCATCAAAGTCAACCCCGTTAATTGCTCTAGCTGTTGCCAAAGCGGTAGCTGTATCTGCATTACCAGTTACATCCCCTGTTAGATCTCCTGCTAAAAGAGTAGCGGTTAAAAGCCCACTGCTAGAGTTAAAAGTTAAATTACTACCCGATTTAGGGGCTAGGTTTCCTGTAGCGGCAGTAGAGAACAGAGGAAAACATGATGTATCTGTTGACTCATCAGCTACAGTTACCGTTGTTGCTATAGATGCCGTGCCTGTTACATCCCCTGTTAGGTCCCCTGTAATTGTACCCCCTACGTCTAAATCCTCAGCAACCTGTAAATCATCATATCCTGATACGTCGTCATTGAATAATATAGCCCCAGCAAAAGCGTTTACATAAACAAAATCAGAACCTCCGTCTGTAGTAGACACTGATAAATTTCTCACAGCTAAAGTTATAACTGCTTTCTCCCCGAAATTAACTTCATTTACAAACTGGGTAAAAAACTCTTTAATAAAACCATCAGTAATATTAATAATAATTGTAGTACTTATAGTGTCATTAGGGCCTCTAAAATAAAGATAAGCAAGAGCTGAATTTTGAGTTTCTAAACCTCTTAAGTACTTAATAGGCAGGTATATAGAACCGTCAGCTTCCCCCGCAGTTTCATCTCGATTTAAATATAAATATTTTTCGTCTGGAGATATAGCCATGTTACACTACTATCGCGTTAGTTACTGCGGTTATATCATTGTGAAAAAAAAGAGAGTTTATCTCATCTGCTATCACTATCATCGGTTCGTTACCAAGAGCTATCTCTTCACTAATAGCACTCATTACATCAGGTCCTGAATGCTGCGTTATAGTCAAGGCTATCATTGTTGAATTTCCTAAATGACCGTCTACATCTTTAAA
>Ga0209337_1003016_pt1 | contig 11927 bp, 13 predicted proteins | sample LinPmetageLP53_FD_184044 | JGI IMG/M metagenome (GOLD analysis project Ga0209337, IMG submission 184044) | Marine viral communities from the Pacific Ocean - LP-53 (SPAdes) (version 2) | ecosystem: Environmental > Aquatic > Marine > Oceanic | place: Pacific Ocean | collected 2010-02-08 | reverse complement strand
CAATGCATCTTTTTAAATGCGTTCCGTCTTTATCTGTGTATCGCATGATATACTTATTACCATTTAAAGCTTCATGTCCTTTTGTTTTCCATTCTTCCTGGGTAATTTTAACGAACTCAATTCCGTCAATTTCAATTAAGTCCATGTATTTTTCTCTTTTTGCATTTATTTCTGCAATTTCTTTTTTATTCATAAACATAACTATTCTACCTCCAATTTGTTTTTAGCGATACAAACAGCAGCTTTGTAGTTTATCGCCTGGTTAATTTGTTTAAGAGCTTTGTCCTGGTTTTCTTTTGTCGCTGTAGGATCTGTTCCAGCTGGTTTGAATGTGAACTTGACACCTTCCATAACCTCGTTAAAAGCATTAACTTTGCAGATCTCAGCTTTCTGGGTATCTGTCATCATCTCCCAGTATTTGTCAGCAAACTCTGCAACTCCGTCTGGATCTCTGTCACAAGCGTCATAATTAACATGACCATTGTGAAACTGGGTAACTATAGCAGCTGTCAAATAAGTACCTTTTTTAGGCTTACACCATTGACCAGTTTTAGGATTCTTTGTGGCATAACAGAATCTATCACCGAAACCTTTTTTAGTTTCTACCCAGTATCTTCTCTGGGTCTTGAACTTAAAACCCCAGGGATAATTGTCTACCTGGATCCCAGTTTCAAAGTCTTTAGCCTGGGGAAATGCTTGTTTATTTTGAAATAACATATTTGGTCCTCCTTGGTTACACTATTAATATAAGTATCGTGACGTTAAACGTCAAGGGCATTGACAAAAAAAAGTGACATTTACATTAAATAATGTCAATGAGCTACCTCGAAGAGTGGCAGAGCTGCCAGTTCTAAGCCTTTAACCTTGGCTGTTAATCTGTCTGCAAACTCTCTAACATGGTTAACGAATTTCTTTTTAGTTCTGCAATGGTTGATTGCAATGTTGCAGCTATCAGCACTATCAAAGCCAATCTTATGAAAGACACCTAGACCTCGCATCATGTGGATCCAGGGACGATCTTTTTTATATTTCATTTGCCAGTAATTCATGTAAGCAAAAACTTCTCTTATCTTTTCCATGTAAGCACTACCAGGTTTGTTCCTGGCTATGTCATATTCCTGGCAGCTTCCGAAACCAATGAAGTTACATATCCTAAATAACTTTTCTAACTGCTCCAGGCTTTCGTTTAAATGCCAGATTGCCATGGCTCTTTCTGGGTATTTCAATTTGTCCTGGCGAAGAGCTTTGGCTATGAGCTTTAAGTTTTCTTCCTCGTTGCCATCAATTACATCTGGGATAACTGCAACAGCCTGGGGACATCTGTCCATTGCTGCATTTGCCCAGGCGTAAAATCCGTCCCACCAGGCATCATCAAGAGTTAATCCTTGTTTCCAGGCAGTAAAAGCTCCGTTGTCTAAAATTAGGATCTGGTCTTTACCAACCAGGTCAATACATTCGTCAAGCTGTTCTGGATTCATGTAACTGACACAGAAGCTGCCACCTTTGAGCTGGGGAAGTAATCGCTTTGGAGTTATTGGAGTTCCATGAACTAGTCTTTTCATTTGTTGACCTCCTTGTTGTTACACCTTTGATATGGGTACTATGACGTTAAACGTCAATAGCTATAATGAATATTATTTAAAAAAAGATGCCAAACATCAAAATAGTGTTTGACGGAATGTCCTGGAAAGTTTACTAATTTATATAAAATGAGGTATCAATTCATAATATTTCCTCCCAGAAAATATAACTAGTAACAACCTGGTGCTTCATTTTTTATTTTTTCTAAACAATGTTAAGTACAACTTGGACCAGGGCAGCTCAAACTGTCCTGGCTTTTTTATGGGCAAAGAACGAGTAACAAAGAAACAAATGGAGCTTATCTGCAATGAGCTTATGGAAGGCAGAAGCCTGGCTAAGATATGCCAGGGTAATGCAGACCTTCCCAGCTCAAGAACAGTTACCAGGCATCTCCAGGACAGCGAAGAGAGTTATATCCAGTATCGCAAAGCTAGAGCGATCCAGGGCGAGTTGCTGCGTGATGAGATCATTGACCTGGTGGAACAGAAACTTCCAGAAGATCCTAAGATGGCAATGGCAGAAGTAGGACGTAGACGCCTCGAGGTAGAACACAAGGACAAGTATATTAGGCAGCTACAACCACTAGGAATAAGAGATAGAGCAGAGGATAAGAACGACCAGGTTAGTGGTACGATAACTTTATCCTGGGAGTAGTACGTTTTTTTCTAGGCTCTGTGTCTTGGTTCACACGCACGAGGAAAACTTTAGCCAGGCATTGGTCAGCGATTGGTCAGCAAACTGGCTGTAATCGTTGCTGTACTTGCAGAGGGTCACCAGTTTACAGCTATGGACCCCCACTTGACCAGGGCTTTTCTGGGATTTTTGACCCCACCCACCCCCAAATGTTTGGGCGTGTCTGCTATACTATTATGGTACTAAGAAGAGGAGGTACAGCTTGTGACACACATCAATATACCTTACAAGCCAAGACCATTACAAAAGGAATTACACCAGGCTATATCAGAGCATAGATGGTCTGTCGTGGTATGTCATAGACGCTTTGGTAAAACAGTAGCAGCGATTAATCATTTACTGAGAGATGCTATCCTTACCTCGAAGTCTAACCCCAGGTTTGCATATATTGCTCCTACTTATCGACAAGCGAAGAACGTAGCCTGGGACTATTTGAAACAGTTTGCGAGTGCAATACCTTTAGCCAGGTTTCACGAAACAGAACTGAGAGCAGACTTGCCTAATGGTGCAAGGATCCAGTTACTGGGAGCTGAGAACCCAGACAGTTTAAGAGGAATATATCTTGATGGTTGTGTACTTGATGAAGTCGCAGATATGCCAGAGAGTTTATTTCCAGAGGTTATTAGACCAGCATTGTCTGATAGAAACACCAAGGAGAAACCTACCTGGGCGTTATTTATTGGAACACCTAAAGGCACTAATGCTTTTTATGATTTATATGAAGCTGCCCAGGAACAAGAAGATTGGTTTAGTGTTATTTATAAAGCAAGTGAAACAAGCATTGTAGATCCAGAAGAACTTGAAGCAGCTCAATCTATGATGACGCCAGATCAGTTTGCCCAGGAGTTTGAATGTTCCTGGGTTGCGAATGTACCTGGGTCCATTTATGGCAAAGAGTGCCAGGCTGCTTTAGATGAAAGAAGAATATCGAATGTGCCTTACGATCCTACAGCCAAGGTTGATACCTGGTGGGATCTTGGTATTGGCGATAGTACAGCGATTATCTTTACACAGAGTATTGGTAGAGCTGTTCATGTTATTGATTTTTATGAAAGTAGAGGTGAGGGACTGCCCCACTATGTAGATGTTTTGTCCAGGAAGAACTACCTTTATGGGACCCACAACGCTCCACATGACATTGATGTGAGGGAACTGGGTACTGGAAAATCCAGGAGAGAAATTGCCTGGGACCTTGGCATTAATTTTCGTGTTGTCCCAAAGCTGCCAATAGAAGATGGTATTCACGCAGCTCAGTTGTTAATAACCAGGACCTGGTTTGATAGAGATAATTGTAAACATTTTTTAGAAGCTTTGCGTCAATACCATAGGGCATATAATGAAAAGACGAGATCCTTTCGTGCAACGCCAGTTCACGATTGGTCAAGTCATGCAGCAGACGCCTGGCGTTATTGTGCTGTAGGTATAAGAGAAGGGAAGGGATATGATAGACCTCCCCAGAATTTTGCAGATAATAAATATAACCCTCTAGGAGTTGCAGTATAATGGGATTTTTGAAACCAAAAACACCACCTCCACCACCTCCTCCTCCTCCAGCACCTCCAGTAAGTGGTCCTGGAAGTGTGAAGCCTGGTACAAATCCATATAAACCAGTAACAGATGAGGACGCAGAAACAACAACAATTACACCAAAAGATGTTGTAAGAGCTGGATCAGAAGAAGAGTTTTTGAAAAAACAAATGAAAAATAAAAAGGGACGCAAATCTACAATACTTTCTGGACCTATGGGCGATACGTCCCAGGCTACTTTAAAGTATGGTAGTTTACTGAAAAATTGATTACACCATTTTATGGCAATCAGAACATTGCCAGGTATCAGCTTTTAAAAGCAATGGATAAAGCTGAATACCAATATAAAGATAAACATTTAAAGATTATTGATTATGCAATTATCCTGGAATGTATCAATGAACATAGAGAAATAGCTGGGTATATCTGGTTTTACAAGACCAGGAACGCAGAGACAAAATGGTCGGTGCATATCCTGGTGTATGAAAAGTTCCAGGGAAAGTTTTTTACCAGGACCCTGGTCAATGCTGTTTTTGCTTTTGCCTGGGTAATGGGTGCAGAAGAAGTATTAACAGAAAATTTTGAATCAAGTCTTGCTGAAAGAATGGGTGCAAAGCTCATTGAAGGGCAAGTGAATATAAAACTACCACATGAATGGAGATAAGCATGGGTGCAGTTGTAAATTTAGTTAAAAAGGTTACTGGTGCAGCTACTGGTGCAACACCACCAGCACCACCAGAAGAGGAAGAAGTAACACCTACGCCAGAGCCAACACCTACTCCTACGCCTACACCTACGCCTACGCCAGTTCCAGAACCAGCACCAGTTCCAGAACCAGCAGCTCCAGAACCAGAGCCAGAGCCAATAACGCCTAAAGATCCAGTAAGGCAAGGTGATCCTGGTACTGTAGGTACTGGTCAGTATAAAAAGAAAAGAAGGACCAAGACTAAAACAGTTATGACAAGTTCAGCTGGTGTTCTTGGTGCAGCACCAGTTCAAAGAAAAACTTTACTAGGATCCTAGATGTCAGATAAAAATGCAGAACAAATTGTTAGACAGTTCGATAGTTTAGCAGCTCAAAGATCTAACTGGGAAAGTCACTGGCAAGAGGTTGGTGACTATATCATCCCCAGGAAAGCAGATATTACTAAAGCAAGATCTGGTGGCGATAAAAGAACCGAACTTATTTTTGATGGTACAGCTCTTCATGCAGCTGAATTATTATCAGCAAGTTTGCACAGTATGCTGACCAATTCCAGTACAGCCTGGTTTTCTTTACGCTTTCGTAATGCAGAGCTTGATGGGAATGATGAAGCAAAAGAATGGCTGCAATCTGTAGAAGATGTTATGTATCTTGCTTTCTCCAGGTCAAACTTCCATGAACAAGTGCATGAGCTTTACCATGATTTAATTACTTTTGGTACAGCTGTGATGTTTATTGACAGCGATCCTAAGTATCAATTACAGTTTTCAACCAGGCATATATCAGAATGTTACTTATCAGAAGATGAGAAGGGCAGAGTTGATACAGTTTATAGAAAATTTAAAATGCCTAATCGTGCTGTACTGCAAAGATTTGGTAAAGACGTTTTATCTACAAAAAGATTAACAGAGATAAAAGAAAAACCATACGATACAACTTCTCTTCTTCATGCTGTGTTTCCTAATGGCGAAAGAGATATAACAAAGGTTACAAATAACAATAAGCCTTTTGCATCTATCTATGTGGACCATGAAGAAAAAATAACATTGTCAGAAGGTGGTTTTGATGAATTGCCTTATTGCTGTCCCAGGTATTTAAAGAGTTCTTTTGAAATAGGTTACGGAAGATCTCCAGCTATGACAGCTCTCAGTGATGTGAAAATGTTGAACAAAATGAGCGAAGTATCTATACGCTATGCTCAGAAACTTGTAGATCCTCCTCTTATAGTTCCAGATGATGGTTTTATGCTGCCAATTAGAACTGTTCCAGGTGGATTAAATTTTAAAAGATCTGGGACCAGGGACACAATAGAGCCACTCAATGTGAATACTGGTAATCCACTAGGTATGCAGATGGAACAGCAAAGGCGTGAAATGATACGCCAGGCTTTTTATGTAGACCAATTAATCCTTGGTGCGTCACCAAATATGACAGCAACAGAGGTAATTCAGAGAAATGAGGAAAAGATGAAACTGCTTGGTCCTGTGATGGGACGTCAACAAGCAGAACTGCTACAACCATTAATCGAAAGAACTTACAATATTCTTTCGAGAACCAATGCTTTTCCAAATGCACCAGAGATCTTGCAAGGAACAGATATAGAAATTGATTATGTGTCCCCACTAGCTAAAGCTCAACGTCAAGGTGATGTACAATCAGCTCTACAATTATTAGAAATTATGGCTCCACTTGCCCAGGTAGATCCATCTATCATGGATTACATAGATGTTGATGGAATGTCTAAGCATATCATAAAGACTCTAGGAGTCCCAGCAACAGCTATAAGAGGTGATGAAGAGGTTAGAGGAGTCAGACAACAGAGACAAGCAGCCCAGGCTGTTGAACAAGAGAAACAAGATGCACTACAAGCAGCTGAAGCAGCTGGTAACGCAGCACCAATACTTAAAGCTCTAACTTAATGGATAAAGATTTAAAACAAAGTTACCAGGTTCTGTTTGCAACAGATGACGGAACAAAAGTTATGGACGATTTGCAGAAAAGATTTCATGTAGATCAAACAACATTTTCTAATGATGCCCTGGAGATGGCATTTTTAGAAGGTCAACGTAGCGTCATGCTATTTATTTTAAGATCAATAACAGAAGAGAAGGAGATTATAAACAATGAGTGAAGAATTAGCAGAAGCTCCAGCAGTTCAAGCAGCTGAAGGACAAGCATCTGTGGATTGGAAGGCGTCAATTCCAGAAGAAATTAGGGGACATAAATCATTAGAAACTATCCAGGACTTACCATCACTAGCAAAGAGTTATGTAAATGCTCAATCTATGATAGGTGCAGATAAGATTGCATTACCTGGGAAGTCATCAACACCAGAGCAATGGGGAGAAATCTATTCTAAATTAGGTAGACCAGAAGCTGCTGATAAATATGAGCTGTCAAACAATCTTCCAGAAGGACAAGAGCTTGATGCAGCATTGATGGGAGGATTTACAAATACTGCCCATGCAGCTGGTTTAAGTACGAAACAAGCTCAATCTTTACTCGATTGGTATAATAATGTCCTGGTTGATAGTTCAACTCAAACAACAGCATCTGAACAAGCTCAACTTGAACAAAGGACTAATGAATTAAAACAATATTATGGTCCAGCTTTTGAAGATAGAGTTAACCTGGCTAAAGCAGTATCAGCTCAGTTTACAGAAGGTGATGAAAATATCTTTGATGTAAAACTTGCAGATGGATCTCTCCTGGGTAATCACCCAGACTTTATAAAAATGGCAGCTAATATGGGCGTTTTTATGAAAGAGAAGATGGGAGAAGATACGCTTGAAGGAGTTAAAACAAGTGGAGCTGCGTCCAGGCACGAGCTTGAAGGTAAAGTTTCTCAACTACAAGCACCAGATAGTCCGTACTGGGATAACAAACACCCAGAACATAACTGGTATGTAAGTGAAGTCACCAGGGTAAATGAACAACTCTTTGGTGATGAATAAAGTTACCTGGGAAACCAGGGAATAAGGGTAGCCATTCGGTCCTTACGTTTGCAAACGCTAAATGCAAAACCTTTCGTCCAAATACTTGGGTAGCGATCTCAATTTTAATTTAATATAAAGGAGAAGAACTTATGAGTTCTCAAATAACTACTGCTTTTGTGCAGCAGTTCAGCTCCAATATTACACTACTATCCACACAGAAAGGTTCAAGATTAAGAGGAACTGTTGATGAGGAAAGTGTAACTGGTGAAAAAGCATTTTTTGACCAGATTGGTTCTGTGGCTGCTGTCGAAAGAACTTCACGCCATGGCGATACGCCATTAGTTGAAACCCCCCACTCGAGACGAATGGTTACCATGTCTACGTTTGAATGGGCTGATCTCATTGATGATGCTGATAAAGTAAAATTATTAGCAGATCCAACAAGCGTTTATGCAAAAACTGCTGCTAATGCTATGGGTAAAGCAATGGACGATAAGATCATTTCAGCTGCGACTGGTTCATCTTTAACTGGTAAAGCTGGTGCAACGTCTACTGCATTGCCATCTGGTAATGTGATTGCTCATGGATCAGCTGATTTAACAATCGCAAAACTTATTTCTGCAAAAGAAATATTGGATGCTGCTGATGTAGACCCAGATATAACTAGATATATCGCTGTTTCTCCAGCTCAGGTCTCTGCATTGTTAGGTACAACGCAAGTCACATCGAGCGATTTCAATACAGTCAAAGCTCTTTCCCAGGGAAGCGTGGATACGTTTTTGGGATTTAAATTTGTATTGTCTAATCGTTTGGCTAAGTCTGGTAACAATCGGACTTGTTTTGCCTGGGCAGAAAATGGTCTTAAATTGGCTGTTGGAAAAGATGTCATGGCTAAAATTGATGAGCGTTCCGACAAATCCTATTCAACCCAAGTGTACTATTGTGCAACTTTTGGTGCTACTCGTATGGAGGAAGCCAAGGTCGTTTCAATCGTATGTGATGAATCAGCGTAAGGAGGTAAAATTATGGCTACAGTTTATTCAGACGTAATGACAGATCTCACCCAGGATAATCCGAGTGAGTTCACTACGACTTCCAATCTAGGTGGTAGAGTGCGAATTGCCTTTGCTACTTACGAGGCTTCATCTTTAGCAAGTGGTGATGTTATCAATATGTTTCGTTTGCCTAACAAGGCACGAATTGTAAATGGTGCATTGTCACATGATGCTTTAGCATCATCTACAACATTATCGGTTGGTTATGCTGCTCATACTAATGCAGCTGGAACAGCTGTTAGTGCTGATGCTGATGCATATAAGGCTGCTGCTGCTTCAACTTCAGCTCAAAAGGTTGAGATTGCTGCAACAATAGCCCTTGGTCATGGTAGTGTACTTGACGCCAATGAAGATGGCGTTACTGTTACTGCTACTATGGGTGGTGCAGCTGGTACTGGCACGATCAATGTTATGTTGATGTATGTCGTAGACTAATAACCCTGGGGAGCAGTTAGTGCATAGCTGCTCCCTTTACTTTTATGGGGTCCCAAAAATAGAGAGGTCCAAAAATTTGGTCTGATTATTAAGGTTACTATTACATCTAGTAGGATATTTATAATTTTAACCAGGACCCCACCAAAAATCGGAGATAAATAAATGGCTAGTGTAGTTGATATTTGTAATAGTGCATTGAATATGCTTGGTGCATCTACCATTACAGCTCTTACAGAAGATAGTAAGGCTGCTAGAGTATGTAACCAAAGGTATGATTTTATTCGTGACGCTACATTTAGATCTCACCCCTGGAATTGTTTAGTTAACAGAGTGACACTAGCACCAGACAGTACTGGTCCAGCTTTTGGTTTTACAAATTACTTTACTTTACCCAATGATCCTTTTTGTTTAAGGATATTGCAGCTCTCCAGTTTAGACCTGGTGTATAGAGTTGAAGGAAGAAAGATTGCTACAGATGAAAGCACTCTCAATGTTATCTATATTGGCAGAGATACAGACCCTAATAACTATGATACTCTTTTAATTGAAACAATATCTGCATCACTAGCAGCTGATATAGCTTATCCATTAATTGGTAGTTCATCTTTGGCTGCTCAAATGTTTACAATCCATCAAGGCAAATTAAAAGAAGCTCGATTTGTAGATGCAACAGAAGGAACACCTGGAGCAATATCTTCTGTGACAGAACCAGGTGGTTTGCAATCAGACATATTCACAGCTGCAAGGTTATAAAAAATGGCAAAGGCGTCAGCTGCATTATCGAATTTTACTGGAGGAGAGCTTTCGCCCAGGTTAGATGGAAGGACAGATCTATCTAAATATTTTAATGGCTGTAAGAAATTACAGAACTTTATTATTCACCCTCATGGTGGAGCCAGTAGACGTCCTGGAACAATTCATATTGCAGAAGTTAAAAACTCTGCTCATGGTTGCCGATTAATACCTTTTGAATTTAATGTTACCCAGGCATATATCCTGGAATTTGGTGACCAGTATTTTAGAGTTTACAAAGATGGTGGTCAAATTGTTAGTAGTGGAAGTGCTGTTGAAGTAACGACACCTTATTTGCATACAGAATTATCTCAGTTAAAATTTACACAATCAGCTGATGTTATGTATATTGTTCACCCTAATCATTCACCTAGAAAGATTACCAGGACAAGTCATACAGCCTGGTCAATAAGTGAAGTAGATTTTACTCGTGGTCCTATGCAAGATGCAAACACGACAACGACAACTTTAACAGCTAATGCTAGAACTGGTAGTAGCGTTACAATTACTGCAAGTGCCAGTACGTTTGCAGCAACAGATGTAGGACGCCTGGTTAAATTACATGATGGTTATGCAAAGATTACTGCATATTCAAGTGCAACTTCTGTCACAGTAACTGTTCAAGATAATGAAGATGGTGTAGCTGAGTTAGCACCATCTTATACAGCAACTACTATTGCTTTCCATGAAGGTGATCCTAGTTCAACTGGATTAGAACATAATGATAGAATTACAGATAGTGCTGCTGATTTTGTTGCCCAAGGTTTTAAAGCGAATACAAAAGTTACAGTAAGTGGTGCGAGTAATGGAGGTAATAATAAATCTTCTTCTGTACTTATTGTCCAGGTAACAGCTGATACAATATTGTTTTCACCTTCTGTTGATTTTGTTGCTGAATCAGCTGGTCAAAGTGTAACAATTAATGGAGCTTTAATAGCTGATAATAATTTTTCATTAGGAGCATTTTCTACAACAACTGGCTTTCCAGCTGCTACAGCTTTTTTTGAACAACGCCTGGTATTTGCAAATACATCTACACAACCACAAACTATATTTTTTTCAGTAGGTGGTGACTTTGAAAACTTTACAGCTGGTACAGATAATGATGATGCATTAACTTATACAATCGGATCTAACCAGGTAAACGTCATTCGTTATTTAAGTTCTGGTAGATCTCTCATTGTGGGAACTAGTGGTGGTGAATTTGCTGTTACAGCGTCTGGAAGTTCTGAGCCATTAACACCAACTAATGCCCAAATAAAACGCCAGGCAAGTTATGGTAGTGCAGATGTTCAACCAGTAAGTGTTGGTAATGTTACATTGTTTGTTCAAAGAGCCAGGCGTAAATTAAGAGAGCTGGTTTATGATTACAACTCAGATAGTTATTTAGCACCAGATCTTACATTATTAGCAGAGCATATTACAGCTAGTGGCATAAAAGAAATAAGTTATATGCAAGAGCCAGATAATATTGTCTGGTGTGTTTTAAACAATGGCAAACTTGTCGGCATGACTTATCGCAGAGAAGAACAAGTTGTTGCCTGGCATGAACATTTAATAGGTGGTGCATCTACAGTAAGTGGCACTAGTTATGCTTATGGATTTGTTGAAAGCGTTGCAACAATACCAGGAGCTATAGATGAAGATAGTGTTTACCTGGTTGTTCAAAGAACAATCAATGGAGCAACTAAAAGATATATTGAATATTTAAACTTTTTTAATTTTGGAGATAATGTCCTTGATGCTTATTTTGTTGATAGTGGTTTATCTTATAGTGGAAGTTCCACTTCTTCTTTATCTGGGTTATCTCATTTAGAAGGACAATCAGTTACAATAGTTGCGAATGGTGCAACTCACCCAGCTAAAACTGTGTCGAGTGCTGCTATTGCTTTAGATAGAGCAACGACAAGTGCTTATGTAGGATTAGGTTATTCTTCAACATTACAGACAATGCGTTTAGATGTTGGTGGACAAGAAGGAACTAGCCAGGGAAAAATCAAAAGAATACATGATATAACTCTTAGATTGTTCAGAACTATTGGTGCAAAGGTAGGATCTACTGAAGCACTTATTGATCTTATACCTTTTCGTTCAAGTGCAGATGAAATGGACCAGGCATTAGATTTATTTACTGGAGATAAGGAAGTAGAGTTTAGAGGTGGGTATGATAGTGATGGGTTTGTTGTGGTTATTCAAAATGATGCA
>Ga0209337_1003015_pt1 | contig 11927 bp, 8 predicted proteins | sample LinPmetageLP53_FD_184044 | JGI IMG/M metagenome (GOLD analysis project Ga0209337, IMG submission 184044) | Marine viral communities from the Pacific Ocean - LP-53 (SPAdes) (version 2) | ecosystem: Environmental > Aquatic > Marine > Oceanic | place: Pacific Ocean | collected 2010-02-08 | reverse complement strand
TCTCGCACTCGACATGAACGGCGGTCACATGGGCGGAATGCACATGAACGGCGGTCACATGGGTGGTCTCGCACTCGATATGAACGGCTCTACCCTCGATTTCAGTGGTGAGCTTTCCGGTCTTGCGTTGGATATGAACGGAATGGGTGCAGTTATGCACGCTGGTTCAACCATCTGACAAATACCCCTTGCACCTAACCGGGTGCAAGGGGTATACTCCCTTCACAGTCTTTTTCAAGAATAGGGTCGCAAACAAGTTAGTTTGATCGACCCGCCCAACTCACCCTCCTACTTGGAGACTCAAATGTCTTACGGATATGGCGCACCCGGCGTACCCATGATCGCTCCCCCGAACGAGGGCATCCCTCCGGTCCCGTTCAAGCAACCTACGAATCTTTTCCGATATGGCGAGCAAGCAATTTGGAGTACCCAGTTCTTCGGACAGAACGCGGCACTCGCAAACACCACCAGCCGTCTGTTCACCACTCCGCTCGGTCAGCAGGGTCAGGGTTTCGGCGCAGCCCTTACTTTGAGCGAAACTTCGCTTAAAGAAGGCGGTAGAATCCCAGCCGGCGTTGCATTCGACGTGTTTGGCTTGTCTTGCCACATCTACCAAGGCGCCACCACGGGTGCTACTCTTGCATCCCCCACCGACAACGCCGAGAAGATCGGTAACTTGGTGAACCTCCAGAATAACGGGGTACTTAGCTGGGATTTCACTCAGACCACCGTTGACATCAGCCCCATTCACATGATTGGTGCAGGTGGTGGTGCGTTCGGTGCTGTGTCGCAGAACGCTGCTGGTGCTAACACCGGTAACATGAACAATGGCGCTGGCGCTGTTTGGATGTACCGTAAGCACGCGGTTGCCCTTCCCGGTAACTCGACTTTCAGCATCCTTCTTCGCTGCGGTTCCCGCGCTGCTCCCATCGGTGCCAACTTCTCCACTGCTGTGAAGGTTTCGCTCCTTGGGTACTACAAGAACGTCATCGAGATCGGTTGATCTTCGACTCGTTCAGATTGGGTTAAATCGGTTTGATTCAACCCAATCAAACCCAAAAGGCCCGCTCGCCCATTTCGGCGGGCGGGCCTTCGCCGTATGTGATACCATCGCACAGGAACCCGAAGGAGGGATCAAATGCAGAACACGTCTCCGGTCATTCAAATGCCGAACATGGGGGAATTGGGGGGCAGACAACCGGCTATGCCGAAATTTGTTCGTGTCCCTGTGTACCCTACGGCTCCGTACATTTCCACAAACCCTTATGTGGGCGTTCAACCGCGTTTCTACGGGGCTACACTTACCTCGGCTGATGCGGATTACACCCTAAACGCAGAGTCGATCAGAATTGTCAACTTTGACATTCCCTGCACTCTCTTTGCTCGGTGTGGCGCGTCTTTCAGCCTTGCTGCTGGAAACACTCTCCCAGCCGGTGTTCTTCCGCTCAATACTTTCCTTTTCCGAATGGAGTACAGCACGGGGGATAAGCTCGATACGGGTCCGCGCCTTGCTTCTACGTGCCTCGGCACGATGGAAAACCCCGGTGAAATCGGCGGAACAGGGTACACCATCCAACCCGGTGCTGGAGTAATCATAGGCATTACGCCTTTGATTGCCAACCTTCGCATTGACATTACTTTGTTCTGCATGGAACAGCGCGGGCCGACAAACTACACTCGGGGTTGATTCATGTGGCATAGAGACCCCCGCCTATTTCCGCAAAATCCAACGGATGCGGGTTATCGCAAAAACCCGATGGGCACGGAGCCTTTTCCGTATCCGTCAGGGATGCCCGTTGCTCTGTGGAACGTCTCTCCGATCAAAATGTCGTGGGTTACTGCGGGTTTGCCTGCTGGTATTTTTGCCCGCTGTGTCTGGTCTACTCCAGTGTTTGATCTTCGACCTTCTTTCCGTAACGCTGGGATGCCAAAGGGCTCTGGGCAGGGCTACTTGGTGGCGCAGGCTCCGTCTCTGAGCACCACGCGGCAACCGAACGCCGTGGTTACCGTGACCAGCAACACGGGAGCCGTGCCTATCTGGAAGCCCAGCGGTGCCGGCGGAAAGCTGTGGGTGCAGGTAACCAATCTTACTTCGGGGCCAGTCGCGGGTCAGACCGGTTTTGGTTTTCAAGTGTTGGCCAAAGAAATGGCCAACATAAATGATCCAACCGATTTGCAGCAGATCGCCCCGAGAGAGGATATTACCTCAGATTTTGTCGGAAGAATTCCGTCTGCCATTCCTACGTTCCTTCCCCCCGGTTCAGGTTACCCCGTTCGCTACTATCGAGTTTCTCTGACTTTCCAGTATAGAAAAAACATAGCAGCGGCGGCAAACTGGAATAACGGAGACGGGAACCCCATGAGAATTACGGCAGCGTACTACTGAGGTAAGCAGAAATGGCTCACGTTTCTACGTCAGAACAGGGCACAGTCACCAGTGCGTCTACTCAGTTGGCTCAGGAATTTACCTTTACGGCCGATGCGGGGGTGACGGTGACTACCGGAGGACTGCTTACACGCGGGGCTCCGCGTATTTTGGTTCACGCTAACCAGACCGTAGGCGCTGCGCCCGCGACTGTCCTTTTTCAAGCCTCTATTGCGGACGATGATGCAGGGGCTATTCAGCCTCTCACCATTCGGACCTTTCTATCACCATTGAACACGCCGATTAGCTTGGAATTGCCTGTTCCCTCTAAGTTTTGCAGCCTATCCATTACGGCCCCGGCAGCAAACGGGATCACGATAATCGTTGCGATAATGGCTGCGCAGTAGTAGGATACCGATCAACAGTGTTTTCGGAGAAAATAAAATGACCCGTAGAAATATGGCCCTCCGCGCAGGTGGACGTGACGCCATTCTTGCCGAAGTCGAAGGTTTGAAAAACAAGCGTACCGGCTTGAAGAATCGTCTCAAAAAGCTCAAAAGGCAGGATCTTTTGGGTTATGTCAAGCAATACACGGCAGATACGGGTTTGAAGCCTTATGAGGGTTTGATTAAGGACGGAAAATCTGTCCGCAGTCCTGCTGCTCTCCAAGTATCCGCCATTGTCGATATGATGGTTGACGCGGAATTCCCGAAGGCCCAGCCGCCCAAGGAATACACGCGCGCTGAATTGGAAGCGATGCGCCGACTTGAATTGGTGGGGGTCGCGACCTCTCTCGGCATCAAATCTGGCCGAGTAAAGAGCCCGACCATTATCAACAACATTCTGAAAAGAAGCGAAGCTCTGGATGAACAGCGAATGGAAGCCCGCGAGGCTGGCCGATTGAAGCTGGTTTCTGGTAAGGGCTTGAAGCGAGGAAAGCGTGAGCGTTCCGGTTATGACGCAGTACGGCACGGCAAGGGTCCGTTCCGTTACGTCATTGTCAAGGGCGGTCGAATTGTCATTGACGATGGGCCGCGAATGACTGCTCGCGATGCTTCTATCGCCGCAAAGACGTTGCTTCGGACAAAGGCTAAGGCGTTTGTGCATCCAATCTCTCAGGCCAAGGGTAATGATCTTGTCAATGCCGGAAACACTGGATTGGAGCAATACGGTCGCGTTGTCGATGGTTACGTTGTTGACAATCTCCCCGGCAAATGGGAAGCGTTCATTTATCAGCCCAAAACTGCGGCTATCGCTTACGCCGGCAGTCGTGGTTTTGAGCGTTTGATCCCAGCAGATCAAACGGCAGTGACTCCGCTGTCGCTGCTGAACGTGCCCAACGACTTTTACGCCAGCCCTAAGATTGCAGCAAATCGTCGCAATCGTCGCAACGCTTCGCCCACGACAATTCGCTCTGAGTTTCACTACGCCTTGGACCCCATCGCACGGGACTACAGAGACGGTCGAGGGACCAGAATGTCGGCAAAAAAGAAGATTAAACGAGAGTATGAGCGTGCGTTGAAAAGGTACGAAAGTAAGGCGGCAGGCAAGAGAGACCTTGGCGGCGTGTCTATGCACTACGCCGTTCTGGACGCCTGATGCCCTACTCCATTCTAATCAAAAAGAATGGACGCACTTACGGAACGCTTGGCCCCTATTCCAAGCGTTCTGATGCGTTGGCCGATGCTGCGGCGTTGAAACGCCCCGGTCATAATGTTTCTGTGTTTCGTTCAAACCCGGCTCCTGCCCTTTTGGCAGTGGGCAAGGTAGCACTTCAAATGTTGCTGCCTTACCTGATTCAAGCCGCCTCGAAGATGGCGAAAGGAACGGTAAAAAAGTATCTTTCTATGAACCGGAAAGAGCAGATTGCGTTTATTCGCAAATCAAACAGATTCAACCCTGTTGTTCGTCCGGTGTTGGCTTCCGATGCCGCTGCAAATGCGGCGGCTGCGTTTTTGGACGAGACGCTGCGTTCTGGTGCGGGTGATGCACTGATTGACACCGCTACCGCCGCTGCTCACAGTAAAGCGGGCACTACCGCGATAAAGAAAGCGGCTAACCCTCGGCGTCGGCGTTCAAAGTCTCGCAGTAGGCGAAACAACGCCCAAAAGCCCGCTTGGATAAAACACGAGGGTAAGCTGGGCGGTTCAGGCTTTCTCAGTAAAAAAGAGTTGACGCAAAAACGACTGCTCACAAAAGCTGTCAAAGAGTACGGTTACCGCTCGACGCTGGGTTCGATTATGGTTCTGGAAAGAAACCGGACAATCAAACATCGTCACGGCAAGGAATTGAAAAATCTACGCAAGTGGCTTGTCGGTAAGTACGGCGGGCCGGGGTCTTTCGGACCCCGTAATTAAAACTTGACGCATAAACAGAACCCACGTATATTCTCGAAAAGCAGGAGCCACCCGTGCCCAAGAAAACAAATAGATCGCAGCGGACTCGCCGTAGACAGTTCGCGCACAGAAACCCCGTAGATCAGGGCTCTTACGAAGAGATTTGGTTTGATAAGAGGGGCAATCCTGTCGTGGCGGGGGCCTACGAAGAGGTCTGGTCCGATAAGTTGGGGGCCAAGCCAAAAAAGGGCCGCCGTAGAACTACCAAGCCTACGGCCATTGTTCAGCCGATTGGCGGCGGGGCTGCAATTTCGCTTGAACCCCTTGAATCGCTCTCTGACGCAGAATTGAAAGCAAAGTATAAGAGCGAATTCCCCGGTCGCGGTCGGTGTCCTACTCCAGCAACAATGATCAAAAAGTTGAAGGATAAGGGCGAAACGGGCGCTGTGGTGGTTGAGCCTCCGAAAACCAAGCGTAGGGCCAAGAAACCAAAGACAGTCAAAGCAGATAATGTTGCACCTGATGTTCCTTCCGCTCCTAAGCGTGAATACGCAAAGATCGGACGTGTAACGGATATTGACGCGCTGATAGGCCCGTTCACCGTCGACGCCGATGCGGCAGAAAAAGGAAGCAAGAAAATCTACTTTCGCGACGCAGCCGGAAAGGGGTACGTTTACTCTGCGCGCAATACAAAAGCCGTCGAATCGGCGCTGAGACGGTTGGCTGTGGCTGAAACCAGTGGCGACACCCCGACTCCCAAGGATAACGCCGCTATCGGTGCTTTGGATAAGGCTATCGACAAAGAGGTTGTGCCAGAAGGCGATCTGGTTGTGGTGCAGCCAGAAAAGAAGACGCCAAAGCGTCGAAGCCGGAAAAAGGCCCCTGCTACCGCAAAAAGAACACCGCCGAAGCGTCGCGCTCCCCCGAAGCGTCGCGCTCCCAAGAAGGCACCGAGCCTTGACGACGAGTTTGCGGCTGAAATCGACAAGGGCGTTCCTGCTTCCGCTTCTGCACCTTCTCTGGAGGACGAGTTTGCGGCTGAAATCGACAAGGGCGTAAAGAAAAATCGTCGAAACACTCGGCGGCGCCGCAATACTCAGATTCTTTCAGCCAAAAACAAACAGCAGATTGCTGTTTTGATTCGCCAGCGTTCAGACGCTTCCGAAGAGGAAGTGAAAATCGTTGTAAAGCAGTTGGCGAAAGCCATCAACAAGCCTGAGTACGAAGGCAAGACCACAGAAATTGTCCAGTATGTTGTAGCCAACATTCCAAAGTTTGTTTCGATTGTGCGAAACTACCTTGCCACTCAGGGTCCAGCCGAGTCTCTGGCTCCGACTGCCGAAGACATTGTGGCTTTGATTCAGAATGTTGCTGTATCCGGTGCCCACGAGGAAGCTACGCGCGCAATCGCAAACGCAGACAAGCCTACAATCACAAAGGCTTGGCGTCTGCTTACCGGTAAAACGACGGGTCGGGCACTCAGCGAAGCGAACATGCGAAAGGCTGTTCTGGCGTTCATGGACACCAAGGACAAAGACCCCGGCGTAATGACGGAGACGGGCGAACCTACCGAGGCTGGCGCTGTTGATATGCCGTCTGATGCCGAAGCCCGTAGGGAAATTGAGGGTCGGATCAAAGCCAAGGTTTCTGAAATGATGGGTGCGCCTGCTCCACGCAAGCCGGGACGACGTACCGGGGGCAAGAAGACTCCCCCAAAGAAGCGAACTCCTGCCGGTAAGAAGGCTCCGAAGGTGTCTGCTGCCGATATTGTAGCCGGGGTCGAGCTTGACGATATTCTCGGAAACCCGAGAAGACGACGGCCTCGTAAGCGCAAGACAACCCGCCGAAACCGCTTCTGATCGATCAAAAGAAAACCGCAAGGGCGGCGGCAAACGTCGCCGCCCTTTTTCGCTTTAGGTGCCCGATGCCCCGCAAAAACCTGTTCAACGCATATTCCGCATACCGCAAAAACCCTTTGGATACAGATCAAAGAGGCGCTGTCATACAGATTCTCGTTGATCGGGTAGATTTGACGGAAGCGCAGGCCAATAAGGTCGCAGATCGAATTGATCAGCAATTGGAAGCAGCCGGGTACGACGAATTGCCCAGCGTCGATTATTTCAATCAGATTTTCCGAGGTATCGTTAAGAAGATCGTTGCTCTGAAAAAGGAAAAGGAAGAGAGAGAGCCCGATTTTGAGCCAGCGGTAGATTACCCGAAACCCGTTCTTTACAAGGGTCAAATCAAGGAAGCGATGCAGGCGATCAATGCGCTTTCCTTCATGGTTGACGTGCTCCACGACGAGGGGCCGGTAAAGGGGGGTGGTGCGGCGCAGACCGCCCAAAAAGAGCGTTCAAACAGTCGTCGTCGGGCTTCTCTGTCGTCTCGTCGCCGTTCTACGCGCCGAAACCCCTACCGTGCTGCTGCGCCTGTTCGCGGATACCGCACCAACCCGTTTCTTCCCTCAGATCAAGATCCATTGAGCATCTACCGGGCACGTTTGAATCGTCCCGGCAAAGCTCCTTTGACTTCGTTGGAGCATCTTCGCGCAGCCCGTTTGTTGCGTAGTCACGTTAAGGGGATGCAAGCCAAGCCCGACTTTGATTCAGCCCAGATCAATACGATTGTCGCAATTCTCACGGGAACTGCGATTGACGAGAACGAAGCCGGTAAGTACGGCTGGAAGGTGCCCCAAGAAGACCAACGACTCGGGCCGAATGATTACCTCATTGTTCATCCAGAAAGCGGAAGCGTTCAGTTTGAGGTTAAGGGCGACATAGAGGGTCTTTTCGTTTGGAAGTGGGACGGAGGGGATCATTTTGAGATTCAATTCCCTCACTACGACGATCCCGACGAAAACGAATCAGACGAGAAGACAGTCGAAAGCAAAGCAACCCTAAAGAATTTGCGGCTGGCGCCTCCGGGCGAAAAGGGAGTTTCCAAGAAACAGCTTTTGAATGTGTACCGTTTTGCCGATAAGATGAAAGATCGGGGATATTCGGTAAAAGCTGTCGATCGCCCCCGAGGCCAATACATCGGCCTTGCCCTTCGTTGCGAGACAAGCGCAGGAAAAGAAGTCGCTATCGCCTTCATAGAAGCCGGAAAAACGCTCTCAAACAAGTCTATGATCGAATTTGGGGCACGTTTGGGCGTGGCTTGGCGATCGTGGGCTTCTGTTGGGGACTCCAATGTTCGCCTTGGCCAGCCGTCCGGTATCCTCACCGGGAAGCTCTCAGCTTCCGACGTAGAGAAGGTTTCTTCCTTCTTTTCTGCGTTGCAGCGTGAGCGCGTACCCATTGAAGAATTGGCTGCAAAAGTCCAAAACAACGCAGAATACGCTGTCGGACAGTCGGGCGGCGTAGTCTCAGATTCGCTGATTGGTGCGGTTGGGGTGATAGACGCCGTAAGGGGTAAAGTCGAGAGAATTATCGGCATTCCCCAAGAAACTCCGAACCATCCCGTAAAGTATATCTATAAGGCAAAACCCGGAGATGTTGTCGTTTCGCTTCCCGGCAGTTGTTTGCCTTTCCTTGTTGCCATGGAAGGAAATGGTCAAACCTGTGATATTTACCTCGGAGTAAAGGCAACAAAGTCCGATGCGACAAGAAGTGATGCACTGGACTTTAGAAGTGCCTTTTTGTATAAGTCTAAGATTCCTTATTCTTCTTCAAAACTCGTTTGGCCTCGGCTTGACCGACGAATGGTAAAGAGTACGAAAGGAAGTGCGATAAAGTACAAACTCTCTGGATCAAACGTAAAGTCAGCCGCAACGGTAGACTGGAACAGCGTTGCTCGCATTTCTATCCCAAACCTTGAATACTTTCTACAGGGTTTGCAGAACATGGTCACAGGCGTTGACCGCCTGAACGATAAACAATACTTTACCCTCTTTAGCGGCAAGTTTTATGAACTGGATCAATCCTACAGCAATACGCCAAAGGTTTTCACAGTTTACAGCGACGTGGGCTATCTTTTTATCCCCCTCATGGTTGCTCTTTATAGGGGTATGATGGGTAAAACTGTAGCACAACGCGCAGACACCGATTCGTTCGGTAATACGACCTTTACCTTGGCTCTTTCGGAGGCTTCTCCAACGCCCTTTATCGCGGATAACCAACCTGTTCCTGTCGGGGCGGGTCGAATCGACTCTTCCGTGGTGAAGTCTTTGGCCACGGGGAGAAAGATCACAGCGCCCGGCCTTGACCCTGAACTGAAAAAGGCGATCAAAACGCTTTTGCCGCCACCCTCTTTCCAATACCGGTTTACTGAGACGGTAGCCGGAAAAGTAGGAGAGGCGGCCAAAAAGGTTCGCCGTTCTTTCAAGCCGTACCCGTACCAAAAGATCGGTATTGCATTCATCCACGCGGCGATGGGCCGGGCGATGATTGGCGACGAAATGGGCCTTGGAAAGACCATTCAAGCCCTTGGTGCGCTATCCCTTGACCCCAGCCCGACTACGGGACAGTCGATGCTTCCCGCATTGATCATCTGTCCTCCGACTGTGATGGGTTCTTGGGCCAAGGAATGCAAGCGATGGCTTCCCCACCTATCGGTTGCGCCGGAAGTAAAGAAAAAACCGCAAAAGGCCGATATTAGTATCATGTCGTGGGGTGTCGTAAAAGACGCATGGGAAACTAACGAGGGTCGCTACAACACAATCATTGTAGACGAAGCGCATTACGGAAAAAGACTGTTGAAAAACACGGGTAGGAAGGCGGCGCCTGATATTCGCGACGTTTACGCCGGGAATTTTCAAAGAAGTGGCAAGGGTACACCCTTCACCATGCGGACATTTGGGTTTGTTCGCATGTGCCAGTCTGCACCGCACGCAATTCTGTTGTCTGGAACGCTTATGGAAAACGGCGGAAAAGACGCAGAGAATCTTTGGACATACTTGCACGCCCTCGACCCAGACCGTTTTGCCAGCAACAGAAGTTTCATCAAACAGAATTTCAGTGACGGCAAATTGATCGATGTGACCAAGTTCCGACAGGACTTCAACCAGTACCATATTCGTCGTATGAAATCGACAGTAGGTGAGCAGGTTAACTTGGGCTGTCTCTATGACCCGTCCTATGGTGCATCCGATCCCGGCTGTGCGGGTTCTGAGGACGAGATTGAGGTCATTACTGTCGAAGGGGCAGATCCGCGTTCAAACCGACGTAGCCGCAAGCCTCGTCGCAAGCCTCGCAGAAATCGACGCCGTATGCGGCGAAACGCATCCAGTGGTTACCTTCGCGTCGGAAAGACCAAAAGAATTATCAAGGGTTACTTGGAATTCACAGAACAGCAAAAAGAGATATACAAAAGCATTGACGCCGGTATGATTGAGAAGATCAAACAGGCAAAAAGAGATCGGGCCATAGACAGGGCAATAAAAACGATAACAAAGGGCGGAAAGCCTGACTTGACTCGTTTGCCCCAAGTAGTGTCGAACATAAATGTTGATCTGTCCGAAGAAGATCCGAGAAAAATCGCAAAGGTCGCTATTGCAGTGTACCACTATCTCCGCGAAAGTGTTGGTCAGTTGAAGATCCCCAACGCGATTGAGTGGGTGGCTAACAGCGTATTCATCGACAAAGAGCCCTGCATTGTGTGGGTTGACCAAAGAAAGGTAGCCAAAGAGATCGCGGCCGGTCTCGACGCAGCACAGAAGGGAGGAAGCCGGATCAAATACGCTATGGTGATCGGCGGCGTTCCCGCAAAAACACGCACTCAGATCGTAGATGATTTTCAAGAGGGTAAGATTGACGTTATTATTGCGTCAAGAGCCATGAAAGAGGGCGTGACTCTTACGCGGTGCAACCGCGCTTTGTTTGCAGAAATGTGGTGGGTTGGTGCATGGATGTCGCAAGCTGAAGATCGGATCTTCCGCATTGGTCAGGAGCGGGACTGCGTGATTGAGTACCTTCTCGCACCGGGCACTATTGACGATGCCATGTGGGACAAGGTAGCCGCCAAAAAAGCTACTCAGTCTATGGTTTTTGGTAGCGAAGAATTCAAGCAAGGAACCGAAGACGTATCCGCTGATAATGTGGCAGAAGCCACCAATATGTCCGAAAAGGAACGCGAAGAGTTTAACCAGCAAGTAAAAGAAGAACTTGCAAAGATCCAAGAGGATATTGACAGCGGTGAATTGTCTGCCGAGGACCAGAAAGAAGCCGTAGACGAAGCGGAACGACTGGAAGGCCAAAACTTGATCGTGGAAGTTACCGTAAAGATTATGGATCAAATGCTTGAAGAAGCGAGACAAAGAGAGATAGATTCTGCAAACACTGCGATCTACATTACGGAACAAGAAGTATACGACAAAATCATGGAAATGGGTTTGAAAGAAGTTTCGTACTCCTTGACCCGAAAGGGAGTCAATTGGGCAGACGAGTACCTACTCAAAAAGTCCTATTCTGACGCTCTTGCTGATTTGGGCAAACTGAACTTTGTAAGCATTACGGCTGCTCGCCGGGATGCGTTGGCTGCGCTGGAAGAGATGCAAAAAGAAGGCATAAAAGCGACCACAAAAGCTATCAAAGAGAGCTACGAAAACGGCACACGGCTGGTCAAGGCTTTGATTGGTTTGATCGAGTCTCCAAACAGAAAAGTCCGAGAGACGCTTACATACAAGGGCGGCGTAGCTCTGAATACCAATCAGCAGGCGATGTTGGAGGCGATGCAAGAGATCGCAGGAACCCGCACAACCGACAAACTTTCGATCCCACAGATTCTACAGGTGGCAAACCGCAATCTCGAATACATTGGACGAAAGAGCAAGTACACCGTATCGCCCGTAAAGAAGGCGCTGAAAGGGTTGGTAGAGAATGGCTTGGTAACCAAGGAAGAGAAAGCGTTGGACTTTCGACAGAATTCTCGCAAGAACACTCTAAGTGCTCGTGCTGTACGAAATCTTATGTCTAAGCCTATTCCGTCTAACTTGCAGCGCGCTTTCAAGAAGAACGCGAGTAAGTATGGGTATAATATCGTACAAAACAAGGCGTCGGATCTTGCGGTCAATCTTCCTCTTGTTCCGGTTAATCAGTCTGTCGTAGCCTACAACGAATTGGCGGATCTAATGGAGCAGATCGAAGAGAGTGGGGGCGCAGTTCCCGAACACATCGAAAAGATTGCTGCAAACGCTTACCGCACACTGTCTAAGCTCTATACGAGCTAATCCACTGCGCGTATACATTGGGGGCTTCCGCGCTCACGCTGGAGGCCCCCTTGTCGTAGGG
>Ga0209337_1003014_pt1 | contig 11929 bp, 15 predicted proteins | sample LinPmetageLP53_FD_184044 | JGI IMG/M metagenome (GOLD analysis project Ga0209337, IMG submission 184044) | Marine viral communities from the Pacific Ocean - LP-53 (SPAdes) (version 2) | ecosystem: Environmental > Aquatic > Marine > Oceanic | place: Pacific Ocean | collected 2010-02-08 | reverse complement strand
AGGAGTTAGTGATTGAGAAAGGGGTACTGCTGTTCGATAAGCAGTACAAACACCAAACCCCGTATGAAGATACGTTGAGCCAGATGAGTCTGGGAGATTCTTTTGTGGTTGCCGACCCGTACGGGAATAAGGTACGTGCGTTTCGCGTGTGTGCTAGACGTAAGGGCTGGAACATTACAAGCCGCAAGGTCACTAACGATGGTGACTACCGCGTCTGGTTAACAGAGAAGGACGGTAAAACGTGGACTTAATAACTCTGGACTTTGAGACCTACTACGATAAGGACTTCTCACTTAGGAAGTTAACCACAGAAGAATACATCCGTGACTCACGCTTTGAAGTAGTGGGCGTGGGTGTGAAAGTAAACAACGGCCCAACGGAGTGGGCATCAGGTACACATGATGAATTACAGGGATACCTCAATGAGTTCAATTGGTCGATGGTGCTATATTGTCTTGGCTATTTGATATTCATCCTCGCGTTTGGGCTGATACTCTCTGTATTGCCCGTGCTTTACATGGGGTGGAGGTTGGTGGAAGTCTCGCGGCACTGGCAGAACGGTACAGCATTGGTGCAAAGGGAGACGAGATACTAAACGCTGTAAGTAAGCGTCGTGAAGACTTTACCCATGACGAGTTAGATAGGTACGGAGACTACTGCATCAATGATGTGGAGCTAACCTATAAGCTGTTTGGTCTTATGGGTACAGGGTTTCCACGAAAAGAACTAAAGATCATCGACTGCACACTACGTATGTTCATTGACCCAATCTTAGAGCTAGACGCTGACTTACTTGAGGATCACCTGTACGACACTAAGAAAGCTAAGGATAAGTTGTTATCTGATAGTGGCGTAGAGGATAAGAAAGAGCTGATGAGTAACCCTAAGTTCGCTGAGATGTTGAAGAACCTAGGGGTAGAACCTCCGATCAAGACCAGCCTTACTACAGGTAAAGAGACGTTTGCATTCGCCAAGACCGATGAAGCGTTCAAGGCATTGCAGCAGCACGAGGACAGTCGGGTACAGTTACTTGTTACAGCTAGGCTTGGGTTGAAGAGCACACTAGAAGAGACACGTACCCAACGGTTTATAGACATAGCTGGGCGTGGAACTATGCCGATCCCAGTTAGGTACTACGCAGCACACACCGGTAGGTGGGGTGGTGATGACAAGATCAACATACAAAACCTACCCAGCCGTGGGCCAGATGGTAAGAAGCTGAAGAAAAGTATCTGCGCCCCTGATGGCTACATGCTAGTTGACTGTGATTCCTCGCAGATTGAAGCGCGGGTGTTGGCATGGCTTGCGGGTCAGGATGACTTGGTTACGGCGTTCGACAACAAAGAAGATGTTTACATCAAGATGGCATCACGCATATACGACATACCCGAAGATCAGGTAACAAAGGATCAGCGGTTCGTAGGTAAGACCACGATCTTGGGTGCAGGGTACGGTATGGGTTCCATAAGGTTCCAAGAACAGCTAAAGACGTTAGGTCGTTCTATACCAGCCGAGGAAGCTAGGCGTATCATCAACATATACCGTGAAGCTAACTGGAAGATAGGTCATCTATGGCGGCAAGCACAGAACACAATAATACATCTAGCGAGGGGTGACTCAATTCAGATGGGTCTAGCAGGTGTAGTGGAGGTAGTAGGGTCAGCTACAGGTATTAAGTTACCTTCAGGGCTGGTGATGCGTTATGAGGATCTGAAAGGCGCACAAGGTGAGAAGGGTGTGGAGTACACATACCAGACTCGCAAAGGCCGTACTAGGTTGTACGGTGGCAAGCTGGTGGAGAACGTCTGCCAAGCTATTGCTAGGTGTATAATCGGTGAGCAGATGCTACTGATTGCGAAGAAGTACCCGCCGGTATTAACCGTACATGACTCTATCGTTGCATGTGTTCCTGAGAACGAAGTAGATGAAGCACAGAAGTACATAGAGAAGTGTATGAGGTACGTACCAACGTGGGCAGAAGGACTGCCGCTTGATTGTGAAAGCGGTGTAGCTAAATCATATGGAGACTGTGAATAATGAATTATGAAAAATTAGAAAACGACTGGGATACGAACGTAGTAGATTGGGATGATGAGAAGTTAGCACCGGAACCCATGAAGAAAAAGAGCAGGGCTTTCTACCTGTACGACATAGTACGTAGTTTGGGGGGCACCACTACCTTAAACGATATATGGAAACTAGTACCCGCTAGTGACTTAGCTATGCCAAGAAAGAAGAAAGAACTACGAGATTGGATAAGTTCAAGTTGTGTAAGTAAAGGTTACATACATAAGGTGGCTTCGGATGTATACCGTATAGCAACCTTGGAAGAGTACGAGCGTATACTGGCTAGAAATAAAGCATCGGCTAAGAAGTACACCGCTAGGGTGAAGGCTAAGGAACTACGTGCCGCTAGACAGGAAGCCAAGAAACAGGAGCGTGCAACACAAACTACCCTAGAAGCAGAAGCTAAGGACACCATGTTAAAGCAAGCCGCATGGAAAGCAGCCAAGGAAAAAGCGCGGGAAGAGTTGTCCGTGGGAATAGAGAGCGTTATGCCACCTCGCGCACCGGCACCAACTAAGCCCGTAGGTAGGCCAGTTGTTAAGCAGCCAGAGCCTAAGCAGCCAGAGCCTAGTAGGTCGTTTGCTAACCAGTATTTAGGGTCGCTGTTGGGTACGTCAGTTGCTATCGTATTGTTCTACGTGATCGTGAGGGTAATATAATGAGTGAAGACATTAGAATACTTTTATTACCAGAAGTTAAGAAAGTTACGGGGCTTGGGGGATCGACATTATATTCGATGATTAGTCGAGGTGAGTTTCCTGAACCCTTACATGTAGGGAGACGTAAGTCAGGGTGGAGGTCTGATGAGATTCAAGAATGGATACTTAGTCTTCCTACCGGCACACGAGAATATTCGGCGGTTAGAAAGACATGAGTGTAGATAACGGTTTTGGTGGAATTAAGTTAGCTGTAGGGGATATTTTTAGATCCAGTTTAATCTGCCCGATCTGTGAGGGAGATAACCTACACCAACAAGCCGTGGGGTTTTACGACCATACACCTACTGGTAATAGGGGATTTTTGATTAACCCAGATATGGAGGGTATAGAACACACTAACGTACACGCAGATATGTTTAACCCTTCTAGTCGAAGACAAGGTATGCGGATCAGTTTTTGGTGTGAACATAGTTGTAAGACCCCCGACCTGTTAATTATTCAACACAAAGGAACTACTTATTTAGGGTGGGAAGAGGAACCATCAGGTAGCCGAGTTTGGCCTAACAAAACGTGAGCATAGCCCCGTGGAGTTTTAGTAAGATCAAGGCGTTCCAGCAATGCCCTAAGCAGTTCTACCATGAGAAGATACTCAAGCAGTATCCGTTCAAGGAGTCTGCGGCTACGTTGTATGGAACAGCTTTTCACGAAGCAGCGGAGATATACATCCGCGACGGTGGTGAACTAGACCCACGGTTTAGCTACGCACAGGGTATGTTAGATGCACTGAACGCTAAGAAAGGCGAGAAGTTGTGCGAGATCAAGATGGGACTGACCGAGAACCTAGAAGCATGTAGCTTCTTTGCTAGTGACGTTTGGTTTCGTGGCATCGCTGACTTAGTTATACTCAACCGTGAAGATAAGCTGGCTTGGGTGATAGACTACAAGACCGGCAAGTCTGCAAGATACGCGGACAAAGGGCAGTTAGAGCTTATGGCTTTGGCTACCTTCAAACACTACCCCGAAGTAGAGACTGTTCGGGCTGGTCTGCTGTTTGTAGTGAGCGAGGATCTTGTTAAAGATCGCTACGCCATAGAAGATGAGAAGAAGTTATGGGGTAAGTGGCTGGGCAAGTACAGCGACATGGAGTCAGCCTTTGACAATGATACGTGGAACCCTAACCCTAGCGGGTTGTGCAAGGCATGGTGTCCTGTACTAGAGTGTCCACACAACGGAAGAAACTAATGCCGTATAAGAACAAAGCAGATCGTAAGAAGCAGAAGAACCCACCAGTGGGTAGTCCAGCGCACGAAGCCCGTATGGAGAGACAACGTGCTAGACGTGCTGTGGATAAGAATGGGCGTGATGCCAATAACAATGGTCGGGCTGACAAGCGTGAAGGTAGAGATGTCAGTCACAATAAGATGTTAAGTAAGGGCGGCAGTAATGCAGATGGCTACAGAGTAGAAAGTAGCAGTGCCAACCGCAGTCGCAACGGCAAGAAGCCTAAGCGTAAATAGTCAAGGCCAAGGGAGTTATCCTATCTTCCTAGTAACACTTTCCCGTCAGTGTGGTCGAAGGCGGGGCTATTGTAAGGAACCTGTTTTTCTTAGAAGTTTAATCTTCGCGTCTGGCAAAACGTAGAGAAACAGGGCTGCAACATCGTTCCCGTCCGGTGATCCTGAAGGCGGGGCTAATTTAGTTTGCGTGTTGGGGATACCCCCTTCACGCCTTTTTTGCATGGGAGCAATAATGAAAGTAGAAAAATTACGTGTTAGAAATGGTCTCTGGTCAGAGGGTATTTACGATGTAGAAGACCTAAGCCTTTGGACAGCTAAGGATTTAGCAACTATTCCTAACTTCGGGTGGAAATCTCTTATAATCTTGATAGACGCTTTAGCCAAAGAGAATCTTTGTTTTATAGGAAGCGGTGTTAAGTGAAAGTAATAGATAACAAAGCACTGCTTATGAAGTTACGTGCGCCGGGTAAAGTCACCAATGTGATACCTAAGAGTAAGGAGTTATCAGGAAACAGAGTGTTGGTTAACTGGGGCATCGACGAAGCACATGTGCTGAAGAACCTAAACATAAGAGTACCTTCTCCCATCGAAGGTCAGTATAAGTGGACAGGTAAGTTCAGCCCGTTTGAACATCAGAAGACTACCGCAGGGTTTCTTACTATGAATAAGAGATCCTTTTGCTTTAACGAACAAGGTACAGGTAAGACAGCCAGTGCTATATGGGCGGCGGATTTTCTATTAGCCAAGAAACGTATTAACCGTGTATTGGTAGTATGCCCCCTATCTATTATGGATTCTGCATGGCGCGAAGACCTATTCACCTTTGCTATGCACCGGACAGTTGACATAGCTTACGGTACAGCCAAGCAACGTAAGAAGGTGATAGAGGGAGATGCTGAGTTTGTAGTAATAAATTATGACGGTGTAGAGATAGTGGCTGATGCAGTCGCAGCGGGTGGGTTCGATCTAATAATCGTAGATGAAGCTACGCACTACAAGAATTCTCAGACCAAGCGGTGGAAGACCCTTAATAGAATACTTACGTCAGACACATGGCTGTGGATGATGACGGGTACACCGGCTGCACAAAGCCCAATGGATGCTTACGGATTGGCTAAACTTGTTAACCCGAAGTCTGTACCACGTTTCATGGGGTCGTTCCGCGATCAGGTCATGTATAAAGTGACCAACTTTAAGTGGGTTCCTAAGCCCAGTGCTACAGATATAGTCTTCGACGCACTACAACCAGCTATTAGATTTACTAAGGAAGAGTGCCTAGACTTACCGGAGCTAGTTTATATGACTCGTGAAGTCGCACTTACACGACAGCAAGAGAAGTATTACAAGCAGCTTAAAGACAAGATGATTATGCAAGCGGCAGGTGAAGATGTTACTGCGGCTACCGCAGCGGTCAACATGAACAAGCTACTACAAATCTCTGGTGGTGCAGTTTACGCCGATAGTAAAGACACAATAGAGTTCGACATCAAACATAGATATAAGGTGTTACGTGAAGTAATTGATGAGTCCAGCAAGAAAGTAATCGTGTTCGTACCGTTCAAACACACCATAGCTTTACTCACTGACAAGCTACGTAGAGACAACATAAACACCGAAGTCATCAGCGGTAGCGTACCAGCAGCCAGACGTACTGCGATATTCAAAGCATTCCAAGAAGACAAAGACGGTATACAGGTGCTAGTTATCCAGCCACAAGCTGCGGCACACGGGGTAACACTCACTGCGGCGAACACGATTGTGTGGTGGGGGCCAACCAGTTCAGTGGAAACCTACGCACAGGCTAACGCTCGGATACATAGAGCCGGTCAAGATCACAAGTGTACGGTTGTCCAGTTACAAGGTTCTGATGTAGAACGCCATGTATACGCATTACTAGATAACAAATTAGACTCACACACAAAAATTATTGATTTATACAAGGAACTACTTGCATAAGGCACTATGTACCCTTATATTACCTTTCTCGGCAATGAAGAGGTAAGGACATGGCTGATGCGGTAGAGACAGTAGAGACAGGGGGAATACCCCTAACAAAGATTACTGAGGTTTACCTCAAGATCAAAGCAAAGCGGGAAGAGCTATCTACTGAATACAACGAAGCGGATGACAAGTTAGTCAGACAGCAGGATAAAATAAAGAGCACGTTACTGCGCTACTTGAAAGAGAACGACATCAAAAGTGTTAAGACTGATGCTGGTACGTTTTACCGTACGGTTAAGCAGAAGTATTGGACTAGCGATTGGGAGAGTATGCACGAGTTTATTCTCAAGCATGAAGTACCAGAGTTCTTGGACAAGCGCCTCAATCAGAAGAACGTACGGGAGTTCCTAGAAGAGAACCCAGACCTTCTTCCGAAGGGGTTGAACACAGATGCAGAATTTGCGTTAACCATAAGGAAGGCTAAATGATGGAGCAGTTAGTTCCTATAGAAGATGTTGCGAAGCATTTTAATGTGTCATTATCCACGACCCGTAAATGGGTACGAGATGGTGTAATACCAGAAGATACGTACGTAAAGGTAGGTAAGACGCACAGGTTTGCGTTGGCTAAGGTATCTGAAGCCCTTATGTCGAGCACTAAGAACAGTGCCTCAATGAGAGCGGAAGATATTGCCGCAGAGTTTGATGCTGCCGAAGACGTTTAGTGCGTCGAATCAGTATACAGGGTGGTAAGTTCTCTGGGTTAGAGAGCCAGTCAGGTGCTAGTAAGGAGTTAGACGTAGTTATAGTTAATGCAGCAGAAACATCTCGCGTGTATTACGAAGGTGACTATAACTCTAAATCCAAACAGCTACCGACATGCTGGTCTGCTGACACTGAAATATCCGCACCGGAAGTACCAGAAGATCAACGGCAGAGTAGGCGTTGCATGGACTGCACGCAGAATGTCAGAGGGTCAGGTAGTGGAGGTGGTAAGGCTTGTACCTACCGTAGACGTTTAGCAGTTGTGGAACCCCACGCGCTAGACACGGTGTATCAGTTACAAGTACCTGCCGCATCTATATTTAGTAGGGGACAAGGCAGTAGGCAAATGTCACTGCGAGAATACGCTACGTTTTTAGAGGGGCACGGAACGCCCTCATTGGCTGTAATAACTAGAATACGTTTTGACGAGGGAAGTCCTGTACCAAAGCTGTTCTTTTATCCACAGCGTTCGTTAGAAGAAGATGAGCTTGAGAAGGTTCGGTTCATGGTAGACCACGATGACACGTTAGAGGCTATTGCGTTTAGCGTAGACCAGCGTACATCTAAGGGTTCACCGTTTGCTGAAGTCGAAGGGTTTAATATAAATAGTCTAGGTTAAGGAGACCAACAATGACTGATCCAGTAAGTTTTTATGTAGTTCAAGATGTAATTGCGATGTACCCACGTATTGATCGTACGTACAAGTTCGATAATGCGGCGAATCGCAGTATGCCGTGTGACCCGTTAGATGATGGTGCAGCGTACGAGATGTCATTTAAGATGCCCGAAGCTAAGGCTAAGGAATTGTTCAAGGCAATGAAGGCGTACTACGATTTCAAGAAAGATAAAAGCTGGCCCGATAAGTTCCCGCTACCTTTCAAGAAAGATGACGAAGGTATGTTCATTGGTAAGTGTAAGTTGAAAGGTGCCTATGGTACTGATAAGACCCGCAAGCCACAGCAGTTCGATGCTAAGAATAACGAGTTAGAGGCTGACTTTAAATTGACCAGTGGTAGCACAGTCAATGTCGCTGTGACTTTTGTACCGTATAACATGCGAGACAACGGGGTTAGCTTACGCATCAACGGCGTTCAAGTGACCAAGTACGAGCCAATGGCTGCTTCTTCTCCATTCGGAGTTGTAGAGGGCGGTTTTGAAATGGCTGCACAAAACGCAAGTCCGTTCGCGGATACCACCAGCACCAGTGTTGATCTTGTAGAAGATGACTCTGATGATATATTTGGCGATGAGCCAGATACCTCCGTAGTAGAGGAACCTAAGAAGGTCGTTAAGAAGTCTGCGCCTGCACCCAAAGACGACGACGACGATCTGAGTTCAGTTATTGAAGATTGGGATGACTAACCCTAGATAACTACTCCAGTATGGCTAGGTAATACCGAAGAGGGTGCGCCGACACCCCTGCCATACTGTCTCTCGGCATTAGGTGCAGAACATGAACACAAGAGAATTTTTGCGGTGGGTGCTACCCGCTGAAGGGGTATACGTTGCCCTACAATATAATTTAACGTCTAGCGGGGTACGGCAAACATACTTTGACTCGGTAGATGATCTAGCAGAAGCCACCGAATACTACGACAGTATGGGGCAAGATGTGTACTTTGCTATGAGTAACTTCAGGAAGAAGGAGACTCGTAAAGGTGAAGATGCCAAACAAATTAACACGTTCTTTTTAGACTTAGATATTGGCGCGGACAAGGTAGTCAAACGCCAAGGTTTTGCCACACAAGCTGACGCACTACGTAGGCTACAAGAGTTCTGCGTGGCGTTGGAACTACCAAAACCTCTTATGGTTAACTCTGGGCGTGGGATACATGTCTACTGGGTGTTGTCAGAGTCCGTAGCAGTGGAGCAGTGGAAAGTAGTAGCTGACCAGTTTAAGGCTAAGTGTAAAGAGTTTGGGCTTGAGATAGACCCCGCAGTACCTGCGGATATGGCACGGGTTCTCCGCGTAGTGGGTACGCATAACTACAAACCTGAGACCCCCGCACCAGTAGAAGTCATAGGTGATGTACCCGATACGGTTAACTTTGACTTCTTTGCCAGTAAGCTGGGTATGGACACGATACCAGTTCCCAAGAAATACACACCTGCGGATGGCCCAGCTAGTCTGCGTGACGCACTACTGCAAAACATCAAATACAGTTTCAAAGACATACTTATCAAAGGTCAGAACGGTACAGGGTGTGAGCAGTTAACCAGAATAATAAAAGGTCAGGCTGAAGCTAGTGAGCCTATGTGGAGAGCAGGGTTGTCTATCGCCAAGTTCTGCGAAGACAGTGAGAAGGCTGCACACAAAATATCTGAGAAGCACGCCGAGTACACCCCAGAGCTTACGCTCAAAAAACTAGACCTGATTAAAGGCCCGTACCGCTGCACAACATTCGACGAGAATGAAGGCGATATATGCACGGGTTGCCCTAACTGGGGTAAGATTAAATCTCCCATCGTACTAGGGCGTAAGTTCCTTGAAGCTGAAGTGAACGAAGATGGTACATACGCTACTGAAGAAACACTAGAAACACTAGAAACAGGTGAAGATACAGAGTTCGGCTTCGAGCTTAGTGAAGAGTCTTTCACAGAACACGTTATACCTGTATACCCACGTCCGTACTTTCGGGGCGGCAACGGCGGGGTGTATGTTCGTAACGTAAGTGTAGATGGTGAGGTAGATGAAAAAGCTATTTATCATAACGACATTTATATTACACGGCGTTTGCTAGACATAGAGGCTGGCGAATCAATAGTAGTACGGCTGCACTTACCGAGAGACGGTGTGCGTGAATTTACAATGCCGCTTACTGCGGTGACTTCAAGGGATGAGTTCAGAAAGTTGATGGCAATGCAGGGCGTTGCCGTGACTAGAATGGACGATTTAATGGTATATATGACTACATGGGTTAACGAGTTACAAGCGTCTTCTACAGCAGATACGGCACACCGCCAGTTCGGTTGGGTAGACGAAGAATGCACAGCGTTTGTTGTGGGGGAACAAGAGGTACGGGCCGATGAGATTCGGTATAACCCGCCATCTACACCCACCGCTGCCTTGATACCATACTTTCAACCCAAGGGTACTTTGGATGGTTGGAAGGACATGGCTAATTTCTACAACACTAGGGCAGATCTAACGATGCACCAGTACGTAGTATGTACGGCATTTGGATCTCCCCTTATGCAGTTCCTACCTCAGAACTGTTGCGCCCTACACATCTACAGCAACATGAGCGGGTGTGGTAAGACCGCTGCTATGCGGGTAGCTGCTTCGGTATGGGGCTATGAGAAGAACTGTATCGTAGAGGAGCGTGACACTGATGCGATGAAGTTTAACCGTGGCGAGGTGCTACATAATCTACCTTTCTACGTGGACGAGCTTACGAATGAGAAGAGTATGCAGCTTAGTAATATGGCCTACCAGTTGTCTTCGGGGCAGCAGCGTGGGCGTATGGCAGGTGGTGCGAACTTAGAACGTACTCGTGGTAGACCGTGGAAGTTCTTATCAGTTACTTCAGGAAACGCCAGTGTCTTAGAGCGGATAGCCATTGAGAAGCAGCAGCCAAAAGCAGAGGCTCAACGGATGCTGGAGTGGAAGGCCCAGAGAGTATTCGGTACGTCTGATGACAAGCAGCTAACAGATAAGTTTGATAAGTCTATAGAAGAGAACTACGGACACGCTGGCGTTATATTCATACAGTGGGTTATGCAGAACTTAGCTCAGACGCGGCAGTTAGTTCACGATACGCAGATAAGGATCGACAAGGCAGCAGGGCTTACCGCCGAGAATAGATTCTGGTCAGCGGGAGCCGCTACCACGTTGGCTGGTGCGCTTATAGCTAAGAAGTTAGGGCTGATTGACTACAATACTGAGGCTCTAACCGCATGGACTATAGAGATGCTAGAGGCAAACCTACAGTCTGTTAACGACATGGGAGTATCTGTAGAGCAGACGCTTACTGACTACATGATGGAGAACTACAACAACATCTTGATGATTAAGAGTACGGATGACTTACGTAAGTTAGGGGGTGGCGGAGATGCTTCAGACCCATTAGTTATACCGGATGCTATACCACGAGGTCAGTTAATAGCACGCTTTGAGACGGATACCAAGAAGGCGTTCTTACGTTTACAGCCGCTGAAGGTGTGGTGTGCAGGTCGCCAGATAAACTACAGCGCGTTTATAGAAGATTTAAAGAGCAAGTTAGGCGCTAAGAAAGGTGTGGTACGGCTAACCAAAGGCACGCACCTAGAGCAAGCCGCAAGTCATGTACTAATAGTTAATTGCAAATCGTTTGGTGAAGGCCACGTAGAGAGCGTAGTAGGAGAATAATGAGTAAGAATTTTTTAGCAGCCATACGCGCCCAGAACAAAGCATTAGAGATGGGCAAAGAACGTGGTAAACGTGCGTACGCAGATGAGCCGAACATAACGCCAATACCCCGTGAAGATCGTGGTAAGTTCAGACGTAACCTAACGTCAGAAGAAATTATGCTGGTGTTAAACGCGCAGGGAGAGGGTATACCAAGGGCTAAGATAGCCCAGCAAACAGGTATGCAACCCTCTGCGGTGTACAACATATCACGCAGATACGAGTTAACTCGTGTTGGAGGGTATAGGGTCTTAGGTAAGGGTGAATGATACTGTGCTCAAACTGCACGATATAAACCCTGATGGGCTACGTATCGTTGTGGATTGGGGCGCTATGGTAGTAGGTAGCTCTATATTCGTGCCGTGTATCAACACAGTTGAAGCCATACAACAGGTTAAGAAGATATGTATAGGCGGTATGGGGTGGGAGATTAAGGTAAAAACAGTAGTCAAAACACCTTATTTGGGTATACGTGTGTGGCGTATTCTATGATACTATCCGCTCAGATAAGGTCATCGGTCTCCTCCCAGTGAAGTCTTATCTGCCTTCGCCCCCTACCGTAGCGTACCCTCGTATGCGGTAGGGGGTTTCTTT
>Ga0209337_1003012_pt1 | contig 11937 bp, 11 predicted proteins | sample LinPmetageLP53_FD_184044 | JGI IMG/M metagenome (GOLD analysis project Ga0209337, IMG submission 184044) | Marine viral communities from the Pacific Ocean - LP-53 (SPAdes) (version 2) | ecosystem: Environmental > Aquatic > Marine > Oceanic | place: Pacific Ocean | collected 2010-02-08 | reverse complement strand
CCCCTTCGGGGATATTTACAACTGGTTCATAGACCCATAATCTAAATTCATATCCTAAATCTAACCACGATTGGATACACGACTGCGACATAAATGATAGTTTATTACCTATCCACAATCCATTAATAATACCTTTCATATATATTATATTTCGATTATATTTTTAAGTATTTATTGATATTACTAATATTATGAATATAACCTCCGCAACGGGAGCAAAAAAAACAAATCTCAAAAAAAAAAAAACTTAAAAAAACCCTTGAAAATCTGCCCGTTCCTCCCGTAAATCTATTACCATAAAAAACATTTTTAAAAACTTTTAAAAAAATATGATTTAGGTTTCTTATAAAACTCTAAAAATAAAAAATGAAAAAACTCTATCTAAAAAAGTGCTGAAAAAAACTAACTATATTTATGATATTAACTCAACCCAACCTCCCCGACCACCGCCCACGATATAGACCAGTCTCTGCTGCTATATGACTATCTTTTAATTTAAAATAAATATCTTCAACAATTATATCCTTATTATTTAGTTCCGCAATAACTAGTAAATGATTTTCAAAAACACAATCTCTAGTCGAATCATAATATTCTTGTAATTGTCTTTTATCTTCAACAATTGTTTCCCACCTTTCTCGTGCGACTGCGAATATGCCCCCAATATTATCCATTAATGCTTTTTTATCACTTCTACTTGTATAATCACCTCTATATGCTAGAAAGAATTGCCATAGTAATTTATCTTTTTCTTCGGTTTCAAATTCGTCCATTAACGCAAAGAAGCAACTTCCACACGTATCTTTATCATTATTTTGTAATTCACAATCTAGCGTTTTTCGGATACATTTAACAAAACTCTTTCCAACTGAAACTCCACTCATTTTATATTTATAATATTATAAATATCAATTATAATTTATTAAATCAATTTTATTTTTTTTAATGTTAGAAAAAAAATAATGGTATATAATATATATATGACTTCTAAATATACAGCAGTTAATACTAAATTTAATTTAAAAGGAATTCGAAGTAAAAAAGAACTAGAGGCGGAATATAAAGAGATTACTGCCCGTAAAAAGGCGAGGAAGGAGCGAGAAAAGGCGGGAACTTCAAAATTAGGAGATGCTGCCGAACAAGCGAGAGATATAGATTTATCTAAACAGAATACTTTAGAATACAACCAAGGAGTATATGAAAGAGCAATACCTAAAAAAGCGAAACTTGGACTGGGACCGAGAGCATCAATAGGAGCAGAAAAAGCAGTAAAAAGAATTAGAGAAGTCGAAGAGCGAGAAAAAGCAGATGTAGTTTTACAAGGAAAAACACAAAAAACAGATTTTAATGCGACTTTAAGTAATATGATAAATCAATTTACAAAAGGAGTAATAGAAGAAGCACCTCTTTTCGAGGGGAAATTATTACGAGACAGTAAATTTAACAAAAAACTAATATTAAAGACTTTACACGATTATATAGGTGCTGTAAGTAGTGAATATGAAGGAGTTATAGAAGTATTTGATTTAACTTTAGGTATGATAGAAGACGACATACAATTTACAAGAGAAGATTTAATAAATTATAATGACCCTATTCGAAGAGAAGAAATACAAGAAAGATTTTTAAATACGGAATATGAAACTATGGAAATAATGACGAAGATGTTAGTAGAAAGTTTAGATAGTCCAAGTGGTAATGGTATAGTAGAGCAATATGTAGAAGTAGACGCACCTAATTTTGATAATGTAAAAAAAACTGAACTCCCAGACGGAACTTTAGTATATATGAGTAATGAAGAAGATGGAGACGGAACCCATAAAATATTTGATTTATCTACATTAGATTATATAGGTGGCGTGTCTCTACAAGAAGTCGAAGAAGATGAAGAAGACAAAGTTATTGTATCTGCTCCAAAAGAAACTCCTAGAACATTTAAAAAGGGATTTGGAATAAGACGATTAAGGAAAGGGTTTGGAATAAAAAGATTACCGAAACCGCAAGGTAAAATTGCTAATGCTATGGTTGCTAAAGGTATTGTGAGAACTTTCAGTAGTAGTGAAGAAGACACCACAAGCGAAGCAGAAGACGAAGAGATAGATGGATTTAAGGCATTACCCGAAGAACTACAACGAAAATTAGATTTTGCCCTTAATACTGATAGATTTACAAAAATAACGAATTTGAATTTACGATTAGATGGAGAAGAATTCGAAACTATAGTATTATTAAATTTAGGAGCAAATGGAGATGATTGGGATATTTTTGATAATTCCTATTTTAATTTTCCATTAGCATTTAGCGATGCGGGAGCAATTGTAGGAAGATATGATATATATAGAAATGAACTAATAAAGTTAGATGATGCGAGGATAGGGGAAACAAGTAAATATTTTAATAATAAAGATAATATAGGTCTCGATGAATATGATGGTGGATATGATTTAGATTTAATATTAAATAGTAGAGAACTTTTTGATAGTTCCAAGTTAGAAGAGTATTTTGATGATATACCAGTATATAAAAGTAGAGAAGATTTAATACAAGAACCGCAATATAAAAGTATAATAGCAAATTATAGAGAATTAGAGGGAATTATTACAAATGATAAAGAAGAAGAAGTAAAACCTATAATAAATAGTGGAGGGGGAGTTGTTAGACGAGATGAAGCAGATGTATTAGGTGCTGGAAGAGTTCAACGAGTTAGAGGAATGATGAAGTATCAAGAAATAACTAATGAAGATGAAATAGAAGCGAATGAAGCGTTTTTTGATAGAGATAAAGACGAGGAAGAATTGATGGTTTATTACGATGATATATCGGAGTTATTTTATGCGAGTTGGGACAATAATGAAATAATTACAAATATACAGTTAGTTGGTGCTTCGGACGAAAAAAACAAGTTATATTATGATTTTATATGATTTATTTTTTATTTTATTTTCTATTATTATAATAATGGGTGTTGATGAGAATATTTTTATTAAAGTTTCACAAGAAACAGAACCTTTATTAGACAATAACAAAGGCAAAGGGACAGAGAGCAAAGCAAAAAAAAAGAAAAAGCAACTTAGCGAAGGACAATTAAAAGGTCTGGCGAAGGGTAGGGCAAAAATGGCGGAGAAGAAAAAGATAGAAAAGCACGAGAAAAAAATGGCGAAGAGAGAAGAGAATAAAGCATTATTTAATGGATTAAAAGCGACTTGGCAAAAAAAAGCGAAGGGATTAAATGAGATGAGAGAGTATAGAAAATTATTAAGCGATATAACTGAAGAGGATTATGACGACATAGAACAATTAGGCAATAAATTATTACAAAAAGCAAAAAGTTATAAAATAAAATCTAATAATAATATAAATGAAACAGACAGTAAGCGAAGCAGTGAAGAGCAAGAAGTCGAACAATGATAGTGATAGTGATAATGAAGACAAAGACACTAAAAGGACAGAAGGAAGCGATGATTTAAATATATATCCAATTGACTATGACGATAGTAAATTAAATCAAGGCGAAGCAAAATATCCATTATCTAGTCCAGTCCATTTCCATATTATTATAGGAAGAGTAAAAAGTGGTAAATCTGTGTTATTAAATAATATTTATCTATCTAATAGATTTTATGGCGATGATTTTAAAGTTAAAATATTGATTAGTTCTACAGCATATAACGACGCTGTTAATAAATATATGTTAGAGGATTTTGATTTTATTTTTAGTGAATACACCCCCGAATTATTAGATGAAATAATCCATATGATAGAAACTGACGAAGGGGACGGAAGATTTTTATTATTACTAGATGATATAATTGATAGTAGTATTATGAGAAAAGGTGGAACTTCTAAAATAGATGGATTGATAAGTAGATATAGACATATAGGAAATGGAGAAATTGAAGGAAAATTAAGTATTGCTATGGCGACACAGTATTTTAAGAGTATTAGTGTTATTGCCCGAAATAATGCGACAGCATATTATATTATGGGTATGTTGCCCGAAGCAGAGTTAGGTAAAATAAGTGAGAGTTTATCGTATTTCGGTGGGTCTAGTAAAATGTTTGAAGAGATATTCTGGAAATCTAAAGTAAATCCCTATGATTTTTTATATTTATCTGTAGAGCATCTAGAAGCAAGACGAAACCATACTGATTTAATATGGTCTCAAGCAGATACTATGTATAATCCCAAGTTATTAAAAGAGCAAAGCGAAGCAGAAAAAGAAAAAGATAAAAAAGAAGATAAAAACGAAAAAAAAGATAAAATGAAAAAAGAAAATATTTAATTATATTATAAATGAGTTATATGAGTTTAAGCGGAGCAGACTATTTTGAAAATATAGGACGATATAGAGATGACGCAGAAAATCAATTATCTATGTATAGACAAAACTCTTTAGAACAACTCCAAGCAAGTAGCGGAAAAGTTCAAAAACAGATAGAAGAAGTCCAAAAAGCGGGGGCGGGTATTACAGCACTAGGAATGGCGACAAAAACTCTATCTAAAAAACTCCCTACTTCTATGTTTAAGGGTGTTGATACTGTCGGTGAAACGGGACAGAAAAGCATAAGTGGATTTTTAGAAAACTCTAATAATTACAACCCTTTTCAAAAATCATTTTCAAAACAAGTTAGCGATAGTGTAGAGCATAATGGAGATAGACTAGTAGGAGATGGGTTAGACAATAGTCAAGCGGGTCGCCCATTATATAGTGGAAGAGATGCTTCGACAACTCCCTCAAAAAATTTAACAAAAGATGTCCCACCCGACTCTCAACTGGACGCAACTAACGACAGAATAAATAAAATGGATAATGACGACCCATTCCAAGACCCAGCACCTAAACCAGCAAGAGAAACCGCTGGATTAGAAGATAATACAGAAGTATCTTTAGGAGGAAGAGGTAGAACTGTAGAAAATGATTTACCACAACTCGATACTAGTGTTTCACCATCAACCATTGTGAGAGAACCCGAAATAGACAATTCCGCTATAGACGATGGAGGGAGAGCAGCGAGAAGAGCGGGATTAGACGACATAGACCCTACTGGTAATTCATCTCCATACGCACCTAAAGAACCCAAGGAAGCACCTAGCGAAATTGAACCAGCACCAACAGCACCTAGCAACAGCGAACAAGCACCAAAAGGAACTCAAGAAGAAACCTTCGAGAACCAAGCATCTAGCGAAGTAGAAGGAGGAGTAGAAGGAACTTTAAATAGTATGAAAAATGATTTACCAGCACTAGTTAGTGAAGAGGGTGGATTAGGAGGAGCAGAACTATTAGGGGTTGCTGCTGGAGCGGGTGAACTACTTGGAGCGGGACTTTTAATAGGAGGACTTGCCTATGAAATGTTAAAAAGCAAAGATACAAGAAATAAAACCGAACAAATAGAAAATAGCACTCCACCTGGTGGAGGTAGTGGAGGAGGTGGTGGAGCAAATATAGCAGATTTAAGTCCAATCGGCGGAGGCAGAGGGGGTATTACGTAAAATAAAAATCTAACTATATACTATATGAAAATCGCAATCCCCAGTTATAAAAGACCCGATATTTTATTAAAGAAAACTGTATCAACTTTAAAGCGAAATGGTATAGATTTATCTAAAGTATATGTATTTGTAAGTGATTATACAGAATTTTTAAATTATAAAAAAGCAATTATAGAAGCAGAGTTGATAATAAAGATTGAGATAGGAGAATTAGGTATTACTAAACAACGAAACTTTATTAAAAACTTTTTTAAAGAAGTTGGAGAGCATATAGTATGTATTGACGATGATATAGACGCATTAGAAATAGTAGATGAAAATAAAAAATTTAATGAACTGACTGATTTAAATATTTTATTTAATAATTGTTATGATATAATGAAAAAAGAGAATGTAAATTTATGGGGGATATACCCCGCCCGTAATGGAATGTATATGAATAATTATAAAAATGAATATAATTTAGGTTTTTATTTTATTGTGGGAGGTTGCTATGGATATATAGTAGAAGAGGATATGAAACCATATTTATTAGACGAGAGGATAAAGCACAAAGAAGACTACGAGCAAACTATATTACATTACTTAAAAAAAGGTGGAACTTTAAGATTAAATAAAATTACTATGAAAACAAAAACTTTTCAAGAAGGAGGACTTGGAAAAAAGAAAGATAGAATTAAAATGAATAGTGAAGCAACAGAACTATTACTAGAGAAATACCCTACACTATTACGCAGAAGAGAACGAAAAGACGGATTTAGTGAAGTATCTCTAATTAAACAAAAAAAATGATTTTTTTATATTTTCTATTATTATATATGTCTAATTTTAATTTACTAGCACCTCAAGGAAAATGTGCCGATTTTAATGTTTCTTTTAAAGAACCTATAGAGATAAAAGCAGATAGTAAAATACAATTTAACTGGGCGAAATTTGGACGCTCTAAAAAAATACTTTTTAAGGAGGATATAATAATTTTAGTCCGCCCTTCTACACCAATTCCTAGTAGAATACCTAATACACCAGCAACTCTAAATTTAAATCAAGCAACCTACGAAACTGCTAATAGAATTGTAATATCCGCTGGTTCATATACAGCAAATCAATTACAAGAAGAAATACGAACAAAATTAGATTTATTTATAGGTTCATCTACACTTGGAACAGACCCTACAAATGGGTGGAATACTCAAGGTTTATTAGAAGCAACTATAAGAAGTTTTCAAAATGTATTCGGTGATGATATAGTTATAGGAATGAAATATTTAAGTCCAGTTAGTAATAGTGAAGGTATATCTAATTATGAAGGTAGTTTAACTAGTTTTGCCTCTGTAAATCCCGACGCAACTAATGGATTAAATTATTATTTTATGTTCGACCACGTAAATGGGACACTACAACAAGCATTTAGTAAAATTGGAGATTTAGGAGGTAGAACTCCTAATTCATACGATAATTATTTTTTATCTACAGAGCATTTAAATCACTATGGAGTTCAGCAACTATCAAATATAGGAAAAGTATTAAGAGATAATGTAAATGGTGATATATTTAGTGAAAATTGGGACTGGACTAGTGGATTTACTGCCTCGACGACAAAATCAATAGAGGACATAGGACAAAGGACTTTAAGTGGTGGAACAAATGAAAATATTATGATAGGATTATACAGCAGAGAATACGCAACTGGAACTGGTATAGTAGTAGATGCTACTAGAACTAATGGAACAAATAATACAAACCCCGATGGAAACCCCGTGCCGTGCCTTACAACTGCTAACTCTGTGGAAGGTAGAGTTAAAGCATTCGTCCAAGTAGAAATAGGACAAAACTATGGAGACAGCACAAACTTCCCCGATGCCGATTATATAATGGTTCATTGTGCTAATAAAGGAGCAAGTAATACTACAGATACTTTAGGAAGTATGAGAATAGATACTCCTATAGCGGGACTTACAACTTGCTATTGTGTGAAATTAAGTGAAATGGATTTATCTCCCGAGTATGTGCCTCAAGTGATATTATACACATACTATAAACAAAATGAAAATTATGATAAAAAAATAGACCCAACTGGTATAGATGAAACTAGTAGTGGATTATTAGATGAAGATAAACTATTTTTTTGTGTAGGATTACTAATTACTAATGAAAACACGGGACAAGACGAAATGAGAATGTTATTCGATAGTGGTAAAAAAGGTTTTGAGGATAGTTTTTTCTTTCAAAAATCGTTTTTCAATCACTACGAGGACACGCTTGGAGCAGCACAGACCGCTCTACAAGTTAATACTCAAATACCATTTAATTTAATTATGTCCGCCCAGTTCGCTGGAGACGGTTGGTGTGATATAGGTATGAAATGTATTAAAAAAACACAATATCAAATAGGATATGATTATGATGATTATCCATCAACTATAGTTAGAGGAATACAATTCGTAATACCCGAAATATTAGGGAAAATGATTGACCCTACAAATCGAGGTGTATTAAAATCAAACTGGCAATACCCACTACCGCAAACGCATATATTATATACCCCCGATACCAATAATGAAGTATGGGGAGAGCATTTATATATTAGCGACGCTAAATCAGCATTTATTGACGATGATATTGCGATATATATAGAAGATTTTACATTAAACAATTATAAAAATACACAAATATCCCAAACTAAAGGAGCAAAAAAGAATTTATTAGGAGTATGTCCCGCACCCTTTAGTAATTTTTCTCAAGTAGGTAATAAATTAATCGCTTGGTATTCCCCATACAATCCATTTATTACTAGTTTAAGAAATCAAACTATAAAAATAAATAATATGAGGATTACAATAAAGGATAGTGAAACCGATAGACCTTTAGAAGATTTAGATACTGCTACAATTGACTTTACAATTATGGAATAATTAAATAAAAAATTGTAAATTAAAATATTTAATTATATTATAAAATGCCGATAGTTAAAAAACATTTTTCCCTTTCGCCTTTAAATGATAATCCAGTTGTAATGAATGGAGCAAATATTACTGGTGGTATGTCCCATAAAGATGGTTTCCCAACAATTAAATTTTCTATACCACAGCAAGAAGCACTAGTCGAAACTTCTACTTTACATTTAGTAGGACAAGTTTTAGTTAAAGAAGCAGATAATACCCTATTTAAAGAAACCCACGTCGCTGCCGATAATTTAAGCAACGGAGCAACTCTAACAAACTCCTCAGCGATAAATTACCCAAATTTTGGTGGAATTAAAAATGTTATAGATAAAGTTGTTATACAATCTAAAAAAGCATTAGTCGAAATCTCTTCATCAATAAATTATAGTCAATTCGAGAGTTTAGTAGAGTGCTACCATTATAATAAAGATGACTATATCCATACCCCCCTCTCTAGGAGTTTAGCGGGTGGAGCAAACGCTACTCAAACTAATAGGAGAATGTTAAACGCTGTTGATAGTGCCGTAGTTAATTCCGTCACTGGGGACGGAGACAAGCACACGGGGCAATTTTTCTCTATTAGAATTAATACTGACCTACTAAATACTTTACCTTTACACCTTGGAGAAGGATATATGGGAGGACTTTTAATTACAATCCACCTAGCACCCGACACCGCATTTTTTAATACTCGCCACCGCAGTCGAGATGTCGCAGCACAAGCGAATTGTAATAAAGCACAAACTGTGAATTATGTATTAAAGAATTTAAAATTAGAGGGTAGATATGTTATTCCAACTCAACAAGAACTCTCCGCATACCCTAAAATGGCGATGTTAAATAGTAGGTTAAATCTAATTAACGACGTCCAGTCATCTATTAACTCCTCTGCCTACACTCCTCAACTACAGTTTATTAAGAGTATGGTAAATTTATATTTAGACAACGACCAAACTAATAATAGTGAAAAGAACGCTAATAATTTTAGACAACCAGTAGGACACAAAGCGAACCAACAAGCGAAGAATGGACTACGATTTCCATTCGATTATAAGACCGAATTGAAACCGAGTTTTGAGTCGGAGTTTGTTAGAAACGGAGTTTTTACTGGAACAATCGCCCCCGCTAATTTAGCAGATAAAGCAAGTTGTATGGGTGATATTGAGGTTAGAAAACAATTCGAAAGAGCGTTATTAGGAGGTATAGAACCATACCACTGCTCGGCGGATTATGATTTACTACAAGCAAGTCTAACAGAAGACTATGACGCATCAGCACCTGGGGCGAATGGGGTCGGTGATAATACTAAACCAAACGCTCAAGGTATTGGAGCAGACTTTTCTTTCGGTATGGGTGGGATACAAAATTTTGTAAATCAAGACTACAATCTAACTATTGAGAGTGGAGTTAATACTGGAAACGCCAATCTACCAGCATCGAGGAATGGGGCAGTGACGCTAAATCCACATTTACAGCAGACTTTTATTCGCCACGCTAGTCAATTGAATTTTGCTAACTTAGTAAAAGTAATATAGAAAATCTATAGTTTGAAAATATAAAATTGATTTTAATTTTTTTCTATTTATAAATTCATATAATAAAAAATATGAATATTATTTGTTGCTCGGGTTGCCAACGGACTAACGATATGACTGACTTAAAAAAACTGAAGAGCGGTCGCTGGGTCTGTAGGGTGTGTCGTAGAGAAGAGCATTTCCGATATGTCGAGCAATCGGTAGTAGAAGACGAAGCACTCGGCGACGAACTCGTAGATTGAAAAAATATAAAATTGATTATTTGATATTTATGATATGAGAAACAATATCTCAAGTAGAAACAAAAAAAAATGTGTCTTACACCTCGTCAATATGGAGAGGAAGAGAAGAGAAATCATTTTCATTGGTTAATGAAAATTACAAAAAAACAAGTCGAGCAATTTATGGAATATATTTATGAATGGAAAGAGATTTACAACCACAATAATTATGTTAAGATAAATAAGGAAATTACCGATTGTTGGAAACGATGTGATAAATACTTTAAAATGATAAACCAAGGTTGCCCCGTGTCCGCCACCGCGCTTGAGTTAGAGGACTTGATTGAAGGACAATACCACTCTCTTTCCTATATTCATAGGTTATATAATATGTCTAAAAGAGAATATGAATTTATGCTTTTTTGTAGAAAGAGAAAAATGACTTGGAAGGAGCAGTCAATGATAATAAATTGTCTTGGGGGCGATATAGATGAATATGATACTTGGGAAGATATATATAATGATAATTGGAGGTGGTGGCGGTGGCGACTGTCTCGCAATTTAGTTGAAAGCGAAAAAGCGAGTGTGGAAGGGCGGGGCGGTGTGATGCTGGTAGCATAGATATGATTTTATAAATGATTGTTGTTATAAATAAAATTTTTTTTTTGTCTGTCGCTACGACGCTTCGTCGTCGCCTCTAAAAATATAAAATTGATTTTGAAATTTTGCTGATACTGATAAGCAATATCTCAACAAAAATAAAAAATATGTTTTCTTCTAGTGTGCTAACAAAATCTCGGTTGGCGAGGGAACGGAGGGCGGAAGATATGAGACAGAGGGAGGTGGATAGACTTCGTCGGGTCGCTGAAATAAAAAAAATGGTGGATAGGGCGGTAGATAAGATGGTGGATAGAATGTTCGATGAAGAAATAGAGGGAGAAGTGATTTTGCTGACGGCGGGTGGATTGAGATAGATATGATTTTTCAATGATGATTGTTGTTATAAATAAATTTTTTTTTATGTCTGTCGCTACGACGCTTCTACGACGCTCCACGTCGCCTCTAGAAATATAAAATTGATTTTGAAATTTTGCTGATAGTGAGAAGCAATATCTCAAATTGAGACGCAACAAACAAATAAAACACAATGAGTTCCACCGACACCACCACCTACACTCAAGCAGAATACGACGCACTTCGCGACGCACTTCAATCACAAATCGCAGAACTTCAATCTCGGTTGGAAGTCGCAGAAAAACCAAAAAAAAATCGTAGTGTCGTTCGCAAACAGAAATTCGCCGATTTGACGCATAATGAAGAGACAAGCAGACTAGTGGATATGATGACTGATAATGGTGCTATATATCACCCAGTCAATCAAGAGAATAATGGTGGAATGGGGTCGCAGTGCTACACGAAAGTTCGCAAGGGTTTCTGTGCGATATACAAGGAGACACTAGAAGAGGCGCTCGTGCTTCTGTTCGAGACGCTTCATAAAAAAAATGGTGCGATACTTCATAGCAAGAAGGGGTGGGGTGTTCGAAGTTTTGACGACACGACCGATATTGATTGGGCGTTGCGGATAGACCACAAGACAATTACAAATGGCGGAGAGGAGTGGATTGGGTGGAAAATAGGAGAGCGAAAAGAAATGGAGGCGTTTTGGAGGGCGTGGAAGGGTGTTGATACTCTACCGCCTCCGCAGTCGCCACCTCGGTCGCCTACACAAAAGAAGAAGAAGACGGAGGA
>Ga0209337_1003010_pt1 | contig 11939 bp, 14 predicted proteins | sample LinPmetageLP53_FD_184044 | JGI IMG/M metagenome (GOLD analysis project Ga0209337, IMG submission 184044) | Marine viral communities from the Pacific Ocean - LP-53 (SPAdes) (version 2) | ecosystem: Environmental > Aquatic > Marine > Oceanic | place: Pacific Ocean | collected 2010-02-08 | reverse complement strand
CATCTACAGCTTTTGTAGATTTTGCAAACTTGAGTTTTACGTCTGCTACTATTTCAGCTCAGGCAGCTTTAATATATAACAGAACAAACTCAGCTAACACAAATGCAGCTATTGCAGTATTGGATTTCGGTGGCGTAAAAAGTTCAACTAATGGTACTTTTACAATTCAGTTTCCTACAAACAACGCTACGAGTGCTATTCTAAGACTTAGCTAAGGTATATTACATTTACAAACACGAGTGATATATGTAATATAAGATATGTCCTTTGCTACTTCTTCTTTCGCTAGCGCTGCTTTTGCTGATTTAGGTGCATCAAGTATTGTTGTATCTTTATCTGGTGTTAGTAGCCAAACGAATTTAGGAACTTCATCAGCTGGTGTTGGAGATATTGTACAAGTTACAAGTCTTCCATTTGCTAGCTCCGCAGGAACAATTACTTTAGGTCAAGGCGACCAAATAATTGAACAAGATTCACTTTTAGTTAGTACGGCCATCTCAGGAGTATCTGTTGTAGGTGAAGGTGGTGCTGCTGTAATAGGTGCTACTGATCAGTTAGATTTTCAGATTGGTACTGTAATTGCTTCTTCTGTTGTAAACGTAGCTACCACTGGCGTAAGTATGACTTTCACTGAAGGAACAGTAGTCGCAGGAGGTGATAATAAAACTGAGGCAACAGCTTTAACCACTGTAGCAACTTCTCTAGGGACGGTATCTGTTGGCGATGGAACGGGAGTTATTGTTTCTATTACAGGTCTTTCTATGACCTTTTCTGAAGGCACAGAAAGTATATTTGGTGATGCAGAAGTTCCTGTTACAGGTCTTGCTCTTTCATTAGAATTAGGTAATATATTTAGTACACCATGGGCAAATGTCGTGACAAACGCATCAAACACATGGACACCCGTAGCAGCATGAGGTATAAAAAAGTATGGCATTCGCAGTAGGAGATAGAGTAAAAGAGAGTACCACAAGCACTGGTACTGGCACAATAAATTTAGCAGGAACTTCTGACGGTTTTCAAGGATTTGTTGCTGGTGTAGGTGGTGGAAATACAACTTATTATGCTATCTCACATCAAACAGCTTCTGAATTTGAAGTAGGTATTGGTAATGTAACCGATGCTACACCTGATACTCTTTCTCGTGATACAATAATTTCTTCTTCTAATGGTGGTGCAGCAGTTAATTTTTCTGCAGGAACAAAAGACGTTATTTGTACACTACCTTCATCAAAATCTTATATTTTAAATAATGCAGGCGACACAACAATTTCATCAGACTTATCGGTCACTTCTATTAGTGGCACAGTAAACGCATCTACACCATTAACAGTTAAAGGTAATGGATCTGCAGATGGACAATTAATACTAAATTGTTCTCAAAACTCACACGGAGTAAAAATTAAAGCTCCACCTCATTCTGCTAACGCAACTTGGGAATGGATATTACCTGTTAACGATGGGGATTCGGGACAAGTTCTAACTACTGATGGTAGTGCATCAGCACAGCTAACTTGGACAACTCCAGAAGTCGGAGATATCACAGGCGTTACTGCTGGTGATGGTTTAACAGGTGGTGGAACGACAGGCACTGTTACTTTAAACGTAGGAGCGGGTACAGGTATCGATGTAGCTACTGATGCGATTTCTGTTGATGTATCTGACTTTATGACCAATGGTGCTGACAATAGAGTTTTAACAGCCACAGGCACTGATGCAATGAACGCTGAAACCAACATGACTTTTGATGGAACAACATTAACTGTTCCTGCTTTAACAGAAACATCAAGTATCTCATATAAAGAAAATATTCAACCTCTAGAGTTTAATGAAGCAATCTATAATGTGAAAGCAGTAAAATATGATAGAAAAGATGGTTCCTCTAAAGATGAAGTGGGTGTGATTGCAGAAGAACTTTACAAAGTATTACCAGACTTGGTAACAACAAAAGAAGGTAAACCCGAAGCAGTCAAATATACAAAGATGACGATGTACCTATTAGAAGCCTTGAAAAAACAAAATCAAGAAATACAATTATTAAAGGAAAAATTAAATGACTAGTACCTATTCAAATAGTTTAAAATTAGAGTTAATGACAACAGGAGCTAATGCAAGCACTTGGGGAACAAATACAAATACAAACTTACAAACAGTTGATGCTTTTGGTGCAGGATTTTTATCTAAGAGTGTTGCAGGCTCTTCAAATATTACATTAACCACAGGCAATTCAGATCCTACCGCAGAATCCTCTAACAAAGTAATTGAGTTAAGTGGAACACTGACAGGTAATATAACTGTTTTTATTCCTGCGGTTGAAAATAATTATGTTATTTATAACAACACTACAGGATCTTTTTCTATTACCGTTGCAGCGACAGGGCATGCAGCTAATGGTACAGCAATAACTCAAGCAGAATATTCTTATTTGTACTGTGAAGGAGCTTCTAACTACAATGTTAAAAAATCTGCATTTGGTAATCCACTTGCTGCTTTAACTACAGGTGCAACTTTTACAGGCAATGTAAAACTTAATGATAACGTTAAAGAATTGTTTGGTACAGGTGATGACTTACAAATTTATCATAATGGCACAGATAGTTTTATTGAAAACAACACAGGTGAATTAAACATTCAAGGTGACAACATAACTATAAGATCTGATACTGGCACAGAAACATTTTTAACAATGGATGTAAATGATGGTGTCGATATTTTTTACGACAATGTAAAAAAGTTTGAAACAACATCCGCAGGCGTGACTGTCACAGGAACTTTAACAGCTACTGCAATAACAGAAACTTCAAGTATTGAATATAAAGAAAACATTAAACCTTTAAATAACCTTGAAGGTATTTATGCTTTAAATGCAGTTAAGTATGATCGTAAAGATGGTAGTCAAAAAGATGAAGTCGGATTTATCGCTGAAGAAATGTATAAAGTTTTACCTGAATTAGTTTCTTTAAAAGAGGGTAAACCAGATTCTATTAAATATACAAAATTGACAACTTATTTATTGGAGGCAATAAAAGATTTAAAAAAAGAAATAGATATTTTGAAAGGCAATAAGTAATGGCAACATTAAAAGATACAACTATCAATGACACTGGTTTTATCAGAATAGCCTCTGGTACAACTGCTCAAAGACCAGGCTCTCCTCAAGCAGGAATGATTCGTTTTAACACAGATTTAGGATATGACGAATGGTGGACTGGAGGTAATTGGAATAGGCAGGGGGATTCTGTTGAGTTCGTTGCTGCAACTGGGGGCACTATTACCACAAGTGGTGATTTTAAAATTCATACTTTTAATGCTTCAGGAACTTTCACTGTCACTTCTGCTGGTAATTCTGAAGGAAGCTCAACTGTTGATTATACGGTTGTAGCTGGCGGAGGCGGAGGATCTAAACGATCTGCTGGCGGTGCTGGCGCTGGAGGATATCGAGAATCTTTCCCCAATCCTGCTACAGGTGGTTTCCCCGTCACTACTACAGGATACCCTATCACTGTTGGTGGTGGTGGCGCTGGTGACGCTACTGGTACTGCATGTGCTACTAAAGGCGCTTCAGGATCTCCTTCAATTTTTTCTACTATTACTTCTACTGGTGGTGGTGGAGGTAACGGAACAGGAGGAACCACTGGAGGACCTGGCGGTTCGGGTGGTGGAGGAAATAGTGGAACTTCTGGAACACCTAATGCAGGTGGTTCAGGTAATACTCCACCAGTAAGTCCTTCTCAAGGTAATAATGGAGGTACAGGATTTGATGCTCCTGGAAGTAATGAAAAAGGCGGTGGCGGAGGTGGTTCTGGAGCCGTAGGTGCTAATGCTGTTTCTGGTGCAGCTGGCGCTGGTGGAAATGGTACTTCTAATTCTATTACAGGTTCTTCAGTGACAAGAGCTGGAGGCGGTGGCGGTTCTTCCTACAGTTCAGGAACTCCAGGCGCAGGTGGCGCAGGTGGCGGAGGCGCAGGTGGCGGAGGCTCACCAGGTGCAAATGGCGGTGTTGGAACAACTAATACAGGCGGTGGCGGAGGTGCTGGATGTACTTCTAAACCAAGTGGAGCTGGTGGATCAGGCGTAGTAGTGATAAGGTATAAATTTCAATAATGGCAACACTTAAAGATACAATAATTAATGACACTGGTTTTTTACAATCAGCTGTTGGTACAACAGCCCAAAGGCCAGGATCTCCTGCTGTTGGTATGACAAGATACAACACAGATTTAGGATATCATGAGTGGTATACTGGATCTCAGTGGCTTCAAGTTGGAGTAAAAGAAGAATTCGTTGTCGCTACAGGAGGAAGTATTACAACTTGCGGTGATTTTAAAATTCATACTTTCACTTCCTCAGGAACTTTCACTGTCACTTGCGCTGGTAATCCCGCTGGATCAAGTACAGTTGATGTTGCTATCGTCGCTGGAGGCGGTGGTACTGACCATGCTTCAGGACCTCAAGGACCTTCTGGCGGAGGCGGTGGTGGTGGCGTTGCTTATAGAACAAGTACACCTGTTACTGCAACAGGACATCCTGTAACTGTTGGTAGTGGAGGAGCCGCAGGCACTCCTGGTCCTTCTATAGGACGTCGTGGCAACCCCTCTAGTGTATTTAGTCTTACAACTATTGGTGGAGGAGGTTCTTCAATCTGTGCCTCTAATCTAGGAGAAATGCCTGGTGGATCAGGTGCTGGAGGCGGTTATTTTCCTGGCGTAGCAGCTGGAACAGCAACACAACCTTCTCAAAATCCAGGAGTGTCAAATTTAGTAAATTACGGAAATGTAGGAGGTACTGCGGGTGCTGATGGAAGACCTGCTGAACCTCAATATTCAAGTGCTGGAGGTGGCGGTGCTGGCGGAGCTGGAGCAGCAGCCAATCCAACCACAACTACATCAGGTGCTGCTGGAGGAATAGGAGTAGGTCCTCCTACAATACCTTGGGTGCCAACAAGTATAGGAGATAGTGGATATTTTTCTGGCGGAGGCGGAGGTTCAACACAACAATGCGCCTCTCCAGTTCCTGGCGGTGCAGGAGGTACTGGTGGCGGTGGAAATGGTGGATTACCAAATGCAAAAGGACAGAATGGAACAACTAATACAGGCGGAGGTGCTGGTGGTACAGGCGCTAGAGCCGCTGGGGGATCAGATTCGGGACCAGGATCTGTTGGTGGTTCAGGAATAGTAGTAATTAGGTACAAATTTCAATAGGATAATAATATGGCTAATTTAAAAGATACAGAAATTAATGATACAGGGTTTTTAAAAACTGCTGTTGGTACAACAGCTCAAAGACCAGGTTCTCCTCAAGCAGGAGATTTACGATACAATTCCGATTTAGGTTATCATGAAATGTATAATGGATCCGCATGGAGAAGATGGGGAGATCTAGTGGAGTTTGTTAGTGCCACTGGTGGTACTATCACAACTTGTGGTAATTACAAAATTCATACTTTTAATGCTTCAGGGACTTTTACTGTCACTTCTGCGGGTAATTCCCAAGGAAGTTCAACTGTTGACTACATGGTCGTAGCTGGTGGTGGAGGTTCTGGTGGAGGTATTGGCGGCGGAGGCGGCGGTGGAGGATTCAGAGAATCTGTACCTAGTCCTGCTGCTTGGTCAGCAAGTCCTTTAGCCAATCCTGGAAATGCTCTTCCTGTTTCTGCAACAGGATATCCTGTAACTGTTGGCGGCGGAGGTGCCGTTGGTGGATCAGGTAATCCTCCTGGCAATACAGGAGTCGCAGGCACTCCTTCAATTTTTTCTACTATTACTTCTACTGGCGGTGGCGGCGGTGGAGGTTGGGGTTCTCCTTCTTTTCTTCCTGATACTGGAGGTTCTGGTGGTGGTGGTGGCGCTGAAGGAAATCAGTCTGGCGCAGCTGGAAACACTCCTCCTGTTAGTCCTCCTCAAGGAAGTAATGGCGGCAGTGGTCTTTATAATAGTTCAAATCCTCAAAGAGCTGGAGGAGGAGGCGGAGGTGGTGCTACTCAAGTTGGCACAGGTGTCTCTTCTCCTAACTCAGGTCAATTAGGAGGTCCTGGTGGCAATGGCGCTACAACATCAATATCAGGTTCATCTACTTCTTTTTCAGGCGGTGGTGGCGGTGGTGGATTAAACCAAGACGGTTCAGGCCCAACTGCTGGAGGAACAGGCGGAACAGGCGGCGGCGGAAACGCTGGAAGTTCTCCAAATGGAGTAGGAGTTTCTGGTACGACCAATACAGGCGGTGGTGGCGGTGGTTCTCAATACACAAATGCTTATCCTCCTGCAGGTTCAGGTGGTTCAGGAATAGTAGTGATAAGGTATAAATTTCAATAATTATGGTTGAAAACTTTTTTACATTGTATAAATTAAACGGAGGTAAATAACATGGCACATTACGCAAAAATAGGTTTGAATAGTAAAGTAATGTCAGTAATAGTTGTAGCTAATGCTGATTGTCAAAATGCTGATGGTATTGAAGAAGAAGAAGTAGGAAGACAGTTTTTAGAAAACGCTTTCGGTTGGCCTCTTTGGAAAAAATGTTCTTATAATACACAAGCAAACGTTCATACAGAAGGAGGAACTCCTTATCGTAAAAACTATCCTAGTGTGAGTTTCAAATGGGATGAAGACCGTGATGCTTTTTATGGACCTCAACCTTATAATTCTTGGATTTTAGATGAAACTACTTGTGTATGGAATGCTCCTGTTGCTTATCCTTCTATTACTACTTATGGAGATAATAAATTATATCAAATTAATTGGGATGAAGGTAATCTTCGATGGGTAGCTTATGATAGAGAAACTCCACAAGGTTTTTTTGAATGGGATACTAATTCATCTACTTGGATATCTGCAGCTAGCTAACTCAGTTTAATGCAAAAGAAAAAAATTCTTACAGAACAATCTATTATCACAGGTTTTATTCCTAAAATATTAAAATTTAATAAAGAAGCAATTAAGCTTAATCTTTTAAAAAATTATTCTAATAATAATTATAAAAGTTTTGATGATTTTAATTATCATAGAGATTATCTTAATATTGATTTTCAACAGCATCTTACTTGGATTCATGATTTTATTAAAGATGACTACAATTTAAATTATAGTTCTTGTTTAGTTCAAAATTCTCTTTCTGGTATTGTTTTATTTCCTGGTCAATCTATTGATTTTCATCATCATATTGATGATTACGACATTCATAATTCTAATGATTTTACTTGTATTTATACTTTAGAGGCTTTTGAGAATTCTTCTCATATAATGTTTGAATATGAACAAGGAAGAAAGCGACATGCAAGGTGGAAAGAAACTTTAGAGACTAATAAATATGTTTTATTTAATTCCGAATTAAAGCATTCCTATACTATAAATAAAAGTGACAAACCTTTGTTTGCTGTTTGTTGGACTTTTCAAATAATTTGACATTTATAGATTATCTTAATATATTGGAAGAAAATAAGAAAGGTAGATAATGAATTTACAAAATCCTTATTATGTATTTGAAGGAGCTTTAACTCCTCGAACATGTAATCATATTATTCGTCACGGTGAAGAGCAAGCGCAACAAGTTGCCTTAACAGGTGATTTTGATAGTAGTAAAGCCTTAACAGATAAGAATGATATATCTAAACTTTATAAAACAAGAAATTCATCTATTGTTTGGATGAATGATCAATGGATTTATCGAGAAATTATTCCTTATGTAAAAAAAGCTAATCAAGATGCAGGTTGGAATTTTGAATGGGAAAGATCAGAAAGTTGTCAATTTACAATTTATCGTGAACAGCAACACTATACCTGGCATCAAGATTCTTGGAATAAACCCTACGATCGACCAAGAAGCAATGATCATGGTATGACTAGAAAATTATCAGTGACTGTGTCTCTAGCTGATGATAATGAGTATGATGGTGGAGATTTAGAATTCGATTTAAGGGACAGAGGAGATAGTGCTTCCAATGTTATTACTTCAAAAGAAGCAAGAACTAAAGGATCCATTATTGTCTTCCCTTCTTTTATTTGGCATCGAGTCGCTCCTGTTACAAGAGGAACTCGATATTCATTAGTGATTTGGAATTTAGGATGGCCTTTTAAATGATATTACAAGAATATTTTAAAACACCTATTTGGGTAGAACAAAAACCAGAATGGCTTCAAGAGGTAAACAAAGCTTGTGATCCTCATATTAAAGATGCAAAAAAAAGAAACGCAGATAAAATCAAGAAACAAAAAAATGATTTTGCTATTGTTCATCACAGTGCACCAATAGCCACTGATCCTAATCTCAAGTTTTTTATTGAATACATAGGTAAAAAATCAGTGGACTTCTTAGATTTTATGGGTTTTGATTTATCTCATCATACTTGTATTTTTACCGAATGTTGGGTACAAGAATTTCCTAAAGCAGGTGGTGGAAGTCATAATACTCATATTCATTCTAATAATCATGTTTCAGGATTTTATTATTTAAAGTGTTCTAGTAAATCTTCTTACCCTGTGTTTCACGATCCACGGCCCGCTGCAGCGATGTTGAAATTGCCAGAAAAAGATTCAAATAAAATTACTTATGCTAACGAAGGAGTTCATTGGAAACCAACACCTGGTACTTTAATTATTGCTCCTGCTTTTGTACCTCATGAATATGTTGTACAAAAAGGAGATTCCTTTCGTTTTATTCATTTTAATATACAAGCCATACCTAACGCATTTAAAGGAGTACAATAATGCCAAGAAAAAAGAAAAAAGAAAAAACTAATACAGGTAATTTTTTTAAAGATAATAATTACTGTGTTATTCAAAAAGCTATTTCTCCAGAGTTAGCTTCATTTGTTTATGCTTATTTTCAAAATAAAAGAGCAGTAGCAAATTTTTTAAAACAAGAAAGATATATATCTCCTTTTGATGAAACATGGGGGACATGGAAAGATGAACAAATACCAGGCACTTATTCACATTATGCTGATTTAGCAATGGAGACGTTAATGGTAAGAGTAATGCCTGTTATGCAACAAGTAACTCAACTTGAGTTAGCTCCTTGTTATACCTATGCCCGTATATATAAGTATGGTGATATTTTACATCGACATAAAGATAGACCTTCCTGTGAGATATCTTGTACTCTTAACTTAGGTGGCGATCAGTGGCCTATTAAACTTGAACCTTCAGGTGAAACTGGAAAAGAAGGAGTAACAGTGCATTTACAGCCAGGAGATATGTTGATTTACCGTGGAACTTTATTAGAGCATTGGAGAGATCCTTTTGAAGGATATGATTGTGGACAAGTATTTTTACATTACAATGATAAAAATGGTCCTTTCAAAGAAACTAATCTTAATGATAAAAGACCAATGTTAGGATTACCCTCGGAATTTAAACAGAACAACTAATTGGCTCTTTATTTGCTAAAAAAGATGATGTAAAGTAGGCGTCATGCCACTTGTTAATTTTACAATAAAACCAGGCGTAAATAAAGAAGTTACAGACTACACAGGCCAAGGTCAGTGGGTTGATTCTGATAATGTACGTTTTTTTCAAGGTCTCCCTCAAAAAATAGGAGGATGGTCTAAATTTGTATCTACCTATTTAGTTGGAGTAGCTAGAGATGTTCATGCTTGGGTATCCTTAGATGGAAGAAGACTTCTCGCCTTTGGCACTGATAGAAAATTATATATTTATACAGAGGGTGTCGTTTATGATATTACTCCCATTAGAGATACAGAAACCTTAACCAATCCTTTTACAACTGCTTCAGGTAATGCAATTGTAACTGTTGCAGATACAGCACATGGAGCTCTTCTAGGAGACTTCGTAACCTACACAGGAGCCTCTGCTGTTGATGGTTTAAATTTTAATCAAGAGTTTGAAATTCAAAGTATTGTTAATACCGCAGCTTACACTATTGCTTTTACGGATGGATCTACAGCTTCAGGCACAACTGCTGGGGGTGGAGGAACAGTCACAGCTAATTATCAAATTAATGTTGGACCCTCATTTTCTGAATTTGGTTTCGGTTGGGGAACAGGGACTTGGGGAGGTAGCACATGGGGAACTCCTCGTACAACTTCTAATACAACCATTGAAGCTAGACAATGGTCACTTGACAATTTTGGTGAAGACTTAATTACAACTGTTCTTAATGGAGGAACTTTTAAATGGGATCTCTCAGCTGGTGTAGGAACAAGAGCTGTAGCTATTCCTAACGCTCCAACTCAAAGCAGAAGTAATTTAGTATCTACTCCTGATAGACATTTACTTTTATTTGGAACACAACCAACGATTGGTACTCTAGGGCAAGATGATTTATTAATTAGATTTTCCAACCAAGAAGATCTTGAAACCTATGCAGCAACAGCAGAAAATACTGCTGGTTCACTTAGAATTGCCGACGGATCACGGATCATTGGATCTACAAGATCAAGAGGTGCTATCATGGTTTGGACAGATACATCTCTACATGCTTTACAATTTATTGGTCCTCCTTTTACATTTGGATTAAGACAACTAGGTCAGAACTGTGGTCTGATTGGACAACACGCAGCTATTGATATTAATGGTAATTCTTTTTGGATGTCACAAAGTTCTTTTTATGTGTTTGATGGTTCTGTTAAAAAATTACCTTGTACAGTAGAACAAGCTGTATTTAGTAATATTAGTATTACTGCTTCAGAGAATGCTTATGTAGGACACAATGATGAATTTAATGAAATTATTTGGTTTTATGCCTCTGCAAGTGCAACAAGAATAGATAGACAGGTTACTTATAATTACATTGAAAATACTTGGTGGACAGGAAGTTTAGATAGAACAACATGGGTAGATAGAGAGGTATTTCAAATACCAATTGCGACAGAATATTTACCTTCAGCAACTGGAAACGTATCTGTTGTTCAAGGAGTAACTTCAGGAGCTTCTGTTGTTTATCAACACGAGACAGGTAATGACGCTGATGGCGCAGCCATGACAGCTTTTATAACTTCAGGAGCTGTAGGTATCACTGAAGGAGAAGATTTTGCTTTTGTAAGAAGATATATACCTGACATTCAAAATCAAAGTGGAACACTTAACATGGATTTGAATTTTCTTGATTATCCTAATGATTCAACAGCTACAACTAAAAGTTCAAGCTTTACATCTTCTACAGATAAAGTAGATCTGAGAGGACGTGGCAGGCAGTTTACAGCAAACATTGTTTCTAATACAACAGGTACAGCCTGGAGACTTGGAACAATTAGATTTGATATTCAACCCGATGGTAGAAGATAATGGCAAAACTAACTTTACAAAGATTTCCTGATCCACCTCAAGATTATGATCCACGTAATTTTTATGAGATTATTAGACAATTAGAACAACTGATTCAACTACTGAACAGCTCCTATACAAGACAAACACAAGACGAAAGTACAAGAAGAACTTGGTTTTTAGGATAAAACATGGCAGACGTATTTAGAAGATTTACACAAACAGCTCCTGATACAGCTACAAATACTATTTTTACAGTTCCTGTTGCTAACGTAGCCTCTACCCCTCCTGTTCCAGTTACCACTTTTATTGTTAAAACTATTATACTTCACAACAGTGCGGGTTCAGGAAATGTCATTGTAAAGTTATTTCATAATAACGGATCATCAGACGTAGAAATTAATAATATAACCGTGGCCCACGGAACAACACAACAGCTCGATGGTCCTTATGTTTATGCTGCTGGAGATGCTTTAAAACTTCAAGCCGATGCAACGACTCTTAGTTCAGATGTTTCTATTCTTGAAATTAAAGATCAGCTTTAAACTTTTTTATCAGGAGCTACAAACATAGATCCTACATGTCCTCTAAACTGTTGAGTACCAAAATGAGATAAAGGTTGAGAAACGTCAGCCCATATTTCACCACCTATAGAAGCCCATAGACGAGAAAAATAATAGTCTTCAGAAAGGTATCTTAACTTACCCCCTGGATCATTTG
>Ga0209337_1003009_pt1 | contig 11939 bp, 15 predicted proteins | sample LinPmetageLP53_FD_184044 | JGI IMG/M metagenome (GOLD analysis project Ga0209337, IMG submission 184044) | Marine viral communities from the Pacific Ocean - LP-53 (SPAdes) (version 2) | ecosystem: Environmental > Aquatic > Marine > Oceanic | place: Pacific Ocean | collected 2010-02-08 | reverse complement strand
TTTTTTCAACGATGATGGTAGTGGTTCCGATATAACCGAATACTTCAGAGTAGACGGATCTGCTAACCAAGTCATCTATTCGCTGCCTTTGACTTTGATTGATGACAAGCAATTAAATTTAGGTACGGACAATGATCTACAATTATACCATAGCTCTGGTAATTCTTATATTACTAACGCAGTTGGCGATATGTACTTCATCAACAGTGCTAATAATAAAGACATTGTATTTATGTCTGATGATGGCAGTAATAATTTCACTACCTACTTCTTGCTAGACGGATCAGGCGCACCACACCCAAGGACAGTATTCCCAGACAACTCAACACTTCAGTTTGGTGGTGTAGGTGAGGGCTTACAAATCTTTAATGATAGTGCTGATACATACATCCAAGAAAATACTCGTCACCTCTACCTTAAAGCTAATGCTGCTGATGCAGACATTATGTTTTTTGCCGATAATGGTTCTGGAACTTCAACTGAATACCTTAGACTAGATGGTGGATTAGGTTATTCCATTGCTTCTAAACAAATCACCTTTTTAGATAGTATATCCGCAGCTTTCGGGTCGGATAACGACTTAGGAATTGACCACAACGGAACTGACGCTAGAATTTTCAATTACACAGGTGATCTTTATATAAGCAATTTTGACAACGATAAAGATATCATCTTCCAATCTGATGACGGAAGCGGTGGGCTAACAACTTACTTCAGATGCGATGGCGGTTATGGTGGGGCAGGATTCCCAACAACATTATTCCCTAATGACTCATCATTAAGGTTCGGTAACAACGGTGAGTTACAAATCATCCGAACTAGTGGGCATTCATACATTTCAAATAATGCTTCTGGGAATTTGTATATTAGAAATGCTTCTGCAAATGAAGACATAGTATTTGAAGCAGACAACGGAGCTGGTAGCGGGAATGTGGAAACTTATTTCTTCTGCGATGGTTCTAGGTCTACTGGCAATCCTTATACATTATTTCCTGATAACAGCCACCTTGCTTTTGGATCTGATGCAGATTTCCAAATGGTGCATAGCGGAACAAACATGGCTATCACCAACAAGGAAGGGGATTTATACATAGTTAATGAGAAACCAGATAAAGATATTATATTCCAAGCCGACAATGGAAGTGGTTTAGTAGAAACCTATTTCTTTTTAGATGGATCTAAATCTACAGGTAATCCATATACAATATTTCCTGACAGTTCTCGTTTAGCTTTTGGTAATGATGCTGATGCTTTAATTACACATACAGGAACTCATGGTTACTTGTCTAACTTCACAGGAGATCTAATTATTACTAACAACACTAATAATGGTCTTATTAAATTTGATGCAGACGATGGTAGTAATAACAATACAACGTATCTCACCATTGACGGAAGTCGTGAAGTAGTTAAACACCACAGAGGGGTTGAGTATAATACAGTTCTTTCAAATGATTCTGATTATACAGTTACTTCAGCAAACCATGTCATCATTATGCATAGTTTAAGTGCTAGTCGAACAGTTACAATCCCAACGGCACAATGTAATCTTGGGCGAGTACTGATCATTAAAGAACGTGATGGTTATGCTGCATCTTACAGTGTAATAATTGATCCAGAAGGATCTACAAATATTGATGGTAATGCAAACTACACTATTTCTACTAGCAAAGAAGCAGTCACACTTATTTCAGACGGCTCAAATTGGTTTATAATAGGTAAATCATAATTGAATAAAATACTTGAACAGCTCCCTAAAATAGCTATCCTAACAGTATTATGGAAGAAAAAATTACATTAGAAATTCCGAAGCAATATATTCAGATTATTTATCAAGCACTTGTAAATACATGTGATGCTAAACAAGTAGGAATACAAGGGGCTGAAGCTCTCGTCGTTGTAGCAAAAGAAATTGCTAAACAAACTGGAGAAGAACCACCTGCACCTGCACCTGAAGTTGTTGAAGAAGATTCAGAGTAATGCCTGATCTCGATTTATCTGAGGAAGATTTTAAGACTCATTGGATGCTTAATCCAGTGGAGCAAGAATCTACAGATGGTAACGGGCATACTGTCAAACACACTGACAAAAGATTTTGTTTGGACTACGGAGACTACTTAAAACTTCGGGAAAAAGGTTGGCACACTATCAGTGATGTCAACGACAGTCACACTGTTAATACTGAAAAAGAAGGACTTTCTGAGTTTCAGGAGACTATGGAGGTAGAAGAATCCGACGTAGATCCTAACGAGTAATTGTGCTATATTGCCCCTTTTATGAGCAATGAAGAGCTAATTGTAAAAGGGGCTACAGGTGTAACAGGATCTTTGATTGCTGTTACAATACCCTACGCAGAGGTAATCCAATGGGGCATCCAAGTAGTTGGTGGCCTGTTGGGTATTACAGTAGCTATTATTACGCTTTATAACCTGTTAAAGAAGAAAAAGAAGAAATGAATAAAGAATCAATATTAGGAATTGTAAGACACATGTTAACTTTCGGTGGAGGGTTTATGACTCAAAGCGGGATAGCTACCGATAGCGAGGTAACCACAGGAGTATCAGCTGCTGTGACTCTAGTTGGCGTTATATGGTCAATTTTAGCCAAGAAAAAATAATGGCTTATAGTAAAAACAATAAAAAAACTGTTCTAATGCGGGAATATAAACGCAAAAAGAAAGAAAAGAAGAAGAAGTGACCCTCTTCAAAATAATTAAAGCAGCTTTGAGTTCATATGCTGCATATACTAAATATAAACATAGAAGACATATACATGATCTTGAAGATGAAGTTGATCGCCTTGCTGCTGATGGTAGTCCTGCTGCCAAGCTGCGTCTTGAACGACTTAGCAGGAGACTCAGCTTTGAACGAAAGCAATCTTTATGATCCTGCTACAATAACCCTAATAAAAGGGTATGATTATCCTTTTAAAGAGGGCAATCTCATGGGTCGTGGGCAGAAGTTTCACAGTGATTATTCCTACAGACGTGCTATAATAATAGGAGATGATAGCAATCTGCGTAGGGCACAGCCGACCAAATGATTCAGGGGCAGCTTCAGTAACAGGAGTTACTGAATGGGACTATAATTCTCAGTTAGCTGAGTTAATTGGGGATCAATTAAAAATCCCCTACAAAATATACTCCACTTACAAAGGGAATAGTTATTGGAGTTCTATGAAGTGGTTAGCAAAAACACTTAAAAATGATAGTATAACACACGCCATCGAATTGCATTTTAATGCAGCTACTCCTACCGCAACAGGTCATGAGTGGTTGTATTGGTATAGCTCAGAAAAAGGTAGGTTATTTGCTCGTGCTTTAAGAGATTCTTTTGAAGATTGTTTTCCACAACATAGAAGCAGGGGTATTCGCCCCAGGCGAAAAGGCAGTAGGGGGGCGGGATTTTTAAGATTAACACACTGCCCAGCAACTATTGCAGAACCATTTTTCGGAAGTAACGAGGAGGATTGGGAGCTTGCTTTAAAAAGTATGGAGGGCATAGCTGCCTCCATGGCTTCAGGTATTGAGCTATATAAAGATCTTTCAGAAAGGTGGTAATGTGGGGTTCCCTAAAACAGTTACTATTGGTGGTCAGAAAGTTAAAGTAAACATACAAAAATTTAATGAGTACGGTACATTTACTTGGGGGCAGTACTTCCATGATGATAGAATCATCCAACTAAATCCTGATCAATCTGAAAAAGATTTAGTAGAAACACTAAGGCATGAAATGATGGAAGCAGCTTTGTTAATATCCGGAGTAGGTTTTTCTGATAACTATGAGCAAGAAGCAGTTGTACGTTGTATGGAAGAAATATTCTTCCCTGCCTGGGAAACCTTTTTAAACAAACATATAAATGAATGAGTGATACTAACAAAGACCCTGATTATTATTCTTATATAAAAGCAAACGAAGGTTTACGGTTAAAAAAGTATACGGACACTGAAGGTAATCCTACGATAGGTATTGGTCACTTAATAAAAAAAGGTGAAAAGTTAAATGAAATAACAGAAGCTAAAGCGAAACAACTTTTTAATGTAGATGTTCAAGAAAAAATTAAATATGTTAGAAACGAAATAGACAAAGATTTAGGTGGAGGCTCTTTTGATGATTTTCCAGAAGCCGTAAAAAAGTCTTTAGTGGATGCTGATTTTAGAGGGGACTTCCGTCAGTCTCCAATAGCTATTGGTTTATTTAAACAAGGCAAATATTATGCTGCAGCCGAAGAGTTTTTAAACAACAATGATTATAGAAAATCAATTAAAGAAGGGACCGGAATTGCACCTAGGATGGAAAGAAATGTTCAAACTTGGGTAGATTTAGGGAATGCAAAAACTTTAGGTATGTCTTTTGATGAAGCGGCAAGTGAAAGAATCCGTTTGTTAAATGAGCAAAAATAAACAATTTAAAAAAGTAGGTTCTTTTATAAGTTTTGAACCTACTAGTGAAGATATTTCTTTAGCACATTTTAGAGCTAAAGAAATGGGTATTCTTCCTAATTCATATACAAGAGGTTTAGGGAGGATGGTAGGTTGTTTAGGGGAGATTGCAGTTAACAGGTATTTACCTTGGAGTAAATACATGGGAGATGTGTCATACACATATGATATAAGATATAAAAAGAAAGAAGTTGAGGTAAAATCTAAAACATGTAGCTCGGAGCCTAAAGACAACTACAGCGCTTTTGTTAATACTTCTAAAAAAATAAACTGTGAAAATGACATTTATTTTTTTACGAGAGTGCGAAGAGATTTAATGCTTACCTGGTTAGTAGGTTGGCTTCCAACTAAAGAATTATTAAAAGTAGCTACTTTTGTTAATAAAGGAGAAAAGGATAAAGATGGTTTCCAGTTTAGATCTTCAGGTTTGCATTTAGAAATCAGTAGCTTAAATAAGCCTGAAGATATACTTAACCTTTAAAGGCTTATAGTGTTTATTAATAACGGAGGGTCAAACCCCTCTGAGATAGCTTGATCTATGTGTTGTGTAAATAGTTCCCAAACCATTCCATCAGCAATATCTTTAGTTTCCTTTGGGTGGTATTTTTCAACACACTTTTCAATACTATAGACAGCTCTTAGGTCATCCGTTACTCCTACAAAGCCATAAGAAAGGTCTTCTATAGTGTACACTTGGTTGCCTTCTCCAGGAACAATCTCTTTTAAAAAATCAGTTACGTCTTCAATCATACTTTTTCTTGTATAGTTTCTCTATTTATAATCGGGTCTCTATTTAAATCAAATCTTTCTTCTAAAGAAATTTCCCAAATTTTACCTGCACCTGCCCCATTAGATCTAATTGGCCGAGCATTTTTATTGTTTTTACTATGGTCCTCTAGAGTTAGCATCCCATTACGCACAGCATCAAGATTATTTGATACTCCTATATGCCTCCCTCCAGAGAATTCTAGGACGAAAGACTGCATCTCAGTTAAAGTCCCAGTCCATACTTGGTTGCCGTCTTGGAACCAAGACCTTGCTTTGACTACAAAGTACTCAACTAATTCTGCTACATGAGATCTTCTTGAGTTATCATAAGCAGCATTAGCAATCATGTCATCAATATAAGACTTAACACCAAACCTATTACTACCTGCTATTTTTTTAGGTATTTCATATTCTAGGAGAAAAGCCGCAAAATAAGGGAGCTCTTGATCTAATGTCTTTTTTATATCTGCATTAGAAGGAAACTCCTCTGAGGCATCCATGGCTATTCTAAGAGCTATGATCTTATCTCTATTACTTTGATCTAAGGAAGGTATTACCGACAAGCTATTAGGGTCCATGTTTAAAGTTAAAACAATTCTAGGGGCCATTGGTATTGATATTGAATCAGCATATTTTGCATGATATTCAACATTTGGATTAGCTACACCCCTTTTAATTAATTCAGTAGCTCTTCTTTGATCTTGGAAAGAAGCAGCCGAAACAGTGTCATCTACAGCCCATAAAGGGAAGTTGCCAAGATCCTTATTAAAAGATGTCTTTCCCGATAAGTAATCAGAAGCATTCGCACATCCTCCTAATAAAGGAGCGAGTATCCCTCCCGACAAAAGAGTTTTACCTCTACCCGCAGGACCCACTAATATCAAAGCTTGCCCTTGAGTTAAAATGCCTTCCATTAAAGATTCGTAAGCTCTTTTAGCCCAACATAAAAGATAAGGTAATTGATCGTCTGAAGAATCCCTCGCCAAGAATTGATTAAAAAATTTATACAACCAAGGCCATTTGTCAAAGGAACCACTTTCAGCAGGTTGTATTGGCATATTATTAGATTCATTTAGAATCCTTTTTCCATGGTATGTAAGAACTCGCTCCTTTGAAAACACTACAGGGGCTATAGCATCAATCCTGTTTTGATTATTGATAGCATCTACAGCATCTTCTAATTCAGATACGGGCTCTTTCTTCCTAGGCTTCGGAGAAAAGCCTAACTTTCTGAGTTCTAAGTTCAATTGTTTGTCTGGAATCTTTACGGCTCTATTATGCATTAGCTTAAAATAGTTGTTCCCATTAAACCAATATTGATCTAGTACCGACTGTATCTTCTTACCTTCGTATTCTTCTACGAACTTAGATCCTAGAAGTTCTCTCCAATTAACAAAAGGACTGTGTCCTCTATCGCTGTAGCAAATAATACCATGTTCGGCTACCTGACAACCCTCTCTTTCAATACCATCATCAATCCAAAAGAGTGGACCTCTTGCTCCTACATAAAAATCACCTTCCCATCTATTGGGCCACCTCTTCTTAATTTCTTTTTCTAAGATGTCCATGGGGATAGAAACATCTGACGTTGTTGGCGGATTATCTTTTGCTGCTTGAAGTAAAGCTGTTGTAGCAACCCCTTTACTTAAAGGATCTCCTAGCCTTTGCCAATCTTCCCCTAACTCAAAATATTGACTGCTTTTAAAAGAACTCTCGTCAAAGCCAGGGAGCACTCTTTCAACGCCAATCTTCGTTGACATTCTTTTACAAAAAGCAGAGTACATATCTGGAGAGACTGGTATCTTCTCTTCAAACTCCCATATTAATCTTATATAGTTTGAAAATGTTTTAGTTCTCCATGTAGGCATTAAATCCTTGCACCCAAACCTTATTTGATCATCTACAACGCTCCAATCTACGTCAGCATCATAATCAGCTATTATCCCACTGACGGCATAAAGAGGGTTTTGACCATCAATTCTAAGGTTGGCATTATCTCCTTCACAAAGAGTATAGAATACATGCTCTGTTTTTGAATCCTTGCACCATTTCCTATAGGCTAATTTACCTCTTAGGATAGGTCTTTTCTTTTTAAGGGCTGTTAAATCGGGGCACTTAACTGCTTTTTTATCTACTAAGTTTTTAATATATCTGTAACTCATTTTTCGTATCTATCTACTATTTTACCTTCTGCCTCCAAAGGAATCTCAGGAATCCAGTTAGGGGGCGTGGACATTATCTGCAACACTTTTTCTAGAGTTGCCTCTGCTTTGCTCTCCTCTTCCTCAATAATAAATTCATCGTGGACGTGGAAAATTGTTTTGATACCTTCTTCTTCAAGACGCAGCATCATATCTGAAAATATATCCCTACTTAATGCTTGAGAGGCATTCTCAGCGAGTAACCCTCCCCACAATCTTATAGGGACTTGTTTATTACCTTTATAGTGATGAGATACATAATTTGTTCTAAACTCTCCTGAGTTCATTTTTATGTTCCCATAATTAAGAACCCTTTTAGAGGGTAGAGTTATTGTAAATTCTTTTTCTTTTTGAAAGCTTTTCACTAGCTCCCTTTGATATTCATTCCAAAGCTTAACAACTTTGTTCATTTTATCCCTATAAATTCTCACGTAATCAATTGCTTGTTCAATTGGAAAACCAGATATCATTGCAAACTTTTTACCTGAGACACCGTATCCACATCCCAATACAATTTGTTTTACTTTATGTCTAAGCTTTCCACCATCAGCTTCTTTAAAAGAACCATCTCCCCTCCAAAACCCTAATTCTCTAGCAAAGACTTCGTAGATGTCATCTGCTTCTTTAATATCCTCCATGATATCAAAATCTTCTGCCAAGTAACAAAGAGTCCTTACTTCGATTTGAGACAAGTCAGCAATAATGAGTTTCTTGTTCACAGGTGCAGAGATCATGTGCCTAAGGTTTATGCCAAAGTGTTCTGCTCTAGGGAGGTTTTGCATATTCAAATTACCTCCGCTCCCTGAGTACCTTCCAGTATGTGCTCCAAAGTAAAAGCAACCACCGTAATATCTTGAGTCGTCTAAAGTAGCATATTCAAAACTATCTAACTTCTTTTTGAGAGCATTGATCCTCCTGTAGTCCCTTACTGCTTCAGTAAATGGGTACTTCTCTTTATTTTCATCTATCCACTTATTAGCTTCTTCACTACTAAGAGCCAAACTTGCTGGAGGTTCTATACCAACTCTGCGGCATTCTTCGTTGAAAGATTTTCTAGATAATGTTGGAGCATCCCCAAACCAAGGTATACTCTTCTCAGTTTCAAATAACTTATTAGCAATAGTATTTTTATTTTTGGTAAGTAAATCATAGTCAATAGGTATACCTCTTTGTACTATTGTTCTGTTAGTTCTACTAATAGCCCTTTCATGTTCAGGCCATTCAGGAGATAACTTTTCCCATAGTTGCAGACAAAGCTCAGAGTCTTTTAAAGCATACTCATCAACTTCTTCCTGAAAACCCTCTAACATATCCTCCCACTTTTTGCCCAGCATGTTGTCTCTAGTTTCTTTACTTATATCTAAATCAAACAAAACAGTAGTAGATCCTTTGAGAGATCTAGGTAGGCCACAATAGACCGCTAAGTCAGCCGTGCAGTGCCATTCAGAGTAATTAACTTGAGGCCACCAGTCTTGTTTAAGACCATATAAATATAAGGTCTCATCAAAGGAAGCATTGTGACTTAGTACACGGTTTCCTTTTAATAATTCCCAATCAAAATCTTTAGGGTGCCCTACAAAACGAGTCCCCTCATCTCCCCAAACTGAAACCCTATAAGCATCAAACTCAGGGTGGCTGAAGTACCCCAAAGGTCCCAGGGTTTTTATAGAACAGTTTTTATCGTAGTAGGTTTCGTAATCAAGGGCAAAAGTATGCATGGTTTTTAGGTGCCCTAGTGATCTTGGTAGAAAGCAAAAAAACCAAGATCACTAGGGTGTGTTAGGAGTCCCCCAACTCCAGTAGCGACTAGCTGTCCGTGCTAGAATCTTTTTCTTCTTTTGGGTCAGGACCACCCAAGGCTTCTAACTCTTTGCTGAAAATGTTGCTAAGTAGATTCATTCTCCCTAACATTTGTGTGAGGTCCTGAAGGTTCTTACGAACCTCAGAGATACTCTCTTGCACAGCTTCGAGTTCATTCTGTAAGATTTGTTTTTCGGTCATCCTAAAATAGCTCTCATTCTAATCGCAAGATCTTTAGCCTCTTGAGGAATTGATTTGGAATTACAAGGCTCAACACGAGGTTCCATCCATCGATTCCTTTTGTACTCACACTCAACAGTCTTAAATGTCCATGCAATATCTTCGCATTCCGCATTAAAGTTAGTTATAAGAAAAGTAGCTATTTTCTCATAGGTTCCCGTATAGGCTCCCTTCCACACAAACATCTTGCCAAAAGCATAGTTTGTATCTCCTAAAGGGTAAGTGTATGGAGAAGAGTCCTCACAATCCTCAGGTTGTGGTACTAAGAATGTAAGGTCAGCACATTTCCTAATCTCGTACTCTGAGTCCTTTGCTAAAGCTTCTGCTTCTTCTTCTGTATGGGCAGTGCGTGACTTGATATCATTGTCATAGCCTACATCTTCCATCCAATATTTTTTAATATCTACAAAGATAATATCACTTGTTGTGTTAGGAGGTATTACCTCGACCTCCATATTATATACTAATGATCCTGTAGATCCTGCTTCGTATCCTGAAGAGTTTTGTTTAACATTAAACTTTGAAATGTTAATATCATCTCTTGATATAGTAAATCTTGCTGATTGACTATCTGCTGTTATTTCTGCCTTCTCAGGCTTTACGATTTCCGCTTTTGGCGGGTTTTTAGTTTTGCTCATATTTATTTATATATTTTAATTTACGTCAATGTGTACCTTGTTTCAGAGACATCGACAATTTTTTCTTCAAGCAAAGCATTCAAAAAATCCTGCTTCGCTTGTCCTTTCTCCCCATCTGGGGCTTGTTTACTTACAGCAGTTGCAATCTTTTGCAAAGGAAAAGTTGCAAGTGTGAGTAATTCTTCATCCGACAAATTATGTTGTTTAGCAATTTCAGCTAATTTATAATTATTATTACATTTCTTTGTCGCCCCCATAGACTTTAATTTCAGTGTGGGAAATTCATGTCCTTCTTTCGCCATAGCTATTGCTTTAGCTTTTATTCGTGTGGCCCAGTTAGTAACTATTTTAGATATTGCCCAAAGCTCTTCAAGAGTTTTAGGGTCATCTGGGTCAGATATATCTGTGTCAGGAATTGAATGGTCGGCTACTCTTTGGGCAACTTGAATTGCAATAGCTCCCAAAGCAGGGCACTTATCTTCAAAAGCACAAAACCTACAAATAACAGTAGGGTTGATGTCCTTAATAGCTGGTTTACCATACTCCCATTGAGGTCTAATTTTCTCTCCTTGAAGGATTACTAAAGAGAGCTCATGAGTCATCTCATCCATTTCTTCACGTTTAAATATATCATGTAGAACTTCATTCCTAACAGGAACATAAAATACAAAAGTAATTTCTTTAATATCTTTAAACTTTTGGAAAGCCCCCAAAGCATAAGCTTTAGCTTGCCAATTATCTCTAGGTGAATCAATGACAGATATGCCTGTCTTATAATCTCCCATAATCGCTTTATCCCCATATAGTATTAAACGATCACAAGTGCCCCAGGTACTAGTACCATTTAACTGTACATGAGTAAGCATCTCGTTGTGCTCAATATATTCTTCCTCCCCAATGACTTTCTCCATGAACTCAGCTTCATCCTCTACAATCTGATCGTAAATCTCTAGCTCTTCTTCATTGTGTAAGGCTGAAGGATCTCTAACCTCTAATGCTTCATGTATTCGTGTCCCTTTTTCAGCAGCAGCATTAGTACCGCTTCGCCCTTTGAAGCCAGGACAAGTGGCTACATATTTAAGGCTTGATGGTGAGAACTCTGCGTGTCCCCTACTTCCGTGATCTGGTTGATTATCCATGTAGAGCTTTTAAATTTTTAAGTTTTTTATCTATTGATTTCATTACAGTCTCTTCAATAGAATCAGCGGCAACTAAAATCTTTTGGACAGCATCAGATTTTGCTCCATTCCTATGTATCCTACCTAAAACTTGTAAATGATTTTTTGCTGAAAAAGAAGGACTAATGAGGCTAACTCTAGGATACTTCCCCTTAACATCGTGCAAAGAAAGACCCGTCCCTCCTGCTGCAGTATTAACGGCAAGGAGTCTTATTTTATCATCTTGAAAATCATCAATTTGTTTTTGTCTTTCTTTAGCAGTTTGCCCCCCGTCAATTCTTCCGCAATCTAGTCTTTCACAAAGAGCATCTATAGTATCTTTAAAATTAACAAAGATAACTACAGAGTTTCCTTGTTGGTATAGGTCGGTAGCCATTTCTGCAAGGTCTATAACTTTGTAGCTTTCAGCAAGCATTCTAGCACGAAGAATATTTACAATGTCAAAATCACTATTTTCAACACTGCCATCTTCTATGAATTGTTGTACAATATCAGGAGTCACTCCTAAGTCATCATATGCTTTTATAATTTTCTTTGGATCGCTAAATTGTATGGGCTCTACAAAAACTCTATTATCTCTAAATGAATCAGGAAAATCTTCTATAGTTAGTTTAAAACCTGTTTGCCCATAGATATTGTTTTTAATGCCTTCTAGTTTTCTACGGCTAGTTAG
>Ga0209337_1003008_pt1 | contig 11941 bp, 16 predicted proteins | sample LinPmetageLP53_FD_184044 | JGI IMG/M metagenome (GOLD analysis project Ga0209337, IMG submission 184044) | Marine viral communities from the Pacific Ocean - LP-53 (SPAdes) (version 2) | ecosystem: Environmental > Aquatic > Marine > Oceanic | place: Pacific Ocean | collected 2010-02-08 | reverse complement strand
CATCATATCGATTGTCAATGTTGATGGTTTCAAAGGTGCAAACATTTTACTTCCTTCGCTTCCGTATTTTATTTTTACTCCACCTGTGCCTAGCGTTCCTTCCTTGTCTAGTATTGTTGTTTCTACTTGGTCATAAATTTCAAGTCTGTAGCTTATGGTATTATTGCTCCTTATATCAAAGTAGTAGGTTCTATTATATGCCATTATATATATCTTTTTCTATTTGTTCCTGTATCTTCGTTTGCTAAGAATATATCTTCGCCTTTTAATACTCCACCAACATTTAAAGCTACATTCATTTGCTGTTGGTTTCCTAGCATATTTTTTAATTTTGATAGTGGTGCTACTACTTCTGGGTCATTTTGAGCTCCTGCATATTCTCCTACCAGTGCGTTGGTTGGTCCGTATACTATTCCACCTTGTGCCATTGGTAGTGGTGTTGAAGCTATAGTAGCTATTTGAGCTGCTCCTAGCCCAGCCATAACTCCTGCTAGTATTGGTCCTGCTATTGGTCCTCCTTGTGCTAAAGCATTTACTATTGCTTGAGCCGTTCCCATTATTGCACTAGCTATTTTCATTGCTTTTTCTCGCTTCGCTGCTTTAAGTTCTAAGGCTTTTCTTTTAGCATCTATCTTTTCATCAGCTTGCATTTTCTTTTGAGCAAATTTATCATCTATCTTTTTTATTGCTTCCTTCTTTTGTTCTTCAGTCATTTTAGAATTTTCAACGGCTGCTATTTCTCGCTCCATATCTTTTGCAAATCTTTCATCACTTGCTGCTTGTTCGTTGTCTAGGATAGTCGTTTGTTTTTCGTGTTCGGCTGCAAATAAATTACCTATTCCAGATAGAGCAGCTCCAGCTACTTGGCTGATGTTTCCCCATACTTCGCTCACTTTATCTGCTAGGTCGGAGTAGCCTTCTTTGGCCCAATCCAAATATTGTTGAATTGCTGACTTTTTCTTAGCTAATGATTTATTTAATGCTCCAGTGCCATCATCTCCTCCTCCTCCTCCTTCTCCTCCTCCTCCTTTTCCTCCTCCTCCTCCTTCTGGTACGAGTAGGCTAGTGCCTCCCATAAAGCCTTGTATTTTATCTTTTACTGCTCCTAGTTTATCTGCAAACCATCCACTTACATTGTCTACTGTTCCTTGGATGTCTTCTTCCGTTATCATTTGTAGGGGTCTAGCATTCATTGTTTTATCTACAGCATCAGCAAAGTTCTCAGCCGTTTTATCTCCAAACTCTTTAGCATTCTCTTGTATACCATCAAAGGCTTGTGCTATAGTATCTCCTATCCCAGATGTTGCTTTTTTAAATCCTTCTTTTATTTTTTTAGGGTCAGCTGTAAATATTCCCATTATAATATCCCCTACTCCACCTAGGACTTTCATTGCTGAGTCCTTAATCGCTACAAAAATATCAGCTACACTTTTTCCGAAAAATATTAAATATGCTAGTGCTGTTTTGAATGTAAATACTACCCCTTGTATTATTCCTCTAAATGCAACACTTTCATTATAAAGTGTAATGAACCAGTTTACTATTTGCACTAGGATTGCTTTTGTTGTTCCCCAGTTATCATATATTACTTTAAAGATTAAGCCTAAAGCTACTACTACTAATCCGATCGGAGATAAGATTGCTCCTAATGCTGTTACTAATCCACCAGCTAATGTCATCAATGGTCCAGATAAAGCTACAATAGCTCCTGCACCTACTATTAATTTTTTAGTTCCTCCATCTAAAGATGTAAATCCTTTAGCTATTTTTACAGCCCCATTAGCTATTGCAGTAAATACTGGCATTAAAGTAGCTCCCAGTTCCGTTGCTGCCATCTTTAAATCATTAAAGGTTTTCTGCATTTTAAAGCCACTAGTTTCGCTTAATGTCTTAAAGCCATCAGATACTAATCCAGTAGAATCATTCATCGCATCTAATACATTTCCATAGGTTTCAGTTTGCTCTCCTAATACACCAAATACACCCTTCAACGCTTGAGATTTACTAAAAAACTTAGACATAGGTACTCCTTGTTCTTCGAAGCCTTTTTGCAAGTGTAGTAAAGTTTCACGGAGTCCTTTTTCTCCTAGCATAACCTTTAAGTCCTCAGCCTCCATATTTATCTTTTTCAAGGCTTTTTCCTGCTGTGGTCCTATTTTTGCTAGTGCCATCATAACTCCACCGAAACTTGTAGAAGCAGCTTTAGCATCTCCAGTTGTCTTAGTAAATGTAGCTATAAAAGCATTAGCTTCTTCAAATGAAATTCCTAATTTAGATGCCATACCCATCTGAGTTCCTAATACTTCGGCTAGGTCTGATGCTTCAAACATACCCTGTTGCACTGCAATACCGAATACATCGAGTGCCTCGGAAGCCGTGATAGTTTCAGCTCCATAAGCATTTTGAGCTGCAGAAGCAACTTTAGCTAGGTCTGTTTGTTCTCCTAGTCCTATTGCCACACCTTTCGATACTTGTTCCAATGTAGACATTGCATTCGCTCCACGCAGTCCTGCAGATGTTAAAAAGAATAAACCATCGGCTAGTTCAGCTGGTGCTTGTGCTGTTGCTCCAGCTAGTTTTTGCACCTCTTGACCCATCTGATTTACTTCCTTCGCTGAAATACCGACCAGGGTATTTATCTTGGTCATATTCTTTTCGAAGTCAATAGCCATTTTAGCTCCTGCTACTCCAATTGCTGCAAATGGTAGAGCAAAGCTCATAGATATGCTTCTACCTATAGCTTTCATTTTTGTTCCGAATGCTACCATTCGTTTTTGGGCTATTGCTAGTCCTTTAAAAAGTGGAGATGTAACTGCGTTGATTACTACATTTAAGGAAGCGAGGGCTTTTTTAGGCATTGTCTTTTAGTTTTTGTAATTGGTCATCGTACTCGGAGTCTCTTATAATCTTTTCTATATCGTGTTTTTTCTGTGCAGTCGTTATTATTACTTTTTCCCAGGGGAATGTAGTAATTTTTTTAGGATCTATTCCTCTTTTTAAGTGTGGGTTTATAATAACACAGGCTGTCCATCTTGCTCGTTCCCATTCTGCTTGTTGGTTTTGTTCGTACAGCTTTTTGCTTCCAATCTGAGCATTGTAAAAATTGCGAGGGCACATATTATAAAATTGTTCTAGGCTCATTTTTAATTCTCCGAATGCTATCTGTTCTAATATATCAAATGTTATTTCTTCACTAGTTTCTTTTTGGCCTTTTTTTTTGGTGTATCTTCTTGGCTTCCTATATTGTGGCCCATATGTTCTCCGAATATTTCTAAGGCTCTAGTAAGTCCTCCCATATCCGAGTCTAATAAATCGCTTAATTCATCAATCGTTAAATCAAAATCTTGCGATGATTTTCTGCATCCTTCTTCAATTCCTACTAATACTAATTGTAGGGCTTGGTCTAGGGTCATATCCTGTCCTAGGTTCATTAGTTTGTTTAGCGATGTTCCTGTGGCTGCACAATATTTTCTTAGTCCGTTAAATCCAAAGAAAACAGGATAATTTTTGTTAGCTATTTTTACTATTTCGTATGTCATTTTTTTAATTTGTTAAAGGTTAATTTATAAGAGTTTTCCCCAGCCACCCCTTTAACAAATAAAAAGGTAGCCAGGGTTTACTCTATTGTTGTTATACTGTTGCTTGTACTAATTCTCCAGTTCCACTGAACGATCCACTCCAAGTACTCGAGTCTTCATTCGGTGTATCTGCACTTAAAGATGTAAGGAAAGCCTGGCCAGTCCACTTGATATCTCCTGTTACATCTGTAGAGAATTTTAATTCAAATTGTGTTCTAGCGTAGATGTAAGAGCTATATAACTCATTAGCTGTTAAACCTGTTACAGCCGTTCCATCTAAGTTTGTAAATATTAACATTCCTTCTACTGAAACTTCCCAGTCTCTTTGTCCTTCTAGTTGGTCTCTCCATCCACCAGAGTCTTTTGTGCTTGTATCTCTTAGGTTGTGATTCATTGAAATCGAAGCTGATGAAGCATAGGCTACTTTTGTGCCAGCTACATAAACTCCGAATTTTGTACCATTAATTACTCCATCTGTTGCCATAATTTTTGATTTTTTTTAGTTTATTATTTTTTTTTATTATTAGTTTTCAGTTGTTTTTTATCATTGTGGTGCTTGTATTAATTCGTTTGTTCCAGTAAAACTTAGGTTAAATGTTGCATTGTCTTCATTGGGTGCTTCAATTGATGCTGATGATAAATATCCAAAGCCAGCCCATACAAAAGTACCAGATTGTAATGTTTTTAAGTACATTAAAACTCTATTTTGATTAGTATAAAATTCATTCATTACTTCATCAAATGTAGCACCTACTGGTGTGTTTCCATTTACTAATCTGTATGCCAGTTTTCCTTCAAACTCCATAGACCATTTTCTAGTTGTTGGTAAACATTTTTTCCAGTTATGTGTTTCTCTGGCTGAGATATCTTTTGTATCTACTTCTACACTAAAGCTCGCAGCTGTTCCAAATAAAATAGTATTTATACCTATATAAAGCAAGTATTCCGTTCCATTAACTATTCCATTTAAAGCCATTATCCTATTGTTAAAATTGCGACCTTCACACTGGTTCTACTACTTACGGTAAATGAAACAGCTGAGTCTGTGCCGTTATAAGATGATACGGCAAAAGTTCCAGCCATTGCACTTGTATTTCTATTTATTGTTACTACAGCATTTGATTTAGTCAAGTCTCCATATATAGGATTTTCTACGCTTGTTACTACTGTTGTAACTGTTAGCGTTATTGAGGCTGAACTTCCATTTTCAATATATATAAATTCTTTCCCACTATTGCTAAAAGTATTAGTTAAAGATCCAGCAGATAAATCTGTAAGCGTTGGAGTTATTCCTCCTTCTATTATAGTTTGACTATTTATCAGTGCCATTTTTCTCTATTTTTTTCTTTGCCTTGGCTTTTCTTTTTGTTCCTGGTTTAGGCTCGCATCCTTCAATAGCTAGTAATTTTTCGTATGTTTCATTGTCGCAGGCTAGTTTGCTTCCTGCAGGAAATACTCGACCCTGTGGGCTAGTGTATTCTTTTGTAAGTTTTATATCCATTATTCTCTATTTATCCAGCCGTTCGCTGGGTTATTAATAAATGCTCTGATATCTTGATGATTCAAAGGGTTATATTGATTAAGTGTTTCTGGTTTTGTCCCATCATATTTCAATATAAATTCTGATTTATCTATGTTATATCTTAGCGTGTTTCTAAACTCCACCACTTGTGAAAAGTTTATATTATCTATCTCTATTGTTGGTATGATGCAATATTCCATATTATTAAGGGACAGTTGTTGTTATGTCCGTGCTTGTCATATTAGTCATTGTACCATTATTATTATTTGAGCTTTCATCTGTAATTGTAGGAAATGCTGCAGTTCCTGTTGGGTCTCCCATTCTCCAGTATCCTTGCAGTCCTGTATGGGCTGCTAGGTCAGTCGGTGTTCCACTGTTGACTATTGCTGTTACTTGTGCTGGTGATAGTTCTATATTAAATAATGCAAACTCATCAATGTTTCCATCTAAATAAAAACTATTTTGTTCGGATGTTCCTATTCTTAAATCAGAACTTGTATTTTCCATTGCTGTATAAGATCCACTTATCGATCTTGTTTGTGCTGGTTTAGGGCCATTAACATATATATTTAAACCTGTTTGTGATCCAGAGCCATCATAAGTAAAGACATAATTTCTCCATCCACTTGTGCTAATCGCTGCATCTACTTTGTTTTGTATATAACCTCCTGTGCTGTTATCATATAATCTAATTCTTAATTTATCAGATGCATCTGTTGTTATGTGATATTCTTTATCTGTAGCTGATTTAGCAAATAATGGAGCTCTTGTAAAATCATTTATTTTTGCCCATAATGAAACACTAAAAGGGCTATCCGTTGCTCCATCTCCAAATGTAAAAATATTACTATCTCCTAAATTTAAATAGTCATCTACTCCATCAAATAATAAAGAGTATAAATTCGTGTATGGGTCTGGTGGTGGTATTTGGTTTATTCTAAGTTTAAAATCTAAGTGCTTAATATATACCCCCCTTGAGCCGTAGTCATCATCGTAGTCATCTACAGATGATTCGTAAACACAAGAGTCTAGTGATATTTGGCTTGTATATGGGGATGGTACAGCTCCCCATTCTCTATCTAGTGCATTCCTTACTTCAACTGCTATATTTTCTACTTCCAGGTATGTTTCTGCAAATGCTGATATTTGCACTCTTGATGTGTCTAGTATTGACCTTTGTTTTATTCTTGGATCAGCATCTACACTTATGCTGTCTCCTTTCGTGTCTAATGGTACGGAGCTTATTTCTCTGTATACTATGTATGGGCCTCCTGTTGGTTGTTGGCCTCTTATAGCGAATATTTTAGTTGCTGGCACTAAAGCTGTAAGGTCAGCGTAATTCGTTAATAACGGATATATAATTGCACCAGATCTCATTATGTATAAATTCTTTTTAGTCCTTTCGTTTCTCTTTGTAGCACTTTTTCTACGATCGCTTGGCTTCCTGCTAGTAATATATCTCCTGCACTGCTTTGTGATTTATCCCAGGCTGGCCTCATAAATGGGTGAGGTTGAGCCGTTGCACTTCCGTATTCTACTATCGCTCCGTAATATCCACCACCTCTTTGATTGTTCTTTGTAGCCGAGCCTCCTGTTGCTTTTGGTCCTACATATAAAGCTGGCAGTTTTCTGCTTGCTCTAGTGCTAAATGCTTTTATACTTCTTTTAAGGTCTCCATCTTTGTTGCTTATACCAGCTCTTGCTGATTGTATAATTGGTTTAGCTGCTTGTCTGAAAACAGCCATAAAAAATTTATTACGCTTTACTGCATAAGGTATTTTACGCATTGCTGCTTGGAGTTCTTTATTTCCTAGTACCGTTCCAGCGTTTATAGTTCCTAAATTCATTAGTCGTTATCTTTATATTTTGCTATGAGCTTTGTCATTTTATGCCTTCCATCAATATGTGCTATTCCTTCTATATAATAATATGCTGTTCCACTAGATAGTGTATGTTTTATTCTCCAGTTTGGCTGTATTAAATCTTTATATGTTTCGTATCTTATATAAAAATCTACTTTTTGTTCTCCTACTTTTTGTTCTCCTTCATCTGTTTCGTTACCTCCCTTAAATATCATATAAGCCCACACAGTATTTATTCCACTTGCAGCAGCCCAGGTTTCATCTTGTATTCCTCCATAGTTTGCATTTTGAGTAAATGTATTACTTTGTATTTGTACTGGTGTATCTAGGTCTCCTACTGAAATCATAAAGTTTGTATTTTATATGGATTCATTAGGTATTGTGCTGTCCTTGGTATTTCTGATACTATTTTTCCAACTATTACTGATTGTCTGTTTTCGTACATATCAGCCACTATTATTTTAATGCATTGTATTAGTGGTTCTGGTATATCTGATGGAGTTCTTCCAATTCCTACTTTATATGCTACTTTATATTTTTGTTTTATATCGCTATCTGGTGTTCCTATTGTAGTGTTGTTAATATACATTCTAGGAGGTTTTGCTTCAGTGATAAATTCCACACCAGTTTGAGCGACCCACGATCCACTTTGATATACGGATAATACTGGTATTGAAAGTTTGGCCATTGGGCTTTTATATAATATTGAAACATCTTTAATGTCAAAACCATATTGTATTAATTCAGTTTCACACAAATAAATATTACAGAATTCTTCTATTCTATGCACTGCAGCTTTTTCCAAACCTTCTATATAATTATCATCATCTGCAAAGGTTATACGCAGATGTTCCTTCAAGTCAGCCGTGCTTACTATTTGTATATTATGGTGTGTTACGACTTGTAAATATTTCATTTTTGACTAACTTTTCTTTTAAAATGTTATACTAAATTATTCTGTTTTTCTTGTTTTTTCTATACCCTGCAAATTTCGACAGTTCCACTTTCTCGTTTTTTAGGTATCCTTTGTTCATTGCACTTGCATAATCGAACACAGGGCTTCTTTTGTGGCTTAGGATTGATTTGCTTATTATCTAAAAAAGGAAGAAACAAGGAGAGAAATTCTCCAAGTTTCGACCATTTTTTTCTATAATTATGCCTCAATTAAATTAGCAAAAGCAAGGTTATTTTGCACTGCATCTCCATCTACTAATGTAGTAGCGATAAGCGTTCCTAGTCCTTGTCTTGACTTAGTGTATGGGTCATATAATAAATCCAATCCACCGAATTGAGCTAAGTGCACTTTAGAGAAATCTCCGAATAATGCCTGGGCTTTATTAGCTGCACCACCGTTTCCTACATTAGTTGAAAAGAAACCATAGTAGTTATTTAACTCTTTAGTATCTGGATTCCATAATGCAGCGACTCCAGTCGTTTGTAATAAAGTTCTGATTGAAGAATAAGCATCCTTATCAAATATGTAAGCCATTCTAGATCCTTCTAATGGTACATTGTTTCCTAATACTGTAGCTTCTAAAGCGATAAAGTCAGCAGCAGTTACACCTGTTGCACCAGCAGCTGCATCAGCATAAATTGAAGCTGGAGCACCAGTTACATCAGCAGTAGCTAATAAAGCCTTCTCCCAAGTTGAAGCTATGTTAGCTGCCATATTTCTACGGATTGCTGCTTCTAGTCCAGCGTTTTGAGTCATTGCTTCTTTTGATAAATCTACTACAGAGATTAATTTTTTAGGTGACAATGTGATACTTGTTGTTGCACCAGCAGCTGCTACATCAGTTCCAGGGTCTTCAGCTACCCAGCTTGATGTGATGTCAGAAACTACAGGGAATTTTTGGTCAGCTACACCAGAGTAAAAGTTAGCCCCTGCACTTGCAAGTACTAAGTTCGCTTCTAATTGGTCAGTAAATGATTGTACTTCTAATGGGCTAGATGCTGCAGTTGTTACTGCTGCTCTTTGGTTTAAGATAGAATGTGGAATTGCTACACCTCTATATGTTTGGTGTGGAGTTTCGTTTCTAGCTTCCTGGTCCATCTCTTTTACTAATCCTTCTAATTTTCCATTTACTGCTTGCTTCATTGCATCTTGGAATGAGTAAGATCTTTTGTCTTTATCCACTGTTGTTGAAACTGTAGCCCCACCTACTGCTGCTGCTACTCTCATTTCATTTTCCATTCTTTCTGCTCTTTTGATTTCTACATCTAACGCATCGATTTTATCTAATGTGTTATCTACTTCTGTTGATTCAGCCTCGTTTAAGTTTCTAGTTTCTCCTTCAGCAGTATTTTTAATACCTTCTAAAGTTTCCACTAAGCTTGAGCGAGTCTCTTTTAATTCTAGTGACTTTTTCATTTTCTTCTTTTTAATAGATTAATTTTTAAATTTAATAGTGTATTCAATTCGTAGCTTTTCTCTTGTTGTTTTCTTTTGTTTTCTTTATCCATAAAGTTTGACCTTTGTGCTAGTGCTAGGTCGTTTGCAGATGGGTAGGCTGGTAGCGATACTGGGCTTACATCATATAATCGTTTGACTTTTTTGATGGTTCTTATATCTGCACCATTCTCTGCTCGCTCCCAAGCATCGCCATCTTTTCCAATAGTAAAAGCAAAGCTCGACTGAGTAATGTTTCCTAGTCGCATATTTTCTTTTAAATCTCGGCCAGCCGTTGTATCTGGTACATCTAGTTCATATCTTAGTCCTGTTTCATCTACGCTTAATCTTAGCGTTCCTGCTTCGGTTCTTCCTAGTAGGTAGTTTGGGTCGTGGTTAAAATAAGCACGCACATCGTTTCCTAGCACATCATCAAATGCTCCAGGCTGTATCTTTTCTCTAAAACCTCCCAAGTCCTCGCTTAGGCTGTTAAAAACGGCAGCGTGGCCTATTACTACATCCTTGCCTTCTTTTGTATCTAGTCGGCTTTCTATATTAAAGTATCGCTTTTCTGATGTATGTTTTTTATCCCATACATTTACTTTTTCCTTCGCTCTATATTCATCTTCTTCTTCCTCCAGTTCTTCTTCTTCTTCCTCATCTATTTCTTCTTCCACTTCTTCTTCACTATCGTGTTCTGGGATGTGATCGTTTTCTTCTACTACTTCATCATTGATTTCTTCTCCCACGACTTCATCCACGATCTCCTCCTCCACGATTTCATTTTCTTTATCGATTTCCACACCTTCGAAATCTTCAGATTTACCGTATACGATAGTAATGGTGTTTTTGTCCTCAATAATTTTTTTAATATGTCTAGCATTTATTGTTCTTTCCATTGTGTTGTTATTTTCTATTTGAGCTTCGCATATAGCCAGCCTTTGTTTTTCTTCATATTCATTTACCATTGTCGTATCAGCCATACATCTATTAATAAATTCTTTTTTAGTTTCGTTATTATTAGGCTTTGGTATCGGCATCTGTATTTGTTTTTAAAGTTCCACCATCTATTATATCATTAAGCGTAGCCATATTTAATTGCATAAAGTGATTAGAGCCTCCTTCAATCGTTGGTAGTTCTTCTAGCCTTCTTATTTCATCTATGCTCATTGCTCCTATGTTTAGCATTGTTCTGTAGTATTCGCTTCTATCTTTTGGTGTTCCTCTTAGCAATGCATTAACTATGAATTTTGTTTGTACCTTGCCTTGTTCGTTGGTTCTGAATAGTTTAGTATTCATTTCGCTTTCCATCATTATTAAATACGGCATTAAGCTGTACTGCACAAATTCTCTACTTTGTTCGCTTATGTTATTAAAACTTGATTTTGTCAAGTCCCTTAATAAGTGAGGTGGTAAATTAAATAAACGAGCGATTTCTGTTATACTGAATTCTCTAGAGGTTAAAAATTGCGAGGCCTCATTTGATAGGCTGATCTGTTGAAACTTAAGGCCTTCTTCCAGCACCATTGTTTTGTTGGCATCTGCTATGTTTGTGTAGTTTTCCTGGAATGAAACTTTAAGCCTCGATATTGCTTCATCTGATAGATGTCGCTCTGTTGAAAGCACCCCACTTACTTTTGCACCATTGCCGAAATAAGAATTCCCATATTTTTCCAGTGCCAATCCATAGCCGATTGCGTTAGCTCCTACATCCACTGGTGATAATCCTACCAGTCCATCTGGAGACATTACTTTAAAGTGCAATATTTCCGTGCTATCTACTATTCCTCCTTGCTCTAATTCGTAATAAATAACTCCTTCATTTTCTACTACAGTTACTTCTTTTGCAATTAACGGCATCAGTTCCACTGGCCTTGCTCCCCCATTTCTTTTTATAAAAATATACGAATTTCCTCTTGTCAATAAATCAATCATACACTTTTGTATTAAAGTGTAAGTTGTCATCTGTGGGTTCGGCTGTCTATGTAATAAATTGTAAATCTGATGATTTGCTGCTTGGCTCTTATTACCTGTTTTATCTGTTTCTACTATTGTAAGTGGAAGCTGTGCTACTGATTCAGATAGTATTCTAATTGCAGCCCATACAGCTGTGAATGTTAGAGCTGTTTCATCTGTTACTACAATTCCAGAGTTCGAACCTCTACCTGTCATTGCTGATAAAAAGTCGTTATTTCTTTTCTCGGTTTTCTCAGTACGATAAAAAACACTTTTCAGTGTATCAATTACTCCCATATAAAATTTTGGCTATTATTTGCTACAATAATACGAAAAAGTAAAGCGTTTACAATGAAGCATTATTTCTTATTTTCTTATTTTTGGTAACTCTGAAGCTGTCGTATGATGCGTACCTTCGTTTCATAAAGTGTGCTTCATATTCTTTTTCCGTTATTTCGTACGCTTCTTCATTGGTTTTGGCTAGTTTGCAGTTCTTATAAAAGCGTTTTTCAAAACCTGCAGGGCTTAGTAGTGCTAGTATTTCTATTCCTATTTTCATAATTTAAAAACTTAGTATTCCTCTATCGTTATATATTGATTCTCCTGGGTTTTCATCTGTCATCATTTCTCCTAG
>Ga0209337_1003007_pt1 | contig 11941 bp, 3 predicted proteins | sample LinPmetageLP53_FD_184044 | JGI IMG/M metagenome (GOLD analysis project Ga0209337, IMG submission 184044) | Marine viral communities from the Pacific Ocean - LP-53 (SPAdes) (version 2) | ecosystem: Environmental > Aquatic > Marine > Oceanic | place: Pacific Ocean | collected 2010-02-08 | reverse complement strand
ATCAACACCGCCATTTGCTCTAACGCTTGTTATTGGTCCTATCATGGCAAGTAAAACGTCATACTCATCTTCGGTAAAATAAAAGAATTGACCATCAGGATTATTATTAGGATTAGTACCATCTGGTAAACTATATACAATACCATCTACTGTTATAAAGTTTTCAATTACTTTTCTAGCTTGACTACCTTCGTAATCTACTGCGTGAAAAGATTTAACACTACTTGGTATATCATTTAAGAAAACATTTAAAGAAGAGTTGTGATAAAAATTTAAAGATGGTCTTTGAGTTGGATTACCTATTGCTGTTCCTGGAGGAGCTAGCGTACATACTAAAACATCTCCTACTTCCCATCTAGGCACCGTATAAGTTCCAGGCTCAAAACGACCAGCTGCTAAATTGTTTTGTATTATACCAGACGTATTATTAAGACCAAATAATTTTAACATCTGATTACTATAAATTCTTTTGTGATCTCTATAAACATCAAAAGGTAGTTCTTGATGTTGCATAATTACAGCTCCAATTTCGTCACCAGATGAATTTTCTACTTGAGACAAGGCATCTAAAACATACTGCGGCATAGCATCTAAAAAGTCATTTACATCAAAATGAAAATAATGTCCTGGATTGTTACTATTAAAGTTAAAACCAGAAGTTATTCCATTGACAGCTTTTACTGTAAGTGTTTTGCTATAAAAAGTGTTTCTGTTAAACTGAGTTTTACCAGCATCTTCATAGTGATGCTGATATAATTGGCCGTGATCAAAAGTAAAATAATCATTAGCACAACTAACAGCATTTTCAGGTGCAAAAGACTTAAAGCTAACCCAACCACCAACATCTTCTTTAAAAGAAACTGTTGTTGGACCTGCCTCTGAGTTTGTAAGAGTTACATTGTATTCGTTTTTTCTATCGTCATAACTTCCAATAATTTTTCTGTTTAATTTTAAATTATCTTTAAACCAATCAGACATACCAGCTTCTGATATTGGTGTCAAACCATCTTTTGATAACCTCATGACAGCGCCTCTAGCTTTGTCTGTAAAATAAACTCTATAAGATTCAGAGGCAAATGATTCTGGATTTGTAGATATACCATAATCACCAACAAACGGTCTAGCTGCACCTAACACCCTGTCAGTTGCAACTAACTGTGGGTTGTTGTCGGCATTAAATACAGCGTCTTTGTTAGCTAATATTTGTAATATTCTATCTTCGCACAAAGCTACTAAATCAGAGTCTCTAGAATAAAGCTTTTGAACACTACCGTATATAGGGTTTATATCTTTAGTTATTTTTTCTGCAGCTATAAATTGATTTAAATTATTAACGCCACTATTAGAATTATATAGCCCAGAGTATATTAATCCATATTTTCTAGTTTCTTCTTTGTAATTAGAAAATTCTACAGTAGTAGATGCTTTAACGCCATTTGCTATAAATGGTAAATTAAAATTATCTCTAATTCTATTAGATTCAACACCATTTCCAAACGTGTAGCAGTTATGCCAATCTAAAAGATAAGTAGTATCAGGACCATATAAGTCTGTTGATATATAAAAATTAACAGCTCTATTATCAGCTATATCCCAATAACCAGTTACTTTAACTCTAACAATAGTACTATCAGGTTTTAATATTTCTAAATGGCTACCAACCGAAATGTAAGGCGCTCCAACAAGAGGCGCTCCACCTATGTTTTTGTTTCCAACTGTAATATAAAAACCAGGACCACCAACAGCGTTTGGATCAGCCGCGGTTTGATCGTCTGTTGTTAAATGTTCACCATAACCAATAATTATAGCATCGTCAATACCAAGGGTACTAGTTGCATTTTCAAAATGTCTAAATTCTGATCGATTTGGCAATGCTTGAGGAGCTGTTTCCAATGTTAGCTTTAATGGATTTACGCCACTAGCTTCGTAATAAATATCTAAAGGTGTAGACTCTTGTGGTTCTGTTTCCCATATAGCTGGGTTTGAAGGCATTTCAAACTTATCTTTACCTACTTCTTCTACAAATTCCATTGTGTAAAAAACAGGCATTATGCGAGGAAATCCATCTATAATACCGCCTTCAGGGTCATATACACCTGTTCCAGGAGCTGGATGCTGAGCATTTATTCTATTACAAGAATACTGGCTATAACCATTCATTTTTGGTTGTTGAAAAATCATTTCAGTACTAATCTTTGGATGATGTGAACTAAATATAGGATGGGTTTCGCTATAACAAAATGAAGTTTGGTTAATGGAGTCACCGTCATCTTTAAATATTGTAGGTAGTATTACAGGCGTATGAGTATTGTCGGCTGATAAAGGTCTAGAATAACCACACAAATGTATGTGAAATGGTCCAGAGTCATCAGCTCCTTGTGGTTCTATTTTCCAAATTAAAAGTGGGTCACCAGCTTCAGTTGCAGCGTGTGGAGTATTACCATCTTGAGTTTGCAATTCTTTAGCGGCATCATCAGCGGTGGAAATATAGTTAGTTAATATTAAACCAACTGTTAAACCTCGGCTAACATCATTAAAGTTTTCGTCTACACCTGTTAAACTATCAACTATAATATAAGGTAAGTAATTGTTATTAGCATAATTACTAGCTGCATCTACGGCAGTTGCGGAATGTGTTATTGCAATCTTAAATCCGTTTTCAATAGGTCCAGGCCCATTACTATCATACGGTCTCCAAGACATTGTGCCAGGATCAGAACTAGTTATGTTTTTAACAATAGAAGTAAAGTTTGTTGTAAAGTTAGGGCTAAGTTGAGCAGCTGCATAAGAGTAATCTTCATTATAAACATTATCGTCTATGGTTGCAGTGTAACTAGCAAAGTAATTTTCTGTACCACTTCCAAAACCAAAAGTGTTGCCTCCTACAGCTTGAAGAGGATTACCATCTATAGCATCACTTGTTCTAGAGTACGCTCTTACGTTAGGACCTATTGTTGAAGATCCGTCATAACCTAAACGATAAGGAACATTTTGGCTTCTATTTTCTAATGCTGGAGACATGTTCATTCCTTCACCAAGGTCAGCTCTTATTTTACCAGCAACCGCAACTGATTCAATAGAATAAACAGATCCTGTTGGATCTTCGCTCCACCTAAACTTACTACTTGGGTAGTATTTTTGCACCACTTGTCTTGAAGCTTCATAAGAATTATTTTCTGCTGGAACAGAGTCTTGAAAACCAGTGGCCCAAAAACCTCCTAATGTATGTGTATAATTCACACCGTCACCAGCAATTATAGCTTCGTCAAAAATACCACCTAAAGCAATTTCCATTTCTATACTATCAACATTTTCTTGTATTCCTTTTCCAAATCCTTTATCAACGTTTCGTGGTCCAACTGCTACGCTATCTGGATAGGCAGTTGATCCAGCAGGTGTATTACTAGCATAGTAAGAAAGTTCATCAGGCGCGGTACTACCACCTTGGTCTGTAATGTAAGTTTCAGCTCCCCAATAATTAGTATTACCGGAGCAATGATTAAAAGTTAATTTTGAAATATCAAGAATACTATTTTTTCTACCTTTATAAGGCCCTTCGTCAATAAACCAAACGGTGTTATCTTTTCTTTCGTTTAATTTCCAATTGTGGTCATCAGCTTTAAAAGGTATCTCGTTATCAGATAATGTATCAACTCTAAACCACTCAACAGCATTTTCACCTATTGCATCCCAAGTTCTAATTCTTTCTCTATATCTTGGATTTCCAGCATAATCTATTCCATCTGGATCTCCAAGCGAACCGGTATATACCTGTCCAATTGAAGGAAACTTCCAGAATGTTTCAAAACTACTCATGTTCGCGCCGTAGGAAACATGCCCAGTTCCATCCATGTTTTGTGGTCTACCATGTGAATACTCACTATCACCATCTATAACAACTGAAGAAGTAAGAATTGATGATATATTGCTTGTAGACGCAGAGCCAACATTATAAGCATCACCCGTGACATTAACAAAACCCGTAGAATTAAGCTCAGAGCTTCCAAGTTGATAATCTCTTACCATCACCCAGTTCTTTTTAGTTCCACCTGTTATCCATTTAAACTCGTCTGCCCACGATTGATTAACGTTAGTTTGTTTAAAATAAGTACCGCCGCTAGTAACTGGATTTGTAGATCCTGAAAGCCTTGATCCAAACGCGTATTGTCCTACGTCAATTTCATTAGAATCATCACTGATAACACTAGTAGTATCAATATTAAAACTAGTATTAGGCGTACCTACGGTTCCAAGAACATTATAGTTCATATCACCAGAAAAAGTAACAGTACTACTACCAAAATCGCCTCTTGGACTTAATTCTACAGCATTTGATTCTAAATTATAGTTTCTAAAATAACAAGCAAATCTTCCCCAATCTTTTTTGTAAACACCGTGTACTTGACCAGTAATTTTTGCGTTATGCTGGTCTTTAAACTCAGGTCGCATTGAATATAGTCTTTTTGAATCTGTTACTCTATATCTTAAAACTCCTTCTTGATTTATCAATGCTGCTGATGTTATTTGTTGATCTACAGTAGCATCGTTATTTATTTTTACAAAAAATCTACCATCAAATCTAGCAGAGTTTTCTGGTAGTGATTTATATACTTTAAATTTTGTGCCATCTGTATAAGCGGTAGAAAAAACACCAGTTGTATCATCTGTTATAAACGAAGCGTCTTCTCCTATTGAACTATTCAAAAACACATTAAAAACAGCAGTGCTAGTAGTAACGCCGTCAGCGTCTCTGTCTGTTGTTATTTTGTTTATTTTATATCTTTTAGAAACAACACCATCATCTGATTCAAATTCACAAAATAAATCTTCTTCTATTTCATGCAAGTTACCACCTGTAGTTTTTGTAAACGGCCTGTAATTTAACTTGAATTCATTATTTCCAACTAACGGCCCATCACTTACGTCTCCAAAAACATCAACAGTTCCAGAAGTGCTTAATCCAGTTACAATTCTATGCTCAATGTTTTGTATAAATGTTTTTTGCAATTTAATAAACTCTGGAGCTTCACTAACAATATCTAAAATTTTATACTTTGCCTCTTCTGTTACTAAATCATTACTTGCTTCACCTTTTTTTAATATTAAAAAATCATCTATAGTAACTTTGTTTCTATCAGAAGAAGGAAACGACAGCCATATTTGACCATCTTCAGCATCATAGAACCTATCCATTGCTAAATTATAATACTCACTAGCTGTTTCTTTTACAAAAAACTTCATGCCATGCAAGTCATTTGGTGAAAGATTATTTTTAAAACTAATTTGTATTTTGTTTTGTTTTGGTCCGTCAGCTTTTTCTAGTTTTTGAGTACCAGTTGTATTAGAAATAACAGGTGTTTCTCTACCATACTTGTCAGTAAATACAACTCCAACTTGATAATCTCTAAGTGATTTTATAGATTTATGAGTTTGTTTTGTAATAGTATAATTTACTATATCAAATTCAAAATTAGGAGAGTAGTTATTAAAAGAAGAATTTGAAGATTTTAAATCAAAGCCTTGAGTATAGTTTCCGTACATGATTCTACTACCTGAAACTTCTTGCGCTAAAGCTTTTTTTGGAACATTATCATAAGGCCTTAGCAATTGATTTGACTCTATAGCGTTATTGATTTGCTCTGATTCAATAGTGTAGCTGTCTTTTTTCCAAGAGTTATCAGTACCGTCAATAGGATTTTCATTAGGGCTAAAAGTATCTACAACATATAAGTTTGGTGAAGCGTCTTCTTTAAATATTAAATCTATTTCAGTAACACCATCTGGAGTTGTTGCTGCATTGTATCTACTAATTATAAATTTAGAAGCTTTATTTGACATAGCTAAATTATAACCTTTAGTAGGATGATAGTCAAAAGCACCAGGCATAAACGCTATTTGAGAAAATGGAGATATAGCTGAATACTCTCCGTCTTGATATCTGTATCGATATGCAAATCTAGGAAATTTAAATTTAAATATTTTCTTTTCATTAGACTGCAAATCAGCAACAAACTTTATTTCTTGCGGCTGTAAATTAATAGGAACTGTTGGAATATTTTGGTTTTTTGCTAAAACTTTAAATTTAATATAAGCATCGTCAGCTTCTATTTTTTCAACAGAAATATTTGAAATAGTGGCTTTTGTACCACCATTTGCTCCATTTACAAAAACAGTGCTATCAGGTGATTGATTGTTCCAATAGCTGGCTGGGGTTAAATACAATAGATTATCTTCTATAGTAAGTACGTCTGTATATGTACCTGGTTGATTATTACTAGAACCTTTAAAAAAATGGTACTCATTATTTGTATATGTAATTGGATCAATATTACTTGATAATACTTTTATACCAACACGTACAGAGCCTTGAGTAACATCGCTAAGAGTGTACGTTAGTCTATATGATTTTCCAGGAATTATAGTCCCTACTCCAAGCGGAATTTTAAAACCAGACCAATTAGTATTTCCAGAATCAAATACAACGGCTTCGTTTTGTGAGTCCCAATATATATGGCTAGTGTAGCCATTAGTCCAAGTTTCAGGAAAAGTACCATTAGCATTTGGTATTGTAATAGATGGAACTAGCTCTGTTATTCCGTCAACGTAAACATTACTTGAGCTATTTACCACAACTGCTTTAAGAGAAAAATCTGTAACCGGTAACGCAGGAACATCTGTGTAGCTATTTCCAGAAAACTCTTTAAACAAAATAACATCACCAGGAGACCAATTTAACTCAAATCCACTTTCGCCCTGAATATCAGTTTCTATTCTTGTTCTAAAACTATCACCAACATTAATACTACTAAAATCAAAATGATGATTAAAAGTCTGTGAGCTACTAATTGTAGTTGGATCTTTCCAAAAAGAAGCATTTATATTTTGATTGTTTACACCTCCAGCAATTGGGATAGGATTAGGCTGGCTTGTTATGTTCATAACGCCAGAATTTGTTTTTTGTATAAGGGAGGTATTATCAAAAAGAATATTAGCTTCGTTTTGTAATTCAACTGAAAGACCAAGTACTGGCGCTTTTTTAATAACCGTAATATGCTCTTCTTTTATAGGTGTTTCTAAGTTTGTTTTTTCATTAAGAAAAATAGTATGAACATCAAGATCATAAAAATTAGCTTTAGTGTCAGTAGAAAGATTATCTGCTGACTCTTCAAGCTCTGAGATTGCTAGCGCTGTTCCTTTTTTAGACCTAGGTATATTTATTTTTTTTGGTTCAGTAAAGCCATCTGTCCAAAATAACATATCATCAATAATATTTATACCAGTAATAAGTCTTGTTGGAGAATATTTTAAAACATCATTATTTCTATCAGCTAAAACAACATTTATATTACCTGTATTAGTATCGTATTCTAAAATCATACTTCTACCAACAGAAATACTTACATTACTAACTTTACCAATAAAATTAGGATCAGAATTTCCATTTGCAGAAATAGAAATCCAAGCTCTATTTCTAAAGCTTGTGCTTATAGCATTATCTCGAGCTTCAACTCTTGCTCTAAAAGTAAAGTCTTTTGTGCTAGACGCTTCATTAAGTTTTTCTGACAAAACAGATGTATCTATTCTTACTTGCTTAAGTCCGTCTGAAGAATACATATTAAAATTTAACGCTCCTTGAACATAATCAGAAACCGTAAAATTAACTTCAACTTCTTGGCCAGGCAAAAGCTCAAGTTCAGTTGGATTAGGAGAGTTAGAAAAACTTCTATTAATTTTGTAATTGTTAGTAGATCCGCCACCAAGAGTAGAAGCTACGGCTTGATTATCTATAAAAACCCAACCGTTTTTTCCAAAACCATTTGACTTATTGTTAAGAGCAAACCCACCTAAACCATCTTGATCTACGCCTTGAGCTATTTGTGGAGGAGAAATAAACCAGTATAATTTATCATTTTTTTCGTTTGCAATTGCACCAACACAAACAGAACCTTCTTTTATAAACTTTTGCCCAGTAACTAAATTATTACTTAATAAGTTTTGAACAGTACCAACATCAGATCCTTCTGAAGTTGACACTTGAACATTAAAAGCGTCTCTATATTGTCCGTTTGGAATAAGTCTCTCATCAAGATCCTTATTCATTTTACCACCGGTAAACTGGTGTTTAATCTCTGGCATATACTAGTGTTTTATTTGTTTCGATTTACCTCTTAAAATTTGAGTAAGTTCTTCTATTTTAATGCTTGATAGTCTTAATTTTGCTTTTCTCGTTTCAGCAAATCTTTCTTTTTTAAATCTTTGTACTAAATATTCTGGCGTATTAGCTCTAGTTGAAAGTATTGCATAAGCAATCCATTTGTAAATAGCTTCTTCTGCAAATTTATGAACTTGCATTTCACCGTCTGTACCAAGACTATCGCTTATGTAATCTAAGATCACAGTTTTTCCACTAATATTAGAGCTAAAATGAATATTTCCAATACGATTGTCTATATAAAAAGATCCGTTGGCTTGAGCGTGTTGAGGATCTAACCCGTATCTTTCACCGTGCATTGGCCAATAAGTATCATCTTCGTAATCGTCGGTGTTGTTTTCAGATGGAGTTGTAGATTTGTAGCTTTGCCAAGTAGATGACTCTGTTTCATTACCATCTGGACTAGAAAGATATTTATTAAATCCAGAATCAATAACAGATACATCATCAACATTACTTAGCGCGCCAAAATCAGTGGTAGCATCTAAAGCTGTAAAATCTTGATAAGAAACAATTACAATATAAATTATATCGTGGTCTGCCACATTAATAGACTCCATGCTTTTTGACACAAGGCCGTCAGCAGCACTCCACTCAACATAACTACGATTATTTTGTGTGTTAAATAAATCAAATTTTTCTATGTTCATATTAGTACTAATCTGACTAGGATTAAAGTTAGATCCAGCAGGAGGATTTCCAGTTGCTTCATCAGGAGCTTGAGTACTTAACCCAACTCTTAAAAATGCGGTTCCAGTTTGAAGTGTTGATTGAGTAGCATCAACAGCTTGACCAAGCGCTGATAAATCTAAGTAATCTCTGTCAGAAACATCTAACTCTTGCCAAACCGCCATTACATGTCCCCAAGCATTAACAGTAGCGCCAACGTGCGATTTTCTTGATCTATGAAAAAACTCTAGCTTACCATCACCACCTGCATATCCACCCATTTGCACGCCTTGATTTGATGGTATTGCATTTCTAGTCCACAAGCCATCATTAGAGGTTGGGTTAATATCAAAGCTTCCATTTTGAACAATACCACCATCGGTAACTAACTGAGGAAAAGAATAATCACCATTATCTTCTTGTCTAATTTGAAATGGATTTGATGTAGAATTTGTAAGATATAACGGGTGCTTAATACCAGAAGAATCTACCCAACTAATTTTAGTGTAGTTCACGTAATCGTGAGGTAGCGGCATAATTAATGTTGGTGGTAAAGCTATTTGCTGAGCTTTTATAGATTTAAATGTATCAAAAGAAAACTCTTGTAAAGCTCTCATTGCATGGAAAACAATATCAGCTCTTTGTATTTTAGATATTATTTTGTCTTCTCCTACGTAGGCTATTTGAAATTGAGCAATAATTTCTTCTAAAGAAGTAAACTGATAATTACCAAAATGACTACTTTCATAATACTCTTTGTGTGTTGTTCCTTTTAATAATCCCATTTATTTATTGTTTTTCTTGTTGAACTTTAGCAGACTCCAAGCCAGCTGCTACTTGAGTTAATTGTGGTTTTTCAATAGCAATACCAGCAAGAGCTAATATTCTATATACTAGTTCTACTTCTTCTGAAGCATGTAATTCAAAATCTGTTGAGTTTGTTGAATTGTAAAAAGGTTTATCTTGTACATTTACGTAAGCCCAGTTTGGTTTAACTGGTTTTTTTGTATAAATAGCCGTTATTGTATCTACAAACTCTAAGTTACCGTCTTCACCTATAGTAGGCACGGCTGGATATGGCTTTATTTGTATTCTTTGTTGATGATGCAGATTGTTCATTGAAGGGGTCCTGTATTTACGATGTGTAGGGTATTGTTTTGTGCCTGGGTTTTTTTGACCATTAATATCATTAAAGTGGTTTAATAATTTTGATTTTGAAAATATACGATCTTGATTCCAGGTAACGTACTCGGATTCACTTGGATCAACGCTATTATCATAAAAAACATTTAATCCAATTAATCTGTACATATCAGAGCCTATACCTTGATTAACGCTAGGTCGCATATTATGCATATCAAACCAACCAAATTGTGATTGTATTTCAATGTGAGGTGAAAGTACTTGAAATATATCTATTTTTTCTTGTAAGTTATTTACCATATCTGAGTTTACAGTACTATTGCCTTGTACTCTAATAAACTGATTCATATCATAAAAATATTGCTCAAATATTTCCATCTGAGCATGATCAGCAAATAAATTAAAATCTTGAGGAGTTATATATCCTCTTTGTTCTTTGTTAGCTAATACTAATACTTTTTGATATACCGTGTCTATACTTACCATAATTTTTTTTTTAGTAGTTTACGATCGCTCCGTAGAGCGACCGCATCTACAGTTAGATTAATTTAATCTTTTTTCAATACTGGAGTAAATCTCCATGCCTTCGTCAGTTTTAAACCAAGCGGCTAAAGCTGAATAAGGATGCTCATCAAAAGGAACATTCATTAGTTTTCTATTATTAGAAGCCCAAGTAAAAGTTCTTTGATCAGATGATAACTTTAATATACCCATTTCAGTTGCTCTAATGCCAAAGTTTCTAAGTACAACATTTTCGTCATTTGCTAACTCTAAGAACAATTGAGGATTTCTTTTAGCATATAGTAGTAAGTCTCTTTTAAGCTCCTTAGAACTCATGTCTGATACTTTAGAACCAACTTCAACACGCATAATAGCTTCAGCCATATCTATATCCATAGATTGAGCTGCATTTAAAGCCTCAATCTCCATTTCTAACCAATCAACTTCATTCGAAGCATTTACTTCTGGTTTAAACTCATAAAATAATGACTTTGAGTGAGGGTGATATAAAGATAATAATTTCTGTAATACCGTTTTTTCTTTTGGCACAAATAAAGATCCAGATCTAAAAATAATGTGTTCTAATCTTTGGTCACCTTGCATTTCGTCAACAAATGAAGTTTTTTGATTTGAACAATATTTTAATTCTCTTTCGTATCCAGCTTCTTTGTCAAACCAATAAATATTTGCGGCTTTTATAGATCTAGAAAGCGGTTTTTTATCTCCTTTTAAATAGTATAATCTATCTTTTATTTCCCAAGTATCTTTTTTTGGTTTTGAAGTTTCCATAACCGGTTTTTTTACTTTTGGTTCAGCAACTACAGTGTCTTCAAAAAATTCTGTAACCACTTCTTTCATTGTTTCAATTTGAGGTTTTACCTCAACTTTTTCTGTTTTTTTAGCTTTTTTAGCCATAATATAATATAATATAAATTAATAAAAATAAAAGGACCGAGGCCGTAGCCCCGGTTCTTTAATATAAATAGTGCTTATTTCATTAACATGAAATTGTTAGCGCCTTGTGTAACTAAACATCTTTCTGATAACATGTGAATTTGCATTGCATCTAAAGCAGATGTAGCAGCTCCAACAGAACCAGTAACCCAAGTTTTCATTCTTCTATCATCAGTTTGAGAAGCTCTATAACGAACGTGTAAGAAAGGACGCTTCATGTTCTTTCCTAATTGTTGGTCATAAACTGAAGAAGTTCCAGCTGGAACAATAACTCCTCTAATTGCGTTAGCAGCATCAGCAGCGTTAATACCACCTCTAGTAGCTCTGTCATTCAAGTATCTGAAGTCAGACTTATAGAAGTCATAAGAACCTCTTCTGAAACCAGAGAAACCTAAGTTTAATGCCATATCTTCAGAATTGTCAAATACTCCGTAAGAAGTACCACCAGCTCCATAAGAATTC
>Ga0209337_1003006_pt1 | contig 11943 bp, 12 predicted proteins | sample LinPmetageLP53_FD_184044 | JGI IMG/M metagenome (GOLD analysis project Ga0209337, IMG submission 184044) | Marine viral communities from the Pacific Ocean - LP-53 (SPAdes) (version 2) | ecosystem: Environmental > Aquatic > Marine > Oceanic | place: Pacific Ocean | collected 2010-02-08 | reverse complement strand
AAAATCAAAACAAAAAATGAAAAATATGACAAATGAACAACACGAAATGTTTGTAAAAGCAGAGAAAGATGGATTAATTACTAAAAAACAACATATGGCACTACCACCACAATTATTAGAAGCAATTATAAAATCAAAAAAGAAATCAAAAAAGAAAAAATAATGTATTTATATATAAATGAGTTATCAATTAACTTCAAATGCTATGCCTTCAAAAATATTATATTTAGATAGTCGTGATGCTAATTTATTTTTAGCAACTAATTCTAATGGAGATGATTTGACCAGTTATTTCCAATATGTTTTAACAGAAAATATAGAAATACCACTTAATCAGAGAGCATTAATATCTTTAAATAGCGCTACAATTCCATATAGTTTTTATAATGTTAGAACGGATATAAATGATGTAATACCAATAAAATTACAAAATATAACAGATGGAACAATTATAGAAAAAGATTTAGTTTTAGAAAATGGAAATTATACTGCTTTTTCTTTAGCAACTGAAATAGAAACAAAATTTAATGCTACTGGTGGTGATTTTCAAGATGATACTAAAGGATTAGCAACTACTTTAACTATTGATTTTGATAATGTAGCACAGAAATTTGTTATTAGATTTAGTATTATAGATGCTGGAGCAAGTGTCGGAAAAACTCTTAAATTAACTTTAGAATTTACAAAAACTGGTATAACATCTCCTCATATAGAATTGGGTTTTACTATAAAATCAGATGTAGTTTTTGATATTGTTCCCCCCGCTAATTTTGTTGATAAAAAAAGTATTAATGTAATTGATGTAAATGGTAGTATCCACGGAGTATATATAAGAACTAATTTAGTAAGTAAAGGAACATTAGACACTCAAAGCGGTTCATTTTCAAATATATTATCAAGAATTCCAATAAATGTTCAAGCGGGTGGTATATTATTTGCTACTCCAAATAATGCTACTCATCGTTCATTAGTTGATTTAAGGTCAATAAATACAATAACAATAAGATTAACTGATGAAAGAAATAGAATTTTAGACTTAAATGGATTAAATTTTCAAATTGCTATTGCTATAGATTTTATATATTCTAAAAAACCAATTAATATTCCACAAGGTGGAGCAAGTCAGCAAAAATTTGGAGGTAGTTTTCATAATACAGATAAATTTGAACAAGCACAAAATAGATTAATAAACCAATTAAGAGATAGAAAATCTAAAATAAAAAATAAGACTAAAAATAAATAATTATAAGAATAATATATATATAAAATTATTATGGGTTTTTTTTCAAGACTTGGAAGTAAAATCGCATCTGGTATTCATTCGGCAGCGAGACTTGGTAAGAAGGCACTCGGGTCAGTTAGTAGAGTTGGACATAAGATAGCAAGTGGAGCAGAAAAGGTTGTTAATGTTGTAGATAGAATACCAATAATTGGACAAGCATTAGCACCAGTAAGCGGAGTTGTAAGAAGCGGAATTGGATTAGTAAGAGATGTAGCAGATGTAGCGGGTAAAGGTAAAGAACTTATTGAAGAAGGAGACCAAATTGTTTCTAAAATTGAAGGAGGAAATATAAGTGGAGCAATTGGACAAGCAAAATCTAAATTAGAAAAAGGAAAAGCATTAAAAGCAGATGCTACTAAGATATTACAAGATACACAAAAATTAGTAAGAGATGTAAGAAGGCGATAATTATAAAATTATTATTTAGAATTATTAATTTATATGTATAATTATATATATATATAAATGAGTATTGTAGAATATGCCAACAGACTTCAAAATACAAGAACATTTAATTTTAGTAATAAATCTGGTTCTCCTTTTGGTTCAATAAATGAATTTAATGTTCAATTACCGAATAATCCTTATCCTCAAGCATCAATGGGTTCAAGAGCAATATTTAATCTAATAAGTTTTTATATTACTGATCAAAGAACTGGAGAGAGAGCAAGTGGTGCTCCCGGACATGATTTAAGTGGATTTTTATTAGAAATTAATGGTATGGGTTTTTCAAATAGTTTATATACTGATAATGTTCGTAATAAAGGTAATATTCAATTTTTTATTCCAAATAAATATGCTTTAGCAGATGAAAACGATAACAAACAATTTCAAGTTAATTCTGGTGGTGAATACTATGGAGAAAATATTTTATGTTCTAATCCTTATGGAACTACATTAACTGTTATTGTTAAAGATAGTAGAACTGATGTAAAAATTACTAATAATACTAATTTACAAGCATGGATAACATTCTCTATTGAATTGGTCCCCGTTGAATTAAAATAAATAATAAAACTAAAATTAAAACGAAAAAATTATTATATATAGATATTTATATATATAATAATGGAAGACGGAAGAGTTGCTCCCCCTCAAGTCAATTATGACAATGTTCTCCCCCTTGCGATTGAAAGTCGCTCCAATCGTAGAGAGTTTTTGCCAGTAAATGGACAAACTTTCTCTAATACTGGTGGAAGTAATATAGTAAGAATTGATGTAAATGCTGATAGTATGTTAGATGCTACTCACTCTTATTTAGAATGTAATGTAAATAATACTAATGCTACTGCTAATAATTTCCTTGCTCTTAATGGTTTTGGACCAAGTTGGATTCAACGACTTAGAATTGAATCTGGTGGTGTAGTTTTAGAGGATATAAATGAATATTCAAGACTTTATTCTATGTTATTATTAAATCAATGTCCAAAAGAATACATTAAAAATAATATGGCACTTATGGGACTATATTCAGTCTCAAAATCTTCTGGATTAAATGTGGTTGAGTCTGGTGCTACTCCTCCAACTGCTGGTGTTGTAGAATATGCTACTACTGGTGGTGTGACTGGAGTAGTTAATTGTGCTACATCTCCACCAACTGACCCCGCCTCTGGTCATGCGGTTTCTCAAGGTAGTGTTCCCTCTGTTAGTGATCTTCACTACAGTATGAGTGCTACTGGTATTCTTTCTGGTATTCATACTACAAGCAATGTTGGTGTTGGTGTAGCAACCGCTCCAACTGCTGATGGTCTTGCTAATGTTCAATCTACTAACAGAATTCAAGCGGGTAGTTCTATTAATCAATGTATTCCTCTTGTTTCTGGTTGGTTAAATATGGATAAATATATCCCCTTAGTAATGATGAATGCTGGATTTACAATTGAATTAACCCTCTGTGATAATAACAGAATTGGATTAACTCAGACTGAATCCGCTGCCACAACTAATAATGTTTTCCTTAATAGTTTATGGAGTGTTTCAAATGTTAGATATGTAGCACATTTAATTGATTTAGATAGAAGTTTTTATGACCGTTTAAGAATGGTTATGGAAAGTTCTGGAGGTGTTTTACAACTTGCTGGACAATCTTATCGCCACTTTACTGGTAATTTGAATGCTAATTCAAGCACTGATACTATTACATTACCCGCAAGAGTTAAAAGTGTTAAATCAATCTTTGGAACATTTATTAATAATGCTCAAGTTGGTATTTCAAATGCTTATGACACATCTGTATTCCAAACTGGTGGTATTTCAAGTTTTAGATTTGAAATCGGTTCAGTAAGATATCCTCAAACTGATGTAGATTGTGGAACATATAATACTAATGGAACATTTAATATTAGAGACCCACTTTCTGGAGCACAAAGAGAGGCAGAATTAGAAAAAGCATTTGGTAAAATTGGTGATTACCAACACCAAAAAGCATATGGACCAGTAAATACTATTAATGTTGCTAATACAAGAAATGGAACTACTTATAATACTTCTTGTCTATCTGCCTTCTCAATTGGTTATGACTTTGAAGCATTCCAGAGGGTAGCACTTGAAGCGGGGATTAATACTGCTGACCGTTCTCTACCAATTAATTGTATTATAAATCGTGCTTCTGGAGTGAATACAAACTTAATGAGAGCAGATTTCTATGTCTTATGTGATGCTATATTCTTTATTAATCTTGATGGAACTGCCTCAGTTTCATACTAAATTAAATAATTCATTAAATAATAATATATATTTATAATAATATATATGATTAAAGTTGAAATTAAAAAGAGTAATAATCCAAAAAAGAAATTTGTAGCAATATTTTATGGAGGTGAAAAACACGATAAAAAAATAAAAACTACTCATTTTGGAGCAAAAGGTTTTTCAGATTATACTATTCATAATGATGATAAAAGAAAACAAAGATACTTAGATAGACATAGAAAAAGAGAAAATTGGAATTCTTATATGACTGCTGGATCATTAAGTAGATGGATATTATGGAATAAAAAAACACTAAAATCAAGTATTAATGATTATAAAAAAAGGTTTAATCTAATATAATGGATAATAATCAAATTAATTGTATATATTTTACTTTATTAATATTATATATTTATGGTTGGATTAAATTATATTTTATTATAATATAGAATGTTAAATACAATAATTGAAGTTTCATTGTTTGGAATATTGGGTATTTTTGGAATTTATAAATTAGAAAAACATTATAGAAAAAAAGAATTAATTGAATTACAACAAAAATTATTAAGAATTATTGATAATTTAAAAAATGAAAATGATGAATTAACTGAGGAAAATGAAGAACATATTATTAATTGTAAAGAACATTATGAAAAAATTGATACATATCTTATACAAAATAAACTAAAATAAAATCTTTATATATTATATATATGACAGATACAGAAGATTATTCTATAATAAAAAATCCTTTTGTTTGTAAAACTTCTGCTCCGATTAGGATTGGAGTTCCAAATGATAAAGATAAAAAAAAAGTTATTTTTACTACTTCTAATACAAATGGCAATAAATACTTTTATAATGAAAAAGATTCTAAATTAAATTATGTTTTTGGAACAGCAGAGGAAAAAGAGATGACAGAAATTGATAAATATGATTATGTTATATCTGCTGATATATTAAATAAAAATTCAAAAGTAGAACATAAAGACCCCTTACCAATATCTTTTTTACAAATTAAAACAGAAGAAGAGGGTCTTCAATGGTATAAAAACCATTATCCAAAAATTCCAGAAGATTTATTACCAATAATTGCTCGTTATCATTGGGGTGAAGCAATAACTAAAAAAGGTTTAAAAAATGAAAAGAAAAAACTTACAAAAAAGATTAATAAAGGAGGAGGTAAAACATTACAACAAAGAATTGAAGATGGTGAAGATATTTTTAAAATTAATTTTAATGGTTAATTATTATTATATAAAAATAATATATATAATAATGTTTGTTTATCATCAAGCGGATTTGGATAGAACAAGTCAATTTAATAAAGTTCATACAGAAAGATACAGCGATAATCCTCATAGTATTGGTAGAGTTGGTAATTCTAAACCAGTTATACCAGTTTATAAATTTGAAAGTGTTGCTAATCCTTCTCTACAAAAAATGAAAAGAGGTGCTGATGCTCGTCATAGAGTTTTAGAAGATAGAAGACAAAAACAATTTAATCATAATCATAGTCCATTTTATATGGAAAGATCTCTAAATTAAGGATTATTATTTATTCTGGGTGTTAATCCAGTTGGTTCATTTTTTATTGTTGGGTCTCTTATACATGATGGAGGACATAATTTAATTTCTTTACATTTTGATTTTTGTATTGCTCCACATATGAGCACAACTGCTCCAGCACAAGTTGTAATGAATATACCAAGGTCGCTCATTGTAAAGTTATCCATAATATTTATATATATATTATAGAAAATATTAATTTATCTAAAATTAATTATATTATAGAAATTGTTAATTTATCTCATATAAATAAAATACTATAGATTTTTGTAAATAAAAAACATTTAGAGAAATATTATCTAATGTATATATATATATATAATGTCAAGTGAAAAAAACAACAAACGAAATCATTATTCTGAAAATATTGATAAAAAAATTAGAGGATTTGCTGAGGGTAAAACTCAAGAGGAAATAGATAAATGTAATGAAGAAAATATTGAATTTTATAAAGAACAATTAGAAGAACAAAATCAAGAAGAAAAATATAATGAAAAATTAAAAGAATTAATAGATGCTGGAGGGTTTCAAATGGAAGGAATAATAGAAATAAAGATGTTATGTCATCTTATAAAAAATTGTCCAAGTGAATTTGAGAATAAAAAAGAAGATATGGCGAAATGTTTAGAAATTTTAGTTAATATGTCTAATCAATATTTACAACTATATAAAAAAAATCATATAAGTATGTGGAATGAAAATGATATAGAATAATTTGAAATTATAATTAATTAATTAAATTAATTATAAATTTTTTTTGATATTTAATCTTCATTATTTAATTTTTCTTTCATTCTTTGTTTTCTTTCTTTTTCTATTTCATTATAATCTATATCTAATTTAGTTATTTCTATTTTTGGATAAAATTTAAATTCAATACTTTTTTTATTTGGTTTTCTATTACAAGATATATTGGCGACTATATGATATGATAGACCAATATCAGATGCTATTTCAGTTAAACTTAAATAGTCTTGGTTGTGGAGTTCTACTCCTTGTTGTGTGATTTTACAGTTAAAACGGTTGATTTTACTTTTCATTATATATATATACATTAGATAATATTTCTTTATATTGATTTTACAAATTTTTAATTATTACAATTAAATAATTAAAATAAATATTTCTATAGTTATTTAAATTTTACCCTTCTTTTAAATTCAGATTTATTATTTATTGTCATATCTTTATTAAATTCAAATCTTACACGAGAACCACAAAGTAAATCAAATTCAAGACCATCTGGATCCTCATAAAGTTTATTATATAATTTAATTACATCACCATTAAATTCCTCATTCGCTTTATAAATTATGCTATCTACTGGAACCCCTTTCATTCTAATATGATAACCATAGATGTCTTTACCCTCTTTATCTTGTGATTTTAATCTATCACAATAACACTTTTTACCAAGAAAAACACTATCAACGGCAAATATTTCTTTTTCTGCTCCATCAAGTTCAAAATCAGTGTGAAATTGCCCCATATCATTACCAATTAGCACTCTACCATATTTTTCTTTAAAATCATTTCCAAGTAATTCAACTTTATCGCTATCAATATGAATTGAATCCGTGTCAGTAATATACATATTATATTTTTTTTCCTCTGCTAAGGTCATAACTTCATACATAATCCTTTTACTCATTGATAATATTTCTACTCCAACATGAACATTATTAAAGTGAGTATCAATCGTTTTTATCGTCTCAACTCTTATCATTTTTTCATTTGGTAATTCTACAGCAGTTCTAATATTATTATAATTTCTTTCTAAAAAAGTTTCCCAATTTGATTTTTTTATATATTGCTTTTCCGTCTCAATTGGTTTCATAAATGATTTACCGTATGATGAATTCATTAATTCTTTAAAAACCATTTGTATTGGATTTTTTTCTTTTTTGAATTTTAATCTCTGATTGAATAGATGTCTCATCGTCTCTTTTATTTTTTCATTTCTTCCTTCATCATAATAATAACCCATAATAAATTCATATTCTACACCTTGAAAATTTATAAAATCTTCTAAACCAACTTTATCCATATAGACCTCCTCATCAACTAAATCATTTGTAAAATCTCTAATACCGTCATCAGTTAGAACAGAAGCACAAGGAAAATTATATTCTTTTTTAATTTTTGTAATTTTTATTTTTATAAAATATCCGTCATATTTTTCTGGTTCAAAATTTTCAATAACTTTTGGACGACCTTGTAAAAATCCATCCATTCTATTCATAGCACTTGGATAGAGCGAAACAGCATCAAAATCTGATATTTTACAATTCATTTTTTTATGTTTTATATTTTGAGAAGTCATACAACGACCACCAACAACACAATTTTGAATAAAATGACGAGGAACTCCACTAATTTGATAAACATTATTATAACAACCATTTTTTTTTAAATAATCATCTGCCATACTTGCGAGGGTTAAATAATCATTTATATTCTGTCCAGTTGCTTCCTCAACTAATTTTTGGAATGTTTCATAACCATTTTTTAGAGTGATACAATCCATATAACAATACTCTCCAGCATATCTTAATATATCTATTTTATCGTCTTTTATACATCCCCATCTTCTACAATTTTCTAAATATTCGTCTTTATCTTTCTTATCTACAAATGATAAACAATAATTAATATCTAAATTATTAATTTTTACATTTTCCTCAGTATATAGAGAATAAGGCATAATTTCTTTTTTTACATCTAAATTAAAGCATTTACCAAATTTTCTTAAAGGCATATTTATCATTTTTAAACTACAACTAATTTTTAATGATAAAACATATTCACCATTATAAGCAAGAGCATTACAAGACATAATACTATTTGATTTCTCAATAGTATCAACTGAATAAAGATGTTTTAATAAAAATCTAAAATCATATCCAGCATTATGAGCAATTAATTTTAATGATTTTTTATGTTTATATACCGTTTCTACCTCTTCAGATTTTTTATAAGTTCCATATTTATTAACTAAATCGTCTAATAATTGTTTAGCACAATCTTCTCCAAAAAATCCGTTTCTATGTTCATCAGTATAAACACAATATGCTTTATGCTCTGTTAATACACCATCATTTCTCTCAGTTGTTGCCTCAAAATCAAAATATATGTTTTTAAGGATAACCCCAGTAGATGGAGTTTTTTCTTTATTAATTTTTGTATTTACTTTTTCTTCGTATTCTAAAGACCCAAAATCTTTAACTTTATTATGAAAAATAGACTTATATAAATTTTGATTTAGTTTTATATCTTCTAAATAATTATCTTTATTTTCAAATAAATATTTTATTAATTTATAACTATCTATAAATCTATCATTCTTTTTTTGTAATTTTTTATTAAATATTTTATTAAAATCTTTTTCATCTTTTATATCATCATAATTTTTTATACTATATAAGGTATAATTAGTATCCTCAATTAAAAAATAATGGTCTGCTATTAATCCAATTTTTATTAATTGTTTTTTACTATCTCCGTATTTTCTCAATTTACTTTCACAATTTATAGACTTTAATGTGATGTAAATATTTAATGTATTCGCTACATCCTCTAATTTTGTTATTGGAATACTTCTATTTTTTACAATATGTAAAATTTTAGTTATATCAATTCCAGCACTTTTAAGAGTTTGACAAATACAATTAATATCATATTTACCGTCTGCTATTTCATCTTGTTCTTTTGTATATACTCCATACCTTGACAAATCTACTTTATTTAAGTTGTGAGTATATGGAAAAAATGATCCTTGAGGTTTTCCGTATAATTTCTGCTGTTGTGGTGTCAATTTTTTTATTGATTGTGCTTGACCAATATTCATTATTGAAAAATTTTCATTATTAACAGTCAAATCTATCCACTGAGTAAAACTATCTTGATCTTTTTCCTCTGTTGTAAATTTTGCTATTTTATTTTTTATAAAATTTCTGTTTTCTGGTGTCATAGTTATATAACTCCATAAACCATTTTTTTTAATACCGAATACATATCTATCATTAGGATTAAGAGCATTTAGTAAAATTTTAAAATTATTATTTATTCTATCATTATTTATTATTGTAGATGCTCCTTGCTCTCTTTCACCATATTCAAATATTTCATTTATACGAGATTTCAACTTACCAACATATTTTGTTGCTTTTTTATCTCTTCTTCTATTATCTTTATATTCTACTTTTTCGCTTTTTGTTCTTCTTTTTAATACATCCGCTTCTAAGACTACAGAAGCACTTTCTATTATTTTATCTTTTTCTATAAATTTATCTTTTAATGGATAATAAACCAAATCATTAGAAAATGCGACAAAATTTGTTAAACCTTTTCTAATTTGTTCTTTATTCCAATTAATAAAAGTTTTAGACGGTGATCCATCTTTTTTGAATGCTTTTTTTTTGGGGAAGTTTTTCTTAAAAATGTTTATTAATCTTCTTTTTGCTCTATTTGGTTTAATATCGGTTTTTTTAATTTTCTTTTTCATATCTAAATATTCAGATATTTCTTTTTGAGTTTTTGCGGTTTTAATTTTTTTACTTAACATATATAAATACAATAGATAATAATTCTCTAAATATATTCGTAAAAATAAAAAATTCTATAGTATATTATAATATATTAATTTATCTCAATATATTGTAATTTAAGTTAATTTATCTCATATATACCCTTAAGTGCTCTAATTTATCTCATATATATCATTGAATGCTCTAATTTGAAAAAATTGAATGAAAATATTTAAAATGTATGAAAGACCATAAGACCATAATATAAAATAATGTATAAAATAAATAATTAAGCACTTTAAGCACTATAAGACCATTAAAAATAATTTAAATATTTTAAAAAATTTTAAAGACCATAAAAAAGATTTAGACCATGAAGACCATAAACCAAAAAAAATAAAAAATGAACCGCCCACCCTCTAACAAATATAATATAGAGCATAGAGACCATAAAAACCAAAAAATGAAAAAATAAAATAAAATAATTTAAAAAAATGCGATTATAAGGGGTATATAAGCAATTTAAAACAATTTTAATTAAATTTAAAATAATTTAATTTATGGACTATATGAGACCTTAAAATAATAATGAGAATTAAGGCACTATATAAAATATATTTCTATAATATATTAGTTATACATATATACTAAAGGTTTTATTTTTAAGTATGTAGAATATTAAATTTTAGCACTTATTAAAAGCACTTTAAATTAATTAAAAACTTTTAAATATAGACCATAAAAGAAAGACCATAGATAAACAAAATATAATATACTATAGAAAATGTAAAATAAAAAATACTATAGAAATTTGTAAAAATAAAAGATATATAAAGAAATAATTATTATCTATTGTATAATATATATACTATGACAACAACCGCCACAACAACCGCCACAAATTCCGAGATTTCCAACCTTAAAAAACTTGAAATTCTTAAACAATTAGACGGACCCGCCGTATTTCCAAATTATAAAATATTAAATGAATTAGACCAAGAACAAAATAAAAAATATTATTATTCTTTAATAAAAAAATATTATGGTTTTACATTATTTAATAAAAAAAATTATTCTATATTATTAAATGGAATAAAAAAAGGTTATAAATATTCTTTATTTATACCAAATAAGGACAGACACGGCGAAAATATAGACCCTTTAATATATAAAAAATTAATGAATATTATAAAAGAGGGCGGAGAATCTCAATATTTTCAAAATATTAGAGTAGATAGCGGATATTATAACGAAGAATTAAATATTAATATGTTAGAAACTACACATATAATATTATTTAATTCAATAGATGACCGATTTATTAAAATATATAATGATGTTAAAAATAATTTTAATCAAGATACTATTTTAATTACACATTTTAACAATTTGAAACCGCATAAAATAAAAGAAAATCATAATATTTTATTTTTATTTACTTATAATGATGAAGACACACCAACAAAAGACAATATAAAAAATATATTCTTCGATTGTTCTAAAATGAATATAGAAGAACAAAAAGAAGAAATTAAAAACGAATTAGAAGAAATTAAACCACCTTTAAAAAAATTTAAATCAATTAAATTAAATGATTTACCCGAAGATATAATTAAATATATATTTGAAATAAAAGACAGAGACGAAAAAACCAAAAAAGAAATAAATCATAATAAATTTTTATTTAAAATTAATCTAAAAAATTTAAATAAGTTTTTTAAAAGTTATAATTTTAGGCATTATTTAGAAGATCACGCAACCTTAGAAACATCAATAGAACATTATAACGGATTTATAAAAGGAGATGAGGACCACTATAAAAATAAGGCGGTAGACTTTAAAAGAATTATAAACGATAATATAAAAATATTAAAT
>Ga0209337_1003005_pt1 | contig 11950 bp, 13 predicted proteins | sample LinPmetageLP53_FD_184044 | JGI IMG/M metagenome (GOLD analysis project Ga0209337, IMG submission 184044) | Marine viral communities from the Pacific Ocean - LP-53 (SPAdes) (version 2) | ecosystem: Environmental > Aquatic > Marine > Oceanic | place: Pacific Ocean | collected 2010-02-08 | reverse complement strand
GCTGTCATCTCCGAGCGTACAGAAGGCAAGGACGAGGCTGGTAGTGGTATGACCAACGAGCGGGCTGACGAGATCATGAACAGCCTTTCGCCCGAAAAGAAAGCTGCTCTTGATTCAGTAGCTGCTAAGGTTGATGCCATTACAGCGGATACTAGAAAGACTATGGTAGACTTCGGGCTCGAAGAAAAATCCACAATCGACGCCTTTGAAGCTATGTTCCAAAACTACGTACCTCTTGGAGGTTTAGCTTTGGATGAACAAAACTCAGACACCTCACTCTACCCAACAGGCGGAGCAGGCATGAGCGTATACGGAGACACAACGAAGCGGGCAAGAGGTCGTAAGAGCGAAGCACAGAATGTACTTGCACAAGCTATTGCACAGAACGCAGCTGTACACGCCAAGGCACGTAAGAACGAAGCACTATCATCACTTTACAAGCTCGTAAAGGACAACCCTAACCCTAAGGTATGGAGGCTTGCTAAGGAAGTTCCGTTTGATGCACAGAGCGCGGTAGGTGTAAGAGTAAATGGTGAGCAACAGTTCATTGTGTTTGCCAATCCAGACATGGCTAAGTCATTGAAGAACATGGGGGTTGAGAAGCTGGACCTTTTCAGTAAGGCTATGCGTAGGTTCTCTGGTTTCCTAAGACGCTCATTTACAACGGCTAACCCTGAATTTATTATCTCCAACTTCGCAAGGGACATCCAGTCAGCTATGTTCAACGCTATGGCGGAGGCAGACATTCCAGGTGGTCAGATTCCAGGGCGCCATATCGCGGCCAGGGTAATGACTCGCGTGAAGCAAACCTTGCCAGCACTTCTAAAGAACGCAGTAGGTAAAGACCTCTCTCCAGAGATAGCCGCATACTTCGAAGAATTCAAGGAGGACGGAGGTCAGACGGGATGGGGATTTGTAAAAGACGTAGGGACTATTGCAGCTGAGATAGAGTCAGAAGTAAATGAGAAGAGCAAGGCTAAGAAAGCATCCGAATGGATGGCTAGAAACAGCATAGAGGTTATTGAGAACGTAAACGATGCGTTTGAGAACTCTGTTCGTCTTGCAGCATATATCGAAGCTAGAAAGGCAGGGGTAAGCAGAGAGAAGGCGGCAGAGCTTTCCAAGAACATCACGGTGAACTTCAACAGATCAGGTGAGCTAGGACCAATGGCTAACGCATGGTACATGTTCTTCAACGCATCTGTACAGGGTACTGTAAGGCTTGCTCGATCACTGGGCACTATGAAAGACTTACGTAAGCCTAACGGAGAGCTTGAGTCAAGATTTAAAAGGCTGAATGCAGCTCAGAAGATGGCCTTTGGATTATCTCTGACTACTGGTATGCTTACGATGATAAACATGGCGATGAGTGACGACGACGAGGATGGGGTTTCTTTCTATGAAAAGATTCCAGACTACGAGAAGGAGCGTAACCTGATCATCATGTACAGCGGGAAGAACTACTTTAAGGTGCCTCTCCCATACGGGTTTAATGTATTCGCAAACCTAGGAACGTCTATGGCTGAGTCCGCTAACGGTCAGAGAGAGCCATTAGATGCTGGTATGTTCTTGTTGAACTCTGCGTTCAGCTCGTTCTCTCCAATTAGCTTCGGTCAATCCAAAGATGCGGCAAAGTACCTGGCTAAGGGTGCATCGCCAACTATACTAAAGCCATTCGTTGACATTGCTGTAAATGAAACTTATTTCGGTAGCTCTGTATACAGGGAGCAGTTCCCAGTAGGCGCACCTAAACCACAGGCTGAGATGTCATACCGATCACCTGAGGGGGTTAGAAGTTTCTTCCAGTGGATGAACGAAGCCACAGGTGGAAGTGAGCAAGTTCCAGGATCAGCAGACTTCAACCCAGATAAGTTCTGGTACGGATTTGAGTACTACATCGGTGGTGCTGGTCAGTTCATTACTCGATCTCTTGGTACAGGTAAAGACCTCTTTGAAACGATCAAGGAGGGAGAGAAGGTACCTATGAAAGCGAACGACTTCCCATTCTTAAGAAAGCTGTATGGTGAGGCGTCAAAGTACTATGACTCAGACACTTACACAGACAATGCTAATCTAGTTTCTCAACTGTATAAAGAGAGAAAAGAAGCAGAAGACAAGAATGATAAGCGTTACAAAGGCGTAATGAAGCTTGAGTCTGCTCGCAAAGCAACAGAAAAGAAAATCAAGAAGCTTCGCAATCTCCGTAAGGAAGCAAGAGACATCAAGAACTACGTTGAAAAACAGAACAGAATCTATGATCTCTACGAAAAAGAACGAAGCCTGTTGATGCAGTTTAACAAACAATACGAACAACTACGTGGAAAAGATTAAAGACACCAAGCTGGGCGGTTGGCTAAAGACTAAGGCTCCAGGAATTTTAAGCCTCGTAGGGGATCTCTTGCCAGACAAGGGTGGTCTTGGTATTGTGAAGAACCTACTGGACAAGGAGAAGGGCGTAGATCCAGGGGAGGCTAAAGCGGCAGTACAAGCTGAGGTTGAGTTTCAAAACAATGTGTCTAGACGCTGGGAAGCTGACATGTCTAGCGATGTTAAGATCGCTAAAGTCATTCGTCCAGCAACTATGATCGTTCTTATGCTGTTCTTTATGATTATGATGGTGTGGGATGGTCTTGACGAAAGCTTCATGCCTAAAGAAAGCTATGTATCTCTGTTAGAAATACTTATGCTTACGGTTTTTGGTGCGTACTTTGCAGGCCGAACTATCGAGAAAACTAAAAGATGAAACACCTAGTCCTCATGCTATGCCTGCTCTCACAGTACGTGATTGTAGGACAGGACTCTTGCGCTGTATTCGGCAACAACAATGTACAACCAAGGATGATGGGGTATGTCCCAGAGCCAATGCAGTGGGAGGAGATAGATTACGTCTACCACATATACTACACCGACAGCTTTCCAGATAGCTACATACCTGAGGACATCATCATGGATGCTCACGAGCATCTGAACGAGGAGTTCGATGAAGCGATGCTAAGCTTCGATCTTGTTTCGATTGTGTACCATGACTTCGATGAGTTTTGGGGTGCTCCTGTGATCCTAGAGCAAAATAGCGTTTGTGTACCGTACAGTCAAAGCGGGTTCCAATGGATGGACGCCTACGTAGAGGATTTGGTTTGGGACAGAGAAATGTATATGAACGTGCATATATTCCCTAAGTTTTGTAACGGAATACTGGGGTTTGCCTGGACGTCTTACACCTCTAGCACCGAGCTGGACGGGGTGTGGGTTAGGTCTGATGTATTCGGTAATTACGGTCCACAGCTTTCGTATGACGACAGGGATCAAAACAAAACTCTAATACACGAAGTGGGACACTATGTTGGGTTGCAACACGTATTTAAAAACGTAGAGTTTTGCGGTGAGGACTTAGGGCCTTGCGATGAGTCAGGTGACTACGTTTGCGATACACCACCCACTAAGCTTAGCTATAGCTGTGAGAACCCCATATGCCCTCCATCTTTGTATGGCTACGAAGCAAATAATCACATGGATTACTATCCAGATTCATGTAGGACAAACTTTACTCCTGGTCAGATTGAGCGCATACACTACATACTACCCCTCTCTCGTCCAGGCATTACCGATCAAGAAGCTTATTGTCTTGGCGATATCAATGGAGATCACGTTGTAGGGATGATCGACTTAATGCTAATGCTAGGCAATTGGGAAAATCCAGGGTACGTTCCTGGAGATCTAAACGGTAACGGATACTTTAATGTAATAGACTTTTCAATACTCCTAAGTCAGTGGGGTACAATATGTTACGGTGCCGAACTTGATCCTTTTTATAGGGAGGAACCACTACCCGTCTTGAAACTAGAAAGGGGCCGAAGCCCCTTTCCGTTCAAGTAATACAGCTGGGATACCCAGCATTCATCTATACGCTTCATCGTACTGGGCATGCGCCTCCTTCGCAATCGTCAATCTCAACCTCATCCAATCCTAGCTGATCAATGGATGTTATTGGGGTTACTGTCTTACGCATATCTAGGTAAGTGCCCTCGTCAATCTCCTCCAGAGGAGCCTGCTTAAAGCCATGCTCGTTATGAAGCAAAAAAGATACAGACTTCACGTTCTTAAAGTGCTTATCTAACCACTCCTTTATGCCGTCTAACTCTTCCTTACGATAGTAAATAGTAACCGATACAGCATTGTCAGACCACTCAGCCTGTAGGCGCTTAATAACCTCCAACTGATCCAAAGCTGTCATGTCGTTAGCAAACATGGTTCCTTTAGGGAACTTGCATGGGAAGCTTACAACTATAGTAGACTTGTCTTCTGTGCCGTCAAAGTTCAACACAAACTCCACAGGGTACCCGTGCTTCCTGGCGGCATGTGCCAGACTGCTATCAGCTGACATTCTGATTCGTCGAATATAATATTCGCTGTATCCTGGGTGCGCTCCTGGTGTAACGCCAGCAAGTAGACTAAGCGTTCCAGATGGCTTGACTGTTGTAAGTTTAATGGATGCTGGATATCCTGCCAGTTGAGAGTATTCTTTATCATATGCTCTGATATAGTCATAGCAATCAGCCAGCCAAGATCGTTGCTCTTCAGTAGCTTGCAAGTATCCAGTGACTCCGATACCCATACGCATGTTCTTGTGTACGATATCTTCGGTCTCCTTCACGGCGCATTTGATAGCCAAACTATGCTTGTTAATTCTATAAAGATAACGCGCAACTTTCTTAAGCTCCTCGTAATGCTCAATGTTTGGGAGATAAATCTCAGCCAAGCAGCACGTCTCGAAGTTAGCTAGCGACTGTTCAGCGCAAGGGTTGAATCCCTGCACGTCTGGATCTGGGTACTCGATTTCAAATGTGCGCCCCATTCGTCGTGATGCCGATAGGTTAATGAGTCCGTATGGCTCTCCGTTACCGTTGTACCCCTCCCAGAACTCAGCAGGCAGCTTCGAGATGTCATCACAAACGACAGAGTTGTTGCTCATCGCTCTCCAGTTAGGGATACCTCCTAGGTCCCAACGCTTTGCTTGCAAGTACTCTACATCATCGCAGTCTCCGATAGCAATCTGTGCTGACCTGCGGACGTTACCAGCAACTACGATTCTACCAATGATGTTCATTACATCGAGGCAGTCAACAGGACTGAGACGCTGACCTGATTTCTTGTTTAAGATGTCATTTATCTCTTGCATACCCCAGACCAGATCCTCAGGTCCTGAAGCTGTACCTCCGAACCCTTTGATGGCAGAGCCTTTTGATCGGATAAGATGTGTAGCATATGTAAAGTCCTCACCCGTAACGAATGAAGCCTCCAGGACGCGCTGTAAAAGCTCTACCCATCCCTCACGGCTGTCAGGAACAATAAAGTCTGCGTCGTTCTCATCTATACGCTCTACCTTGACTCGGTTCTTAACCTTTGGTAGTTGGTATACGTTCTCTCGCTGGATATTGAACCCTACGCCTGAACCAAGCATAAGCATCTCAAACGCCCATGTGAATGGACGAATAGGGTCGTCTACTACTACGAACGCGCAGTTCTGTAGAGACGGTAGTCCGAGTCGGTCAACTGTTTTAGTACCTAACTGCCAGAGAAATCGCCCTGCCACGGTGCCTTTCAGCTCCATCATTATTTTCTTTAGCTCACCCTCTTCGAATTGAGAGAAGCCTACGTTGAGTTGGTCACGACACGCATCAATCACTCGATCAACGGTGTCCTCCCACTCTTCTGTTTTGCCATCGGCAGTTTGTCTGGAATAGGTACGCTTATAGACAGCATACCCTACCTCGCCCCAAGGGACAAGTGAAGGATCATACATATTAAAAAAATTAAAAAATTAAAAACGGACTACTAAGATAGTCAATAGTCCTTAAAATACTTCCACACCCTGTACGTTTCTAAAGACTTGAGGTCCAACAAGTTAAGCGTTGTTATAACGTCCTCTCTATCTTTTCGAGTGTACTTTTTCTTGTATGAATCTCGCTTATGCGACACAAATACATCTTCCACATTCTCCTCGCAGTAAGACACTAAGTCCTCGCGATCAACGATACTGAATCCACCCTCCTCTGGCATGTCAAATGCTATAATCTTAGCACCTCCATACATCCATCCTGGGTTTCCAGCCACGTTTTTAAACTCACACCAAATCTCATCTGGTAGGTTATTGCCCTTTACGTCTACTCCCCACCTTCCTTCTACCTCTTCGTGTTGCATCCAGAAGTCAACGTGCATGTGCACGTCGTCCTTTCTACCTGACTTTACGACTTGAAGACCAAGATTTCTTGCCGCGCGTTCGAAGCGTACTTCAGCTACCCTTCCTGTTGAGAACGAATATCGTTTCCTGTTTTGACTTTGCATCGTGGTTTGCTTCAGAGTGTTCAAATGAAGCCTCCTTTACAAGGTCAAGCTCCTGATTCATCATTATGCGAATACCCGCAACCATGTTGGCTACGTTCCCAGAGTCCTCACGAGGATCTCCGTTTTCGTCGAATAGCTCTTCAAAAAACTCATCAATGAGTTCATGAAGCCTTACGGTGGCTATCCTGTAGCTAGCTCCTAGCTGTTCCTTTGTTAGCTCGTTTTTTACCATATCCTAGTTCTTTAAGTTTCACTATAGCTTGCTCAATCTGATGTTTGTTTTTACAGATGAACAAAGCGGGGACTGGTTCTCCTGAGTCTATCAAGTGCTTAAGGAACAGCTTCCAACGCATCGGAAAGTCATGATGCGAAGGAGTGTACCCTTTGGTTTCGATAATCCATTCTCCGTTTGGTCCTACGAAGTCTGGAGTGTATTTAATGGGAAGGACTATCGCGCCGCTACGATCCGATAAGTCTTTCCGTTTAGTAGTCATCTTCAGGTAAGTGCCTGGATACCTAAACTTATCTACGAGCATGTACTCGTGAGTCTCGTAGGTAAAGCTAAGATTATGCTCAGACAATAAGTCCGCACAAGTCTTCTCTAGTCCGCTTTTATACTTACCTAAATTGCGCTTTTTTGCTGATTTACGCTTAGGAGTCCCGCTTTTCTGTCGTTTCACTCAGGCTAAGTTACAGCCTAATTGTCTAAAAACGAAGAGTTCATGGGAAAAACAAATGGTTCTTGCTTGCCCCCTTCTAAATCAACAGACTCAAACATCATTCTCTGAGTCTTAAATGCACGGAAACCAGTTCTAGATGTGTTCATTTCAAATCTAAATGGCTCCTCAAGCGGTGTGGGTTCACCACCTGTTTCTACGTCACGCACCTTACGTACATGAAACTCTGTGATCTTGCGCTCAGATGGAGTTGGGTGTTGCACCTTTCTGTGTATAGTCAAGAACGAATCAGCTCGATTCACAAACTTTCCTCCACCCTCGGTGTCCTCAGCGTATGGAGCTACAGGTAACCCATCTTCACCCTTTATTCGCTGTGAAGCAGTAACGGCATGCATGTTCAACCACACTGCGATGTTGTTTGCTGTAGAGAATGTAAGAAACTCAGAGGCGGCTTCGTAGTGATATTCATGCACACCGATACCTGACTTACCCATGTCCAACTTTAAGCTGTTATACGGGTCTACAAACACAGCATCCACCTCTTGCTGCTTCATCACCTTCTCTAGGAACACAATTATGTCTGAGTAGCTGTACACCTGTTTGTTGCTGATTACTGTAAAGTACTTGCCTACCCATTCGTAGGCTTTCTTTCGCTCCATGTAATTCATAGAAGAGATGGGCTTATTAAGAGCGAATTGTATGAGAGTCATCTTTAATGAGGCTGTTCGGTTCTCCGACGAGTAGACAACCCATTTCCACCCATGCCGCACGGTAGCATTAACCATGAGGTACAGAGCCATTGTAGTTTTACCGACATTACTATGCCCATTGATGATAGTGAACTCTCGCTTGTACCTGAAGTACTGATCGAGATCCTTGTCACCCGTGTCCAAACCTACAGGTATGCGTCCATTAGCGTAGTCGTCAATCCACCTGAAGTCCTCGTCGTCTGAGGATATGAAGGACATGTCCCCGTCGTTGACCAGCATCTCACGCTGTGCCTTCTTCTCGTCGTCTATGGTGGCTCGGATAGGGTCTTGCTTGCCCTTTTCGATGGCGTCTCGTATGGTGTTTACGGTATGCTTCTCGTCATCTACATCACGCTTGAGTATCTCACGAGTAAGTACACGGACTACCTCGTCCTCTTCCATACGTCCAGCGGCTACATACCCACCACACAACCTAGCAGCACGAAGAAGGGTAGCATGTTTCTCCCCGTCATCGCACTGACGTATCATACGCGCAGCTAGATTTAACTTTAAGTAATCCGTGTAAACGCCTGATTGTGAGACAGCTACCTGTGATTCACTCTTCTCTGTTGCGAATGCACCGAAGGTAGATGATTCATCTTTGATGATGATGTCTGGGTCGTATGACTCGAAGCATGCGCGAGACTCATTGATTCCTGACTCGTCTACCTCTAGGTCGTACTGCTTGCCGAAGTATGTACGTAACGCTCGGAAGTGATCTCGGTGTCGCTCAGGGTGAGTTATCTTGACTAACGCCTTGAGTCCGTCGCCTGAGGGAGAGACCCAACAGCTATAAACATAAGGATCAGTACTGAGGAGCGCCTTGGATGTCGTAACATCAATATGATCGAAGTCGAGAACAATGAATCCGCTATGCTTCTCAATAGCTTGGTCTTTCCTGTCGCCAAACTCACCGCTGAATAGTACAACGGGTAGGCTTTTCTTGAAGTCTTTCTCTCCCCCTCGAACAGCCTCAATCGTTGGCGCAGAAGTCCCCTCCTGTATTCTTTTGAGAGCAGTCACAATCGGAATCACATGGGCATCCGCCTTGGATTTCTTGTACAGGTCTTTGTATATAGTTACGTTCATCCGAGTATTTGTATTCGAGTAATAGATTTAAATAGTGAATGGCTTTTAACACATCCTCTTTGCCGTTCTTGAATTCGTGTCGGCATACGTACTTGATTACATTCCCCTCTATGAAGGGTATGTCGTTTGCAGCTATGAAGTCAGTGGGCTGAATCTTCATGCTCTTGTAGTGCTTACCACCTACTTGGTTGTCGCTATGTTTCATTTGGTCGTGATGTTGTTCCAACTTGTTTTATCGAAGTTATGGAATCAATCACAATGGTCTTGTTTTTAGCTTTAGCAGTAAACAGCTCACGCTCAAGCCTAGACATTGTTTTTCCATCGTTCTTCATAATGTCCGCTGGGTTGTCATACTGGCTTACGATCCACACCCTTCTGGTTTGTGGTCGCTTGTTCTTTATCGTAATGACTTTGGCGGTCATGGAGTATATAGGGTGTCCCATAGTTAAAGGGGGAAAGAAAAGGGGCGGAGCCGAAACCCACACCCCCTCGCTTAACCAATATATACTACTTAAAACGGAAGGTCAGATGACCCCTCAGCTTTAGTTGATGTTCGACGCTCCTGAGCTGCCTCGCTATTCGGATCCCATACACTCAAGCATGGTTTACCATTCTTCGACATGAATAGTCGAAATCTAACGTTGCCGCCCTGACCCTGTGCATCACGCTTGGTGGTGTACTGATCAATAGCATCCTTAAGCTCGTTGTCCTTGAGGCGGAAAGACCACCCCATCAACTCACCATTGTCATTGTAGCTTGGCTCATCGGCCCAGCCTACTAGTACGCTTTCGTACTTCTTTGTTTGTTCACTCATTTGTAGAGAAAGTTAGTAAATAAGACATGAAAAATAATTGCAGACGCAATAAAAAGAACTCGTTTAATTAATTTATACTTCATAGTTCAGGAAGTCTTTTTTCGGATTATAGTCTTGCTCAAGGAAGTTGGTGATACGCTTGAGGGCATCATGGAACTTCATCTCTCCTGTGAAAAGGGTAGAGTCAGAGCATTTAACGAGGGCAGGAAGGTACGGGTAAGTTTTCTCTTGAACAACCCAATAGAAATCTTTTATACCAAAAACCTCTGTGTAGATGTAAGCTTGGATGTCATATGAAAAGTCCTTGATGGCATACCGAAACTTCTCTGAGCTACGTGCTGACTTACTATCGCTGATGAATCCATCGCCTAAGCAGTCGAGGAATCCTTTAACTTGTATGCCATGTAGCTCTTCAAGAAAACCTACTTGATAGTCACCCTTGAGGTGAGAGTCAAGCAAGCCGCATGTGGCTAGCCTGTCGATCATATCGTTAGCTGTCTGCCACTCCTCGTGGGACACGATTGACTTGCCATCCTCAGCTGCCTCCTCCTTGATTTCCTTAAGCTTTGCCTTGTATTCAGCAGTTAGCGTGGGTTTCTTGGAGGCTTGAGCCTTGTCTGATAGCGTAGTGACAATAGCTGAGGGAGACATCACCGTGTACTTCTCGAAAGCTTTGTCCCGTTCGAACAAAAGCATATCGTACATGGTGCCAAACTCTAGCGCATCTGACTTGTACTTGACCTCGCCCTTCATGTAGCGATCAAACTGAGCCATATCGCCCAGGGCTTGCTTGAGAGATGAATACGACAAGTGAGCCTTGCCGTACCTCTCCATTAATTTATCTGATATATTCATTGGTCTTCGTATAATGGTGTGCCGTCTTCAAGCATGTACTCATAGGTTTCTATCTCAGCCCAGTGGGTAGGATTACCAGCAGTACACCAGAAGCTTTTACCCTTGCTATTGATGTGATACTCTGCAATGTCTACGTCACCCAGAAAGTCCTTATGCTTGATGAAGTAAAGCCCAGTACACACAGGCACTTCGGTGTCGTTGTTTACCCATTGCTTGGGCATTTTCGAGTTAAGACACTGTGTTCGAAACCTATGGAACGTAGCTATGTTAGTTAGCTTGCGGTTCTGTACTGGATACTTGCTCATCGCACAAACTTCTGTAAGCCAGACACTTGCTTGTCAGTAAGGCTGCCACCGTATTTACCCACGATAGACTCGTACGCTTTCTTTTTGTCGGTCTGCGACTTGATGTAAGCAACAGCCTTGTCCATGATGTTCTCAGGTGGGTCAGTGTCAAACTTCTCTTGCACTTTCTTCACCATCTTCTCAGCCTTGGTAGGTGCGGCAGGCGCCGCTGTATCTTGCTTAGCGATAGCATCAGAAACTTCGTTAGCTGAAGCGATTGATGTATCAATACCAATGCCCAGCATAGCTAATGCACGTCCAATAGCTGATGTCTCGCAGTTCTCTACGTAGCTTGTCTTGTTGATGTTGCTACTTCCTTGCACTTCATGTGCATGACCTACTGATATGATTCGGTTACTTGCGTCTACGATGGACGCCTTACATACACATTGAGCTTCGTCTAGCACAGTAAATTCTGTGATAAGGCTCCAGTTCTTGTATTGCTCCTCCTGTCGGAAGAATTTGATTCGTTCGTTGACTTCAACGTACTGCTTACCACGGATGTTCGTGGTCTTGAATTTGTAATTACTCATACGAGTTCTTGTTTTAGATTTTTAGCTAGACCCTCTAGCCTTTTGATTTGGATTCGAATAGTTTTTAGTTTGTCCTCAATGCTGTTGTATCGGAGGTGCATATTGCACAACCTTACAGCTAACAGGTACTTGTCTTCATACCCATCCCATGAGAATAAGTTGGCTTCGTGATGACCAGAGTGGTGTACTACTGTGCTGTGGTCTCTGCCAAAGCTTTTACCTACTTCCGTCTTGGTCATGTGCTGAGCCATAGCAACCATCAGCGCGGCTCGTGCCTGAACTTGTGGTGCCTTCCTAGATTTGTTGGGGGTGAGGTCGAGGGTAGCATAGTACTCCTCTTGTAGCCTTTTGATTTCATCATTCATTGGATTTGCTGGTTCAAATTTAAAGTTTAATTGTTATTAATGCAAGGAAAGGAGAGACTTTGTTTCTCAACGCTCTCAATGTTGTGCTGTCTCCAGCACACGGCGCGTTACAGGATCTCCCTGCACACCATCCGTCTCTCCCCTTGTCAGCGTTCTGACAATGCTATGTCGTAACTGCTGAG
>Ga0209337_1003004_pt1 | contig 11951 bp, 12 predicted proteins | sample LinPmetageLP53_FD_184044 | JGI IMG/M metagenome (GOLD analysis project Ga0209337, IMG submission 184044) | Marine viral communities from the Pacific Ocean - LP-53 (SPAdes) (version 2) | ecosystem: Environmental > Aquatic > Marine > Oceanic | place: Pacific Ocean | collected 2010-02-08 | reverse complement strand
GGAACCCCGAAATCGTCTCGAATAATTTCTACATGAGCTGCATAATTTTTAAATCGTGCTGACTCACTATCTAATGCATGTTCCTGTTTACAACCGATAAAAACAACTATGAGTGTGTAAAAAACAATATTTTTCATGGGTATAGCTATGAATTCTTAACAATGAAAATAGTGGTCTCAAAACTTAAAAGCTAATTTTTTGATTTAAAAAAAGCAATTGGCGGTAGAAGCCTATAATTTCAGTGATTTTAAAGTAACTTTGCAGCTCTTTTTAACTGCTTAATGAAAGGCATTAAAAATTTATTAAATTCAATATTCATACTACCATGGCTGATAAAAAAGTGAGCATACTTACCGCATTTAAAACAATTATTTGGCCTAGACGTAATCTTGTTTTTATAGGATTATTATTGATCATCATTAGCAAAGCTGCCAGTTTTGTGCCTGCGTATGCCTCTAAATATTTGTTTGACACTATTTTACCCGACAAGAATATTGCGTCCCTAAAAATTCTGGTCATTATTGTCATTGCCGCTATTTTAATTCAATCGGTCACTTCTTATTTGCTAACCTATATTTTGAGTGTACAAGCACAATTCATGATTTCAGAGCTCAGAGCACAAGTACAAAAAAAAGTACTCTCGTTGCCCATTCGCTTTTTTGACAATGCAAAATCAGGAGCCTTAGTTTCTCGAATCATGTCAGATGTAGAAGGCGTTCGTAATTTAATTGGAACTGGATTGGTACAATTGGTAGGTGGAACAATTACTGCTGTGGTGGCTTTAGTATTGTTATTAAATATAAGTCCTTCGATGACCTTATTTACATTTCTGCCCTTAGCTGTTTTTGGGTTTATAGCCATGAAAGCCTTTAAAATTATTCGCCCCATTTTTCGGAATAGAGGAAAAATAAATGCAGAAGTCACAGGGAGATTAACGGAAACCTTAGGAGGGATTCGTGTTATCAAAGGTTTTAATGCTGAAGCGCAGGAACACAAAATTTTTGAAAGTGGAGTTGAAGAGTTATTTAAAAATGTTAAAAAGAGCTTAACAACTACTGCTTTTATGACCAGTTCTTCCACTTTTCTAATTGGATTTGCTACCACAGGTATTATGGGATTTGGTGGCTATAAAATCATACAAGGAACATTAACAACAGGTGAATTTTTAATGTTCACAGTGCTTTTGGCTCAAATGATTGCGCCTATTGTTCAAATGAGCAATATCGGAAGTCAGTTGACCGAAGCTTTAGCAGGGCTAGATCGTACTGAAGAATTAATGAACATGACTCCAGAATCAGATGAAGAAAATAGAACTATAGTTTTAGAGGATATGAAAGGAGATATTATTTTTAATGATGTTTCCTTTGCTTATGAGGAAGATAAAGAAGTTTTGCACAACATCAATTTTGAAGTGAAATCAGGTTCTGTTGTTGCGTTAGTAGGGAGTTCTGGCTCTGGTAAATCTACTATTGCAGGATTGGCAGCGACTTTTTTAAACCCATTATCAGGCACCATCACCATTGATGGAGCGGATGTGTCTAAGGTAAACCTCAACAGTTATCGAAAAAATTTAGGCGTTGTTTTACAGGATGAATTTTTGTTTGAGGGAACGATTAGAGCTAATATTTTATTCCCAAGACCTCATGCCACGGAAGAAGAATTACAAAATGCTGTTATCGCGGCTTATGTCAACGAATTTACAGACCGTTTTGATAATGGCTTGGATACCTTGATAGGTGAACGCGGTGTAAAATTATCAGGCGGACAGCGCCAACGTATCGCTATCGCCCGTGCCGTTTTGGCCAATCCGAAAATATTGATCTTAGATGAGGCTACTTCCAATTTAGATACAGAAAGTGAAGCCTTAATACAAAAAAGTTTGGCGGCCTTAACCGAAGGAAGAACCACATTTGTTATCGCCCACCGATTGAGTACCATTAGAAAAGCAAATCAGATTTTGGTCATTGAAAATGGCCGTATTGCCGAACAAGGCACGCATGATGAATTGATTGCAAAAGAAGGACGTTACTTTAATTTATTCACCTACCAAGCAAGAATATAACTGCAAAATCCCCAAAGCTATTACGCGTTTAGTTTTGGGGACTTAATGCCCTTATTTTTAACTCTCTGGTGCTAATGCTATCACTAATCCATCTAGCGCCTCAGTAATATGTAACTGACAGCCTAAACGACTATTTTCTTTTACATAAAATGCTTCTGCCAACATTGCATCTTCATCATCAGATTTTTCAGGCAAAACGGTATCACTTTGCACATAACATTGACACGATGCACACATGGCCATGCCACCACAAACACCAATAGTTCCTTCTGGAGCCAATTCATAGGCTCTCACCAATTCCATGATATTCATGTTCATATCAGTTGGTGCATCTACTTCGTGGGTTACCCCTTCACGATCTGTAATTTTAATTTTAATGTCACTCATTCGTAAGTACTTGTATGGTTGAAATTGATGGCAAATTTAATGGGTTTATTCATGTGAAATAGCAAAACAACACTACTTTTAAAAAGATGGAAGATACTGTGCTATTAATCTATAGCTTTTACGACTTGTTTAGGGGCTTCTTTTTTACTGCCATCAAAACCATTTACGCCACCCACAGTAGTGTATTTCATCACATATTTCTTATCGGGGTAGATACGTTGATAGGCACTTTGGCACATCAAAGTAGCTTCGTGGAACCCACATAAAATAAGTTTTAATTTTCCTGGGTAGGTATTCACATCACCAATGGCATAGATGCCAGGTATATTGGTTTGGTAATCAAAGGTATTTACGGTTATGGCATTTTTATCAATGGCTAAACCCCAATCGCTAATAGGGCCCAGTTTTGGAGAAAGTCCGAATAGTGGAATAAAATAATCTACTTCTAAATCAAAATTTTCATCAGCATTAGAATTTTTGCGAATACGCACCGATTGCAAAGATCCATTACCATTTAACGCCACTATTTCTGCTGGAGTAATTAAGTTTATTTTCCCTTGATCTTTTAGCTTTTGCACTTTTTCAACAGAATCTAAAGCGCCCCGAAATTCATTTCTTCGATGTACAAGAGACACGTCGGAGGCTATCTCCGCTAAGAAAATACTCCAATCCAGAGCAGAATCTCCCCCGCCAGCAATAACCACTTTCTTATTCCGATACATCTCGGGGTCTTTAATAAAATAATTAACCCCCTTATCTTCAAAATTTTCAATATGTTCCAACAAGGGCTTCCGAGGTTCAAAACTCCCTAATCCCCCTGCAATTGCAACAATTAGAGCATGGTGTTTTGTTCCTTTATTGGTTGTAACTACAAAAGAGCCATCCGCCAATTTTTCAATGGTTTCTGCGCGTTCTCCCAAGGTAAAACCAGGCTGAAAAGGCGCTATTTGCTTCATCAAATTAGTCACTAAATCTCCCGCTAAAACTTCTGGAAAACCAGGAATATCGTAGATTGGTTTTTTGGGATAAATTTCTGAACATTGCCCGCCAGCTTGCGGTAAGGCATCTATCAAATGACATTTTAATTGCAATAAGCCAGCTTCAAAAACAGCAAAGAGACCCGTAGGTCCCGCTCCAATAATAAGAATATCTGTAGTAATCATTAAAAAATCTAATTTAAAATCGCAGCAAAATTACTCCAATGCCAAAAATAAATTGATGACATTTATCAGGGAATCTTAGGCGACATTAATAACTTCTTCAATTTGCGGAGCATACTTTTTAATGGTCATCTCCACCCCACTTTTTAAGGTCATTTGATTGACAGTACAACCTACACAAGCACCTTCTAGTTTTACTTTTACAGAAGATTCATTATCTATAGAAACAAGTGAAATATCACCTCCATCGCTTTGCAAAAAAGGACGGATTTCTTCCAACGCTTTTTCAACATTTATTTTAAGTTCTTCTGATGTCATAATTATTTCTTTTTAATAGCAGAACAACCTGCCATTGTCGTTATTTTTATGGCCTCGGTAGGAGGCAAATTGTCATTTCTGTCAACAACTTCTTGTACCACATTTCTTGTTATTTCTTCAAATGCCGCTTCTATGGCAGTTGCTGTTTGTAGCGCTGCTGGTCTCCCCACATCACCTGCTTCTCTAATACTTTGAACTAAAGGAATCTCACCTAAAAATGGGACCTTTAAATCTTCTGCTAAATGTTTAGCTCCTTCTTTTCCAAAAATATAATATTTATTGTTTGGTAATTCATCAGGAGTAAAGTACGCCATATTTTCAATAATCCCTAATACCGGTACATTGATGGCATCTTGTTGAAACATAGCCACGCCTTTACGAGCATCCGCAAGGGCTACTTCTTGAGGTGTACTGACCACAACTGCACCTGTTACCGGCATTGCTTGCATAATACTTAAATGAATATCGCCAGTTCCAGGAGGTAAATCGAGTAACATAAAATCTATTTCTCCCCAATGTGCATCAAAAATCATTTGATTTAATGCTTTTGAAGCCATGGGTCCTCTCCAAATTACCGCTTGATTGGGCTGGGTAAAAAATCCGATAGACAATAATTTAACCCCATAACTCTCTACGGGTTTCATCTTAGATTTTCCATCAATAGTTACCGCTAGCGGTTTTTCATTAGCCACATCAAACATGATCGGCATGGAAGGCCCATAAATATCTGCATCTAACAAGCCTACCTTAAAACCCATTTTAGCTAAAGTAACAGCTAAATTAGCGGTAACCGTAGATTTACCGACACCACCCTTCCCAGAAGCCACCGCAATAATGTTTTGAATCCCAGGAATCGCTTTTCCTTTAATCTCATTTACTTTAGGTTTGGCAGCAGGAGCATCAACTTTTATATTGATTTTAATCTTCGCCTTTTCGTAAACTTCCTTATGGATGATTTTTAAAATTTCAACCTCTGTTTTTTTTCGTGCTTGAAGGCTTGGGTTGGCAATGGTAATATCTAACTCCACTTCATCACCAAAAATTTGAATATTTTTTACAGCTCCACGCTCCACCATATTTTGCCCTTCCCCAGGCACTGTAATATGTTCTAAAGCTTTAAGGATATCTTTCTTCTCTAATTTCATAGGTCTCTTTGCTTCCATTTAGGTGTAAGACGCCATTTTCAGGTAAACATTTCATGCGCAACAGAAAAATGTAACGAATTACCAAATTATATACGGAAGTCATTTAAACTTTTTCAAATAGCTAAAAAATTGTCCTCTTGCACCCACTTTTTACCTTTTTTTCCTTCCGTAGTGCTGCTATGCAACTTAAAAAAGGGCTCATTTAGGAACAAAATTGCTAATTTTCGCTACAATCCAAATAGTTTAAATCACTTCGTGATTTTATTCAAACTAATTCTAAATTACAAAGATACAGTATAGAAAGGATATTAAGAAAGGTTGAAATTGAAATAACACATAATCAAATCAGATTATCCTATCGGATGATTTGTCTAATTTCTTAAAAATTAGAATATAATTACCTATCTGAAGCTAATGCCGTAAAAGGATCCCAAAAATGTTTTTCCAAATCTTGCACTTGGTGATCTATCACTTTAATGCCTTCGCTCTCCAATAATTGCTGCATTAAATTAGTGCCATCAAAATGATGTTTTCCAGTCAATAGGCCTTTTCTATTGACTACTCTATGAGCAGGGACGTCAGCTGGTGAGCCGTTCATAGCCCATCCTACCATTCTAGCACTCCTAGCTGCCCCTAAATATTTTGCAATAGCACCATAGGAAGTCACACTTCCATAGGGTATTTGCTTTGCAACTTCGTATACCTTTTGAAAAAAGTTCTGATTTTCTTGTTGCATCCCTATTGTTTGTAAATACGAAAAAGTGTCACGATAAACAAGACACCCATCAAAGTGCTTAATATATAATTGGAGTTCCTTGAAAAGCTATTGCTTTTAGACTCTAATTTATAGAAGTATATGGTATATAAATACAATACCGTAAAGGTACCACACCCAGCCGCCAAGATAAAAATCAACGTATCGGTGATTTCAAACTTAATCCAGCCCGAAGTTTTCCACATGGCATTAAGACCACTATAATAAGGTATGGTCAATAAATTCAAGGCGGCCAGTAATATGCCTTTAAAAAAGCTATTTTTCTTACTCACATTGAGCACTTTCTCTTGCTGTGGTTTATTTTGTTTGGCTAAAACAAAAAAATAAACTCCAAAAAAGGCAAAGACCGCTAAGGCAATTTTAAGCAATACCGCAACAACTTCGGGATGATTGTGCAAGTATTTGGAAATTAGTACAGCAATGTAAGCTTGTAAGACCACCATTGTAGCAACTCCAAGACTAAATATAATTCCATTTAACTTCCCTTTCTCAACGCTTGTTTTCGCAGCATTCATATTTAATAAACCCGGTGGTACTGTTGCCATAAAGGCAGCAGAAAAGGTTACGAAAAATAAAATCAACAAATGCGTCATTGGTTAATTGACTTTAAATTGAATAAAGGTGATTGGTTTTCCTTTTTCAAGATACTGATTTTCGTAGAAAGTTTGGATATTCAAGACCTCTTTTGGACTCCCTTCATTTTTATACACATCGTGATTAGCATAGAGCACTTCTAATCCCAAACCATGCAATAGGCCCAATGTATACCCGTGCATAAATTCGCTGTCTGTTTTTAAATTGACCACACCATTTTCGTTTAAAATGTGCTTGTATTTATCTAAAAACAGCGTATTGGTAAGTCGGTGTTTTGTTCTTTTATATTTTATTTGAGGGTCTGGAAAAGTAATCCAAATCTCCGAAACTTCATTTGCAGCAAAAAGATGATCAATGAGCTCAATTTGACTTCTTACAAAAGCGACATTAGGCAAATCTTCTTCAATGGCGGTTTTTGCTCCACGCCAAAAGCGGGCTCCCTTAATATCTATCCCAATAAAATTTTTGTGCTTGTGTTGCTTGGCAAGTCCTATTGTGTATTCGCCCTTACCACAACCTAATTCTAAAATTATAGGATGCTCATTTTTAAAAAAAGTATTCCATTTACCTTTTAAAGAAAATAAGTCTTTTGCTACATCCTCCCGATCAGGCTGCACTACATTCTCAAATGTTTCGTTTTCTTTAAATCTTTTAAGCTTGTTTTTACTCCCCACCGTTATCACAAATTTAATACCTCGGCAAAGCTAAGAAATTCTTACAGGAAGCATAGTACTACTTTTAGAAACTATTTGTTTTCTACTTTAACCTTTTCTAAGGTAAACGAAAATTCTGAACCTACGCCTTCAACGCTTTCCACATAAATTTTTTCATTATGTGCCTCTATAATGTGTTTTACTATGGCTAAACCTAAGCCTGAACCCCCTTCTTCTCTACTACCACTTTTATCAACACGATAAAAACGTTCAAAAAGTCGTGGTATATGCTGCTTGGCAATACCTTCGCCATTATCCGTTACTCTAACAATGACTTTGTTTTTAATTAAATTTTCAACACTAACTTCAGTAGTACCATTTTCTTGCCCATATTTTATAGAGTTCACCAACAAATTACTAACCACTTGTTGTATTTTCTCCTTATCGGCCTTCACTAAAATCGGAGTCTGATACCGCATATCAAAAGTAAGAGAGATCTTTTTCTTGGCGGCTTTCATTTCTAAAAGATCAAATACACTCTGTATGAGTTCAACAATATTAAACTCACTGAGTTCCACATTCAAATCACCCACTTCTAATTTGGTGATTAGATCTAAATCTTTTACAATATAAATGAGGCGATCAACCCCCTTACTTGCTCTTTGAAGGTATTTCTTTCGGATTACTTTATCTTCAGCGGCACCTTCAAGAAGGGTGAGTATATAGCCTTGAACTGTAAACAAAGGGGTTTTGAGCTCATGAGACACATTACCAATAAAATCTCTTCGGTATTCTTCTCTAATTTTTAGGGTGTCGATTTCAATTTTCTTGTCTTTGGCAAATTTTTCAATTTCAGCCGTCAAGTTCCCCATATCGGTGGTCACTGTTCTCGAAGATAAGCTAGAAGATTCTAATAAAGAGACATCGTCATAAATTCGCTTTATCCTTTTATAAATAAATTTTTCTACCCGAAGTTGAATAATAAAAAAGCAAGCTGTGAAAGTAATTACCGTAAATACTACCAGAAGTAACCAGTCTACATCTTTTTTAACCCAAAAAAACAAAAGCAGAAAAAAAGATAAAATTAGGGTGATGTATATTGCTGAGCGAAAAGCAAACTTATAAGACTTCTTAAATAATATGGCCATTATATAATAAACTTGTAACCTACGCCTTTTACCGTTTTAAAGTTATCATCTCCAATTTTTTCACGTAGTTTTCTGATATGGACATCGATGGTTCTCCCACCAACAACTACTTCATTCCCCCATACTTTATCTAAAATTACTTCCCTTTTGAATACTTTATTCGGCTTAGAGGTTAATAAGGCTAATAACTCAAACTCTTTTCTAGGTAAGGTAAGCTCTTCTCCGTTGTTAATGATTTTGTATTCTTCTCTGTTAATGATGATATTACCTACCTTGACAATATCTTCAGTTTCAGGCGTATCTTCTTTAAGTCTTCTCAATAAAGCCTTTACTTTACTAACCAGCACTTTTGGCTTTATAGGTTTTGTTATATAATCATCCGCACCCGCATCAAAACCTGCAACCTGAGAATAATCTTCACTTCTAGCCGTTAAAAAAGTAATGATGGTGTCTTCTAAACCAGCTGTATTTCTAATAATTTCACAGGCTTCTATGCCATCCATTTCTGGCATCATCACATCTAAAATGATCAAATGCGGGAGCTTCTTTTTAGCTTTGGCAACACCCTCTACACCATTTTTTGCCGTAAAAACCTCATAACCTTCGGAAGACAGGTTATAGCTTAAAATCTCAAGAATATCCGGCTCATCATCTACTAATAATATACGAATGTCTTTCTTTTTCATTAGAAATTTGAATTGATTAATCGCCCAAAAGTAAAGATAATACTATTACAACTAAGTTAGTTAACATTGATTTAATGTGCTAACATTAAAGTAACATTATGGAAATAAATGTTTAACGTGCAGATAACATCACTTTTACGCTGTCGGACTTTCTTTGCCGCATAATTTATGAATTACTATACAAATGAAATACTCATTACTTTATTTTATACTATTACTAACCACTTTCATGAATGCCCAAGAAAATGGGAGCATTGTTGGAAAAATTATTGACAAAGAGGCCAACGATGAACCCTTGGCTTTTGCAAACGTATTAATTAAAGGAACAACTAAAGGAACCACGACAGACTTTGATGGCCTTTATGAAATTGCAAATATAGCCCCTGGGGTATACACTTTAAGCTTTAGTTATTTAGGCTATGAATCTGTAGAAATACCGAATATAAAAGTTGAGACAGGAAAAGTAACGACCATTAATATCCCCATGTCAGCAAGCGAAGGGGTTTCTTTACAGGAAGTTGTTGTTACCACTACGGCAAGAAAAGACTCTGAAACAGCACTTCTTTTAGATCAGAAAAAAGCAGTGGAAATGAAACAAAGCATTGGAGCTCAAGAATTATCAAGAAAAGGGGTAAGCGATGCTGCAGGTGCCATTTCTAAAATTTCAGGGATTTCAAAACAAGAAGGCTCAAGTAATGTTTATGTAAGAGGTTTAGGTGACCGTTATTTGAATACTACCCTAAATGGATTGTCATTACCTTCAAATGATGTAAACAAGAAAAATATTGATTTAACTCTTTTTTCAACAGATGTTATTGAAAATATCTCTGTTTCTAAGGCTTATTCTTCAAAATTTTATGGTGATTTTTCTGCGGGTAATGTAGATATAACATCAAAAAATTATACTGGAAATGGTTTTATTGATATTTCTGCTGGAAGTAGTTTCAACACCAATTCAGTTGGTAAAGATTTTGTAAGAAGTGAAGGAACAGGCTTTTTTGGATATTATGGACGTTACTCTCACAATCCATTTGCCATTATTTTATCGCATGGTATTGATCCTGTTGATGCGGGTATCCCCATAAATATTAATTATGGAGGTTCTGCCGGAAAATCATTTGATTTTAAAAATGGTGCTCGATTAAGTTTATTTCTTACGGGATCATTTGAAAATAGTTACGAATCTCCAGTGTATATAAAACAATTTTCTGACACTAAAGTTACTTTTAGTTTATTGCACTCAAACAGTGCTGTTGTTGAACCTTCTAATATAGTTTCTTCTGGTATAAATCATGTTTTTAGTATTGGTGGAGGAGAAACATTAGTTAATATAGATTGGGATATAACTTTAGGCTCTAGCCAGTGTATTATAGCAAGACAACCTATTGCCACTGACTTTGAGTTTACTACAACTGAGGTTACTAAAACATCAAAAACAGCAGACTTATCACAACTAGAATTAAAAGACGTTTCAAAGCTAAAGTTAAATATGGGTGTTAGTGGTGCTGGTATTAATGCTTGTATTATAAAAGGTATTAACAAAGGTTATTATGATGCAAACAACTCAACGGTTAATAACCCTGTTTACAAATCACCCGTTGTTTTAGAAACAAACTATGAAGGAAAAGTTGTTATGGTAGAAGATAAGGGTGGGACTATTACATTAAGTGTTGCTGCTGATGCGCATGTGGCCGACAGGGTAATAACTTTCACTGGTAAAGGACCTTCTGATTCAAAGCAATTTAATAATACTGATTTTTCTATTTCAAATTTTAAATTAACAATAGACCCAGTTGTAACAACAACAGACGCTGTAGTGGCCAACAGCACAACAATACCAATTACTAGTACTAATGGTATAAAAGCAGCTGATACTATTTTGATGTCAGGTATAGGTGTTACAACCACAGCACCACATGTAGATACTGTTAACTCAGGTGTTTCAGTTGTTGTAAGTACCGCTCAAACAATAGAAAACGGGCAAACAGTAACTTTTACTGGTAGTAGTAGAGTAGCAAAAATAACAGCTGATGTGATAATAAAAGATCACGGAGATTCAGATATAACATTGAAGTTAAACTTAGATAACATTTTAACAGTAGGATAATATGATAATAAATTTTGCAGAAAGAATAAACGTTTCAGTACAAGTAGGTGATTTAGCTTGGTTTGCTATAACTCCAATGACTGGGGTTCCAGGCAATCTATACGCTACAGAGCCAGACGTTAGTCAAATTCTACCTATTGGCACTATAACAGCTATAAACAATAATTCCGCTCCTTATCAAATTGAGGTTAATGGTAGTAATCCTTTTACTAACCAACCAACGTTAGGATCTTTTATAATGTTTTCTAAAAATGAAATTGTTAACAAAAGCCACATTTTAGGTTATTACGCTAAAGCTCAATTTAATAACAATTCAAGAGAAAAAATAGAATTATTTGCTGTTGGCAGTGAAATAACTGAAAGTAGTAAATAATGCACAAAAAGTGTAATTATAATAATATAAAAAAATAAGACATGGCAGTAGGCGAAAAAAAAAGTCCTTTACATATATGGTCTAAAAAGAAAGGATGGTTTGGAGGTAAAGTAAGAAAAGCTGAAAAGCAAGCGGTTAAAGATGCTAAAAGTGAGTTAAATCAATCTATAAGTGATTTTGAAGATTTAGACACTAGCAATATATATGCTGATGCAAAAAATGTATATGCTGGTGCTAAAAATGTTTATGCTGATGCTACAAATGCTTATGCTGGTGCTAAGAACCAATTTGCTGGAGCTCAAAATCAATTTGCAGGAGCTAAAAACCAATTTGCTAATTTAGAAAATACAGCAGAAGATTTAACTGTAAACACGCAGCAAGCAGATTTTGAACGTGAGCAATTCCAACAAAGTCAAGCTAATATAATGCAAAACCTACAAGGTGCTGCTGGTGGTTCTGGTGTTGCTGGTTTAGCGCAGGCTTTGGCTAATCAAGGAGCTCAACAAGCAAGGTCTTCCTCTGCTTCAATTGGCGCTCAAGAAT
>Ga0209337_1002999_pt1 | contig 11963 bp, 10 predicted proteins | sample LinPmetageLP53_FD_184044 | JGI IMG/M metagenome (GOLD analysis project Ga0209337, IMG submission 184044) | Marine viral communities from the Pacific Ocean - LP-53 (SPAdes) (version 2) | ecosystem: Environmental > Aquatic > Marine > Oceanic | place: Pacific Ocean | collected 2010-02-08 | reverse complement strand
CCTACCAAATCAAAATCAAGCGCAGTGAGTCCACGGAAGTATTGACCGCGATCATTGGCTTGAGGTGTCACTGTTGTCAGCATCCTGTTATCAAACAGAACTGAGCTGGTTGTCTCAGCTATGCCAGCTTGCTTCTCGTTGTTCAGGATTGGGGATACCTCTCGACTTACAGGTATCTGCCCGTATTCCTGCCACTCCCTACGGGAGCTGACGTAGCTGCGTATTCCGTCTGGCGCACGATAGAACATGTCACTGTTGATTAGCACGCAGCTGCGATCACTGATTGCCCCGTAATTAATAGCAACGATCCTGACGGTTGGGTATGATACGTTCTTCCAGTCGTCTCGACTGGTAGGGACATTGACGGCAAACACAGCCTGAGCAGTGTGAACAAGTAGTTCCCCCTGTCCGAGACTGCTGTCTGGCTGGTTCATAAAGCGCATCGCAGTGATGTCACCTGTATCCAGTGGCACAGCGAAGGCACCGCCTTCAGCTATGTAAGTATTCTCTGTAAATTTAATAACATCGGTAGGACCACCGACTATATCCCCAGCTACAAACTCGCGCCCTCTAGCTACCCACAGTCTCCCGTTGCCGTAAGCCATTGCCGTGCCTGTAGGCACTTCGTCTGCTGCGATGTTGGAACGTCTGCATTTTGCTCCGTCAAAAATAATCGCTGCACTAATGCCGTCCTGAATAATTAGATACTGCTCTGCTTGCTGGAAATAAAAGGCAGAGACTTGAGGCATGTTGGGGTCGCCTTTGGGTGTAATGTCGTTGACTTCCCCAGTGTTAATGTCTACGGAAAATATATATCCACCAACTGCACAGATAATCAGATCGCGTGGTCCGTGACTGTAGCTGTATGCCCCCTGAAACCTACCTGTAGTCCAGATCTCCTCGATGTCTATTGCTTCAGGATCAGTCGCATCAGTGAATGTCAGAGCAATATTACTGAACTCAGGTCTGGTCTTAGCGTATCCACCACGCATCGACACGTTCACAGCAAAGCTGCACTGATTGCGCGGTAGCATGCTGGGCGATTTGCCAGCGTCCACACCACGCTCAAGTGTGATGAACCCGTCTGAAATTCGCTGTCGATCTATCGTAGGCATTAATTAAAAATCATTAATGTGATGCTTCGATCTGAGTCAGTTGTTGTAGCTCTGGTCTTGAACTTAACTAAATCTGTTGTTCTTTCAGTGATGTCGTATTCGGAAACATTAGTTGTTCCTGCATTTTGAATTACAATCGGCAAATCCACCGCAACAGAGGTTGAAAAATTTACGGTCACAGTTAAGTAGCTATATCCGTCAAAGACCTTAGAAGCACTGCTGACATTAATAGCTGAGCTATCAGCAGTGACTGAACCTACAGACGCATCAATCGTGAGTGTAGTTCTAACAGCTGCTGATAACCCAGAGCTGCTTGCCGCTGCCCACGTTGGAACACCGCCGCTGACTGTCAGGATCTGACCGTTAGAACCTTTTGGTAACCTAGCCCAGCTAGTGCCGTTGTAGTAAGCGAGATCACCTGTGACATCGCTTGGTCCTGTGAGCCTGTCGAGCGGCAGCTTAGTGCTAGTGTCAGTCTGGGTTCCCAGATTTATTTTACCACTAACGTCAGTGAAATTTATGTCCTTCCACTCAAGCCCAGTATTGAGAGCTGAGTTAGCAAACAAAGCTGTTCCGTTACCTGACACGCTTATCGCAGCTGGAGCTGAACTGGTGCGCGTGATTAGCTGGCCTTTAGATGTAAGTAATGCGGAAGCTTCTCCTGTAGCACCAGCTGGCCCCTGTGGTCCTGCGGGTGAAACCTCAGTGCCAATAGCGATTGTCGCTCCAGTGCTTCCTGTATCATCGGGGTAACCTAACCTTTGCGCTCCCAAGTATTCTCCACCCCCTCCGTCAGTCCCTTTGTGAGTAATGAGATAGTGACCGACACCTGAAATAACAAGTATCTGGTTCACAGAGAAAGCTGCGTGGTCGGCAACATACATATTAAACGAGCCGCCTACAGCAGGAACTGCATGCGCTGCGGTCGTAGTCGAGTAAGCATTAACTCCATTAACACCGTTTGTTCCGTTGGTTCCAGCTGCCCCTGCTGCGCCTGCTGGTCCCGGAACATTGACAGTAGTGTTTGTGCAAGATGACTCGCAGCAATCCTGATTTGAATTAAGTTGTATAGCCATCGTTTGACAATCTAGGTAACTGTGCTGGATGATTCCCAGTAGGTTCCATAGTTATGGAACACCCTTAGCTGTCAAACGGTTTGATAAAGCATAGATACAACTTACAGTTCTCAGTTCAGTTGAAAGATATTGAACTTGAGCTGTATGCATTTCGCATAAACCACAGGATAGAAAATGGAGGGCTTGGAGCTTTCAAGCATTTTAAGAATGCCGCGAATCTTCTTTGGCCTAACCTCATCTGGAACCCGTGGCTGGATAAGCAGATTGAATCTCTATGCGAAAATCAGTGGGTATGCTGGGCTGGCTGTGGTGCAAGTGGAAAAACATACTCCGCTTCACTCTACTCGATGGTCTACTTCTTAGCTGACCCAGCTCAGACCAGTGTCATCCTTACATCCACTACAGCTAAGATGATTCGTAAACGTGGGTGGCCTGTGATTCAAGAGCTATACAGGACATGCAAAGGTGGTTACCCAGCGCATATGGTGGACAGTAAAACTACGCTGCAAGCTGTCAGAGGTGATGACAAGCACGCAATCTTTTCCATACCTGTATTAGATGGTTCAACATCCAAAGCTGTAGCCAACATACAGGGCATCCGTTCCCCCAGAACAATGGTGATTGTGGACGAAGCCACTGACACACCTGAAGCTGCGTTTGAAGCTTGCTCCAATCTTCAGAAAGGAACAAAGGAGTTTAAGTTCCTAGCCATAGGAAATCCTCACAGCAAGTTCGACCAGCACGGAAGGTTTGCCACACCGAAAAACGGATGGTCTTCCATTAGTATTGAGGATCAGGAATGGGAGACAGAGAGAGGTGTGTGCGTGAGATTCGATGGGATGAAATCTCCGAACATGCTTGCTGGAAAATCTAAGTATGAGTTTTTGATTAACGAGGATCAAATCAAGCAAGCTCAGAAGTATGACGGAGAGGATTCACCTAAGTTCTGGAAATACACCAGAGGCATGTGGTCACCTGAAGGCGTATGCAAAACCGTCTTAAGTGAAAGCTTGATTGAGAAATATCGAGTGATGCATCCAGCTACTTTTATACGTGAGAGCAATATGATTGCTGGGCTTGACCCAGCGTTTGCTGGTGGTGACAGGTGTGTGATCCAGCTTGCTCGCTACGGAGACTTTGATAACGGGAAGATGGGGATTCAGCTGGAGAGAAATGAAGTCATTGAGTTAGACGCAAACTCATCAGAGCCTGTCCACTTTCAGATAGCTAACCGCACGCGTCAGATCTGCGAAGAGAACAACATACATCCAAGTAAACTCGCTATCGATGCTACAGGAGAAGGTGGTGGGTTGTGTGATATTCTCGCTAAAACGTGGAGCAGTGAGATACAGCGCGTGGAGTTTGGAGGTAAAGCCAGCGACAGACCTGTATCACCAGAGGACCACAGGCCAAGCTGCGATGTGTATGCCAACAAAGTCACAGAGCTTTGGTTCTCTGTCAGGCAGTGGGCGATCAATGAACAGCTACGCAACATGCAGCACGATGTAGCTATTGAATTTTGCGGGAGAATGTTTGATGACGAAAAACGCATGACCATCATTGAACGTAAGGTTGATATGAAGTCGAGAACTGGGAAGTCGCCTGACCTCGCAGATGCTGTAGCTCTCGTTGTAGAGATGGCTAGACGGCTGGGTGGATATGCCAGCGCAACCAAGCAGACCAACGGGAACTCCAGCTGGGACCAGCTAGTCAAAGAATACGACAGCGTTTACTACGATTAATGAAAAGCAAAAACATCATACAAATCCATAAAGGTTACTCCGCGCTATCGCTCTACGACAAAGTAAGCTTGGAGAGATGGAGGCTTCTACACCCTTCGTATAATCACAAACTGTTCACGAACGAAGAAGCTGACGAGCATGTTTACAAAATCATCCAAGACAAACGGGACTTGTATGATGCCCTACCTTTTGGAGCAAAGTTTGATATTAGACGGGGTGCAGTTGTGTATGCGCTAGGCGGCCTTTACTCCGACACCGACATGTATCCTGTAGTGTCACTTGAAGAGACGCTAGATCAAGAATCTGAGGATGGGCTTTTTGTTTTTTCAAGCCGTGAACAGAAGATGTTTATGGCTGGGTTTTTCGCAGCAGAACAGGGTCACCCGTTAATGAAGGAATTCGTGTTGCAGTCTATACAAAGATTTTATGAAAGACCGCAACCCAAAGAGGAGGATGAGATTTCGTGGGCTGGATGGCTATTATACGCAACAGTGCATTTATGGGATGACCTCTTTAAGTCTACAGGAAGAAAGCTTGAAGACGGGATTGCGGGAGTAGACTGCCACGGGCATGACTTAGATGACCGCATTAAGACAGGCGAAGTTCCGCTTGCGATCCACTACAGCACGGCTTTGTGGCGTCCTGAAAACAAAGATAAAACTGGGCAAGATTTCTACGATGCTCAAAACGGAATGCTTTCCAGAATACAAGAACTTTACGGACACCTTCTTTAGTATGAAAAAACTAATTCCAACAAGCATTGTTCCCAGCGGTGGATACACATACACGCAAGAGGAGACGTTACACACCATAAAAGGAGACAGCTTTCACCAGCTAGTTTCTGATGTGATCGGTCACCGCAAAGCAAACAACTTACCTATCCCTTTTAACATTGAAGACATTGTAGAGGAAGACCTGTGCCGCAATCGCAGTGAGCTTTGCACCGAAAGCGAAGCACACTTAAAGCCCAACCCAAGCACTGAGCTAACATTGAACTCAGTGGTCAGGCTGACTCGCACACTGTTTGCAGCGGGAACTGAGCGGGTTGCTAAGGAAATAGCGGATGCACGGGCTTCGACATGCGTAACCTGCGAAGACAACGTGCAACCCAAAGGATGCACAGGTTGCAACAGCGGGTTAATGCAGAAGGCTATTAAATTTATTGTTGGGGCCAAGAAAACTCCGCATGACGGTCAGCTAAAATCCTGTAAACATTGTGGTTGCTTTAACGCAGCGCAGGTATGGATTCCGCTTGATGCTCTACAAAAGACTATCACCGAATCTGAGAACAAGAACCTGCCTGAACACTGCTGGAAAAAAGTATGAATTACGGAGGAAACACATTACCGCTGGATAACATCAGTGAAGAAGGCAAGCCGCCTGAGTCTAGACTATCGTCACCTGAAGCTGTTGTTGACTTGGTGCAAATGCTTATTCGCTCTGATGAAGGGCGCAACCGCGTCCGCGCTAAAGTCAAAGGTATCATTGATGGAAACCCTCCATACAATCCAGCTGACTTGCGCCGAACAGGGCAAGCTTACAGGACGAATGTAAACTTCCGCGAGGCAGAAGCTTTCTTCAGCATATCGCTCACAGCATTTTACGACATCTTCTCTGAGACACCCACGTATGCCACAGTCAAAACCAATGCGGGCAACGACTCAGAGCGCGTGTCCTACTCACGCATACTGACTGAAGAGTTCGATAGATTTCAAAAAAAGGATAGGGAATTCGATTACACAATGCAGCTATCTCAGCATGAGATGGTCCTCTACGGGGTTGGCCCAATTATCTTTGAAAGCCCAACCAGCTGTAAATCGAGAGCAATCAAAGCTGGAGATCTTCTGATCCCAGAAAACACACGAAGCAACCCAGATGACTGGGAAGTAGCTGCTGTCAGAAGGCAGTATCAAGCGCACGAACTGTATCACTACATACGAGATCCCAAAGCAGCAGCTACTGTAGGCTGGGATGTGGAAGCAGTAAGGAAAGCCATCATCGAGTCTGGCCCAGAGGACTACAGGAAACAGCAGAACTGGGAGTGGCATCAACAACGTATTCGCAACAACGACATTCACTACTCTGCCCAGTGCAATAAGGTTAATGCGTCACACGTTTATGTAAGGGAATATCCTCAAGCTGGAGAAAAAGAAGGGAAGATCAGTTGCTATATTGTGCTGGAGAACGAAGGATCCTCCTTCCTTTACAAGCACATCCGCAAGTATGACAACTGGGATCAAGTGCTCCACCCTCTTTACTACGATAAGGGAGACGGACAGCATCACAGCGTCAAAGGCTTGGGCGTTAAGATGTATCCAGTCATTGAGCTGAAGAACCGTCAGAAATGTCAGTTTATAGATGCAGCAGCAATGGCAAGCTCACTTCACTTACAGCCTCAGACACCTGAAGCTGGGCAGAAAGTCAGTCTTGTTAATATGGGATCGGTGACTGTGCTACCTCCAAAGTTCGATGTAGTGCAGCGACAATTTTCTGGGATCGTGGATGCACCTATAGCGGTGGATCGCGAGCTGGAGAATGTCTTACAGTCTGGACTAGCTCAATACAGGCAGAGACTAGACAAGCCACAGGGAAACCCAAAGACAGCTACAGAAGTTCAAGCTATTGTTCAGCAAGCAAGCGTTCTGGGTAAAACACAGATAGCTCGTTACTACCAACAGCTGGACAGATTTTTTGCTGAGAAATACAGGCGTGCCTCCGACCCCAGCGTCACGGATGCAATGGCTATCGATTTCCAAAAGAGAGTGCTTGCCAGAGGAGTCCCGAAAGAAGCGTTGAACGATGTCGATTACGTGGAAGCATCTAGGAATTACGGACAGGGATCTGCTTTCTTAAGATTGCAGACCATCTCTGGATTAATGCAGATCAGTGGGCAGTTACCTGAGAGCGGAAGAAACGCATTGATGCGTGATTACATCGCAGCCCTAGCAGGTCAACAGCAGGTTGGCAGGTATATGGTAGAACCGGAGCAGGATGTTTACGCAAAGGATCAGGTCGCTGAAGCTAACATTGAGAACGCTGTCATGCAGACAGGCAACCCAGTAATCATCACTGATTCACAGAACCACCTTATCCACGCACAGACGCACATTGGTAAAGGAGCAGAGCTAGTTCAAGCGGCACAACAGGGTGCCAACACAGGAGCTATTGCAGAATTCTTTGGACTACTTCTTCCCCACATCGAAGAGCATATCATTCAGCTATCCGCTGACCCTAATCGTAAGAACGAAACCAAGCAGCTAGGCGAGCAACTGAAAGAGCTTACCGATTATGCCAACGAGATTTCACGGCAAGCTGCTGATCAAATGCAAGCTGAAGCTCAAGCGCAGCAGGAGGCAATGCAGCAACAGGGGCCAGCGATCTCTCCTGAAGAGCAAGCAAAGATGGCTTCAATGGAGAGAGAAGAGGCACGTAAGGATGCACAGCTTCAAGCTGAGCTGGAGCGCAATCAACTAAAACTTAAACAAGAGTTGGCGTTAGCTGACGCAAAGGCAGCGGCTAACATATGATGCAACACATCACAGTCGAGACGAATAATGATAGTAGTAGCACCGTTCTGCATAAAGGACTGCAAGTCCATTCATAAAAACATTACTTGGTCATATGAGTTAGAAGGGAAGCTGCCTTACACGGTAATGCTTTCTTACGACTCTGATGTGCCGCCTGACTGGGTAGACAAAATCCACGCAATTGCTGAGTGCGCTTTCGAGAAAGTGATACGCTTTCAGTATGCGGAATGGATGGGTGATCCCACTTGGCCTAACCCACAGAACAACTCATTCACAAAAGCGTGCTTGGAGATTATCACTAAATATCAGCAGCCTTTTTTGTTCTGGGAACCAGATGCTGTCCCTATCCGTAAGGGCTGGTTAAAAGATATAGATGAGACTTACCAGAAGTGCGGCAAAGCTTTCTTAGGTCACAAAGTTCACGGAGTAGTCAGAGCAAACTCTATCCATCTAAATGGAGTAGCTGTCTACCCTCCTGACCCCCACTTGTATTCTACCTCTATAATGAATCCACCTGTTGGGGTAGCGTGGGATGTAGCTATGAGTTTTGATGGTGTGTTGCAGAACTCGCGACACACAAATCTCATAATGAATGTATGGGAGATTGACGCCAAAAACAACCCCTGCACGCACGGAGGGATAGTGCCAAGTTTTCCAGACCAGCAGACGGTCGATGATGTGGTGGACTTTGACGCCTGTCTATTCCACCGCAACAAAGACTTGTCGCTTGTGGACAGATTGAGAGAGCGGATGGAATCAGCCAAACCAAAACCCAAACCTAAGAACAAAGCAACTAAACGAAGAATGAGGCGAAAATGAATACGGTATATACTTACTACACAAAGGTTGATGAGGAGCAGCATAAAGCATCCGAACCTATGCTGGAGCATTGGCGCAGAAGCTGGGCCAGTCGAGGGTGGAATCCTGTAATTTTAAGCGAGCACCACGCACAAGCGCACCCTCTATATGGCTTGTTTAAAAACGCAGTCTCCAAGTTTCCAACTATAAATGTTCCCGAATATGAAATGGCTTGCTACTTAAGGTGGCTGGCTGTTGCGGCACTGGGAGGGGGGTTCATGTCGGACTATGACGTGGTTAACTACAGCTTTGACGCTTCCCCTGTTCCCGCTGAAATGAAGATCTATGAGGTGCACCCAGAGCTAGAGGCCGTTACACCTTCAGTTGTTGCAGGAACCCCAGCTGGATATGAACGTATTTGCGCTGCTTTCTGTGCAGTCAAACCCGAGGACATTGGTTACTTCATAGGCGAAAACGCGCACAGCAGTGACATGATTGTTCTTCAGCATTTAGCCCACAAAGGTTTTTACGCTGCTACACGAACCGTGCGCCAATATGGAGAACCAGAGTGGACGGAAGCCCCTCTAGTTCATTACTCAAACGATTCAACTATCGGCACAAACCGAGTTCACTGCATGCGTTCCGCACGATCTTTATGAAACTATCAGAATGGACAAATGACCCGACAGCTGTAGCTAACGCACGCAACCTGCAAGAGTCTGAAACGTGGAAAGCGATGATGGAAGTTCTCGCGGACGAGATGCCTCTGTCCACAGTTCCACTGGCCTTCGGGTCTACAGCTACGGACTATGCCTACGCACACGGCATGCAGAAAGGCTACGAATACACATGTAAGATTTTGAAAGCTTTAGGCGAAACAGCCCCAGAGCTTCCGAAAGAACCTGAATCAACATTTAGCGCAGAGAATAGACTATGAGTGAAGAAGCAACAGTAGACCCAAATCCCGCTGCAATTTCTGGTAACCCAGCATTGCATCCTGAAACCAACAAAAACATTGGATCAATGGCAGATGCTTTTCGTGAAGCAATGTCAGAGAAGCCAGCATCTGAGCCAGCACCAGCAGTAGAAGCAGAAGCTCCCGCTGCTGAGCCAGAGCCAGAGCCAGCACCAGTAGAGACTGAAGTCAAAGAGTCGAGAAGCTCCAAAGACTTTAGGCTTATTAAAGCAGAGAGGGATGAAGCAAAGTCAAAAGTCAGCGATCTAATGTCTCAGCTGACAGCTTTGGAAGACGCTGCGCCTAGCGAGGAGTTTGAAAAACTTAAGAAGGATTACTCGGAGATGAGTGAGACTCTTAGCCTGACCAACTTGGAACGGCATCCAAAGTTTAACGAACAATACGTTAAGCCAATCGATGCTCAGATAGATCGAGCCAAAGCTTATGTCCCAGCAGAGAGCCGAGATCAGCTTGCCAAGATACTCTCAATGCCAGTCAGTGAGAGTAGAGCATCTGCGTTGGATGATTTGGTAGGGGAATTGCCAGCATCCAGACAAGCTTATCTACAGGGGATCGTGAATCGCATTGATGAGATTAGCTACGAAAGAGACACAGCTTTGCAGGATTCTAAATCAAGCTATCAGAAGCTTGTGGAAGAAGAAAGTTTGATCAGCGAGAAGAAAACCACTGAAAGAAACACGGCACTGGAGAAGTCATTTAAGACAATGCTAAAGGAAGCGCAGGATAACATTCCTATTTACCAGCTACGTGAAGGTGATGAAGAATGGAACACTGGAGTAAGGGAAAGGGTGGGACTTGCTCAGAAGATTCTAATGGAGCAAAACACATTTGAAGACGCAGCTACCGCTGCATTGTGGGCTGCTAGTGGAGGGGCTTTAGTGGAGCAGAATGCTGCACTTGTTGAGCATAATAGAAGAATGCAAGCTGAACTGAACAAGCTTACAGGAGCGGAACCTAGCGCAGCTGGAGGCAGTGTCACCAGCGGCAACAGTTCATCCAGTAAGTCTGGACCTGTCTCGTTTTCTGATCGCGTGATGGGTGAACTCAAAGGAATGGGTATAGGCAGATAAATTTAATTGCGGTAATTGGGGCCGTGGGCGGCAGTTGCCTCTCGTCTCGACCTCTGTCGTTAGTTGCACCTCTGCTGTCTGTTCTCACGGGTAAGACAGCTACCGCATATTTTACAAAACCGTTTGACGGTTCTCACATTAGCAGCGAAAAAGATAATGCGCTTTGAACTGTAGCGCATAAACACAGTTCAACTGCCCTACAGCGATTGGCAATCGTACTGGCCCAATTCGGACTTGGCCTAACCGAACAAGTGGCGCAAGCCAGCTATCGAGTGATAGCTAGGTTCTGTGCTTATTTCTGTAATTTTTTCTAAAGGAGAAAAACTATGGCTTGTTCAAATGTATTTGACGCCTTCGCGATTGCTACTCAAAACCTTTCAGACGAGGTTTACCGCAACGCTTCATTTCGATCAGTCTGGATCAACGCAATTCCTCGCGGAACTTTTGAAACGGGTAAAGGGACAGTTAAGACTACCTTTGCAATTGAAAACTCTGAACCTACCAGCGATCAAGAAACTTGGACGCAGATCACTAACTCCAGCGTAACAGGTGGATCAAGTGGTAACGCAGGTGGCAGTTGTTCATCTAGCTTTGAAGATGTTGAAGTTGGTTACACCAGCCGAACATTTAATCCAGAATCGTTTTCGCTCGCAGGCCCGATTTTGTGTAAGGATGATTTGATCTACGATCACAACGTAGACACCTTCTTACGAGCTTACATCGAGGAGATGACAAAGCGTTCTCAGCGAAGCTGGGAGAAACGCTACGAAACCTTATACATGAAGTTTGCTTCTAAGGTTTCCGTGGGTGCTGGCAATAACATCATCGATACTGAAAATGATATTACTGCGTTAACCACAATGGGTGAGTCTGCTTCAACACTGACTCAACAGTTCTTGGATCAGATCGCAGTCGAACTGATTGACCGAGGAGCTACTAATCCCGACAGCAATGGCTTCATTACCTTCGGTGAAGATGGCCCAGTATTCCCTCTGCTTATCGGTATGGAAGCTTCACAGCAGATCGCACTGAACAACAGTGAGCTGCGACAAGACTTCCGCGATGCTGAAAGCGGTAAAGGTGGAGCAGCTGAGTTGATGAGCCGATTGGGTGCGACACGTTCTATTAAGAACTTCCGTCACATACCTAACTTGCGACCACCTCGTTTCACTTACGACAGTGGAACTAACAGCTACCAGCGCGTAAACACTTACGTGATGAGTGCTGCTACAGGCGGCAAGAAAGCTGTATTGAATCCTCTATACATAGCTGCAACTCACGAAGCTGCTATCGTATTGAACCCAGCTGTATTTACATCTGAGATCGTTCCTCCTGTTAACGCCGCTGGCGGTGTGAGCTGGAATCCGACCTCTTATATGGGTGAGTGGAGATGGGTTACTGGCGGTAACAAAATTCAAGATGCTGGTGCATCCTGTCTTGATCCTCTGGACAAGTTGGGACGCCACTTCGCTGAATTCAAACACGCGCCTCGGCCTGAATTCCCGTCATACGGTATGACAATGATATTCAAACGTGCTTGCGGTGTTGGCTCTGTTCTCTCTGGAACAGATGTCACAGCTTGCGCGAGCTAAGAATTCCTAGCTACCGATAGGACCAAACTGGTGGCCCGTATCTACGGGTGCGGGTCACCAGCCTTTT
>Ga0209337_1002998_pt1 | contig 11964 bp, 10 predicted proteins | sample LinPmetageLP53_FD_184044 | JGI IMG/M metagenome (GOLD analysis project Ga0209337, IMG submission 184044) | Marine viral communities from the Pacific Ocean - LP-53 (SPAdes) (version 2) | ecosystem: Environmental > Aquatic > Marine > Oceanic | place: Pacific Ocean | collected 2010-02-08 | reverse complement strand
AAGGAAGAGGTGGAGGAAGCAAAAATAGAGTTTCTACAGCTGGACTCTACAGAAAATATATAAATCCATACGGATGGCTTAATAGTCTTTATATGGTCGCAGAAAAAGGTGTGTTTAAAATAGAAGGTTATAATGAGATTGATAGCGTGAAAAAAACTGATTTATATAAAGTATTTACTTACTTAAGTTGGATTACTGCTAAAAACGATTATGAAATTGCAGTACAGGAAAAGATACATAATAAAAATAATATAACATTGTAACAATGGCAATAACAAGACTAACAGATATAATAACAGTATTCGATTCAAAATGGACTTATGGTGATGTGAAGTTTGGATATGATGGAGAGGTAAATCAAGATCATGACACTAAGTACCCATTAATGCTTGTTAATCCACCAGAATCAATAATACCAGAAATATATAATGGAAGAGAAGAGTATGCATTTGAAATAAACTTTTATAACTTATATTCTCAAGCAGCACAATCAGTAGTTACACTACAAAAGAGATGGGATAACTTACAGGACTTATCTAATGAATGGTTAGATTTAGTTCTTAAAACCTACCAAGATGTAACTGTTGAGGTTTATCTTAATGATGAAAGTATTGAAATAGAAAGGATTAAAGATACTAATAACGATAAGTTAGTTCAAATCAAGTTGATATTTACAATGAGTTCTTTTACAAAATGCTTCAGACCTGTTTCTAACTACCCATCAGACTTTTCAGATTTAGTGATATGGTTAAGAGCAGATAGTGGAGTAACATTTGATATACCAACAAAAAGAGTTAGTGCTTGGGCTGATGGATCAGGTAATAGTAATGATGTAGCACAGGCAACTGCATCTAAGCAGCCATCAAGAATTGGTTATGGTGGAATTAACGATAAAGCATATATTGATTTTAATGGCACTAGTTCTAGTTTTATTTCTGATGCACTTTCACCTATAACAGAAAACTTTACAATATTTGAGGTTAGTAAAATAAAAAACAGTCCTGATCCTATAATTGGTTACGCTAAAACAGGTGGAGGTAAATTATGGATGGGATTAAATCTAGGTAAATATTACGCAACTGTTGTTGATGGTGGAAATGAGATAGAGTTAGTTGCACACACTTCAGTAGTTACTACTGGGAATAATCATATAGCTATCTTAAAAAAGCATAACAAAAGAATTGATTTAGAGTATTATGATTCAGCTAATTCACTATCAGAAACTGATAATGATTCAGGTTTTAATAATTCTTTAACTTTTAACGGAGCTAATTTTTATATAGGTTCTTATGTAGATGTAGCAGGAACATTTAGCTTAGAGGGGAATATCAGTGAAGTTATAGTTTACAATAGAGCTTTGACAGATAAGGAAATTTCTGATGTTAAAGGGTACTTAAATCTAAAATATAAAATATATTAAAAAATGGCAGCATTACAAGGATCGGTAAGTTGGGGGATAACTCCATTAGGATATGACACTAGTAATTTAGCAACAATGAGTTGGGATTACAGAGATAATTATTTAAAGAGTGCCAATGATCAATTAAGGTATCAGGTTCAATGGCAGTATGCTAATATTAATGAAGCAACTGAGGTTGGTATTGAGGGTGGGGTTGTTAATGTAATATTTAATATAGAAACATCTGTTAATCTTACTGATTGGAAACTACTAACAAAAATTAAAAAATCTAGAGATATAGCTAATAGGTCTTATATAGATCAAACATCTCCTAAACTACACAGGTTTACAATAGATGTATCTCAATTAGTTTCAGATGAATTATCTTATAGTCTATGCCCTATGAATAAAGGAACTTGGGAAAGTCCTTTTTATGGGGGAATGAATGGTGGTCTTACAATGCAAGATAATGTTATTGGAGGATTAGCACCTCAAGGAACTCCTGTCAGTAATTATAATGTTTCTGATAATGGTACTTTTAGACATTTAAGAGTTTCAGCAAACTTTGAGATACTAGATTCTATTGGTCAAATAATAACTGCTAGTGATTTTCTCACATATGCTCCTGTTATAAGTTTAATAAACTCTGTAAATCAGTTTGAGAGAGATGTAGTTTATTATAATAATGAATTTATGCATAATAGCGTTGTTAATTCAGCAACTGCACCAAAAAGATTTTTAACTAGATGTCCAAACTGGTATTACTCTACTGGTGCTGGTAATGTTAGTTATAATAAGCTAGTCGCAACAAATGATGATGCTGAATTTTTACAATGGTGGGTTGGTGATTCATTCCCAGCAAGTGATGCTAATGCTGCTACAGAAGTGTACAATAATATTGAGCTTTTCGGAACAACATTTCTTGCAGATGGTAGTGTTGAAAATCTTTTTGTTATGGTTGATTTTAATTCATTATTAGAAAATGCTCCGGGAGCAGACTCAGCAACACAGTTTAATAGAAGTCAAAATAGGATGCTTATTCAAAATGTTAGTCCAACTTATATAAACGCTAACGCTAAAGTTGCTCAAAACGCTACTAGACCATACACATCTACAATATCACCAATAACAGCAAATACGCATAGGTATAGCCTTCACTATAGAGGTGTTTGGTTCTCTCAAGACACTTCAAGCTGGAAAAGTGAAATACTTGGTGCTAGTAATTGGTATGAGATAGATAGAGAGGTTGCTAATATTCCTTATGGATATGTAAGATTTCATTGGTTAAATTCAATGGGTGGGATTGATAGCTATACTGCTAAAAGAGATATAACTGAAGGATTAAGTGTAGATAGGAATATAGTCGAAAGAAAGAATGCTGATAGGACTTGGTATCAAGCTAATTCTGGTGCTGTAAATAACTCTGAAACAGCTGTTTCAAATTCAGATTATGTTTCAGACACAATGAGGGGTGGTAATTTATACAAGGGAGGTAGAGAAGTTTTAGGATTAAATGCTGAAAAAGTACAAAGCGTATATACTGATCCATTAAACAGATCTATTTCTGGATGGTTAGAAGAAATATTATTATCTCCTAATGTTTGGATAGAGATGGATACAGAAGCTACAGGAATGGGTAATAAAAGAAATGCACATTTAAGACCATCTACAAAAGGATATATACCAGTTATTATTACAAATAGTGAAATGGAAATTGTTAATGAAACAAATGGGTTAGTTCAATTTAACATTGAATATACTTTATCTCATAAAGTTAAAACACAAAGAAACTAATATATGTCAGTAAAAATTGAAATTTTAGATTATAATTATAGTGTTACTGAGTTATCTCAATTCAATCCTGATCAATCATTTAATAGTCCTGCTAGCTGGACAATAGATCCTGCTGGATCATGGACAATATCTTCTGGAGATGCCACTAAGATTTCAGGAACTGCTGGTCATATAAGCATACCTATGATTTTTACAGAAGGTAACCATTATAGAATAAAGTATAAAATAAGTGGAATAACATCTGGAAGTTTTATACTGGCAAATCATTTAGCAGGAAATCAAGATGGATTTAATACATCTACAAATGGAACATTCTCTTATGACTGGGTTCAGGGTGCTAATAATACTACTAAACTTAGTATTTTTGGCACTGCAACCTGTGATGGAACTCTTGAATATGCTTTTGTTTACCCCTTAACTGATATAGATTGGGAAAACAGTGTAGTTGGGGAGTTAGATGTTACTGATCATACAGACTTTCCACTTGCATTGACATTTCAAATTGCAGACTTTAAGAATTTAACAGCTACAACTGGAGATTACAGTAAGACATTTAAAGTTCCAGCTACTAAGAATAATAATAAACTACTTAAATATTTGTATAATCCTGCTTCAATTAATGATAATAAATTAACAGAAAGAAAGCCTTGTAGAATTTTAGTAAATAATCTATATTCTTTAGTTGGATTAATACAAATTGATGGTTCTGGAGGTTATGGAGAAAATGCTTTATATTATAATTGCGTATTTTTTGGAAGTAATTTGAATTGGTCAAAATTATTAGAAGAGGAGCTTCTTAATGATGTGGATTTATGGACTGATAGCACTGGATTAAAATATAACAAAACAGATATTATGAATACATGGCAAGATGTAGATTGTAATTCATCTTCATCTAATATAGTATATCCCTTAACAGCTTATGGTAATTATAATGAAACTGGTGATGCAAGAACAGTACAGCTTTTAGATACAGAAAGTGATGCTTTAAATTTATCAGATCCAGCTAAAGTTGGTTATTACGGATATGAGTCTACCTCTCCAATACCTTTAGCTTTTGGAACTCCAGTTCCTTCTGCTGATTGGCGACCTGCAGTATTTGTGAAGAGTACATTAGATAAGATATTTAAAAAAATAGGATATAGATTAAGCTCTACTTTTATGGATAGCGATATTTTTAAGAGATTAATATGGTTACTACCCAACTTTAAATATAATAATCCTGATGAAAGAACTATTGAATTTTCTTATGGGAATACATTTAAAGATGAAGGAAAAATTAAATCATTTGTGTTAACAGCACCTCCATCATCTAGTTCCCAGTGGACTGATAGAAATATAGACTTAAATGATGCTGGTGCAGATTTTGTTTTAGGAAATAATAACAATACAGGATGGGATGCATCAACAGGCATATATACAGTTCAAGAGTATGGATTCCACACTATTGATCTTAATAGTTTTGGAGTATATATGAAATATATCTCTGGTGGTAGTGGTCTTACTACAATACCTTATCTAAATCTTAGAGTTCAGGTAAAAACTGTTGGTAACACCTCTTTTAAGACTATTTTAACTTCATTAACATCTGATGCCTCTATGGGTGTAGGTTATACTAATTTAGAGTTTCATAGAACATTCCCAAATAGGAGTGAAACTAGGTATCTTAATAAAGGAGATCAATTAAGATTACAGCTTTCTATTAAACATAAGAATAGTACAGGTGGTGGAGGTGCTGACACACTAATAGATATAAGTCTTTTTGGAGCAAGTAGACCTACAAGTCTTACAACATCTAATGCAGCAAACGCATCATATTCTATCGCTATTGAACCAACACAAGTTGCTTATGGTCAGACTTATGATTTAGATAAAGTTATAAACGAAGAATATAAACAAACAGATTTTATTAAGGGAATTGCACACGCATTTAACCTTCAAATGACAACAGATGAAGGCACAAAGACAATTACAATAGAACCTTTTAATGAATTTTACAAAGGTTATGGTCAAGCTATAGATTGGACTTATAAGTTAGACAGATCTAATGAAACTGTGGATAAATGGGATGATGTTGATTTAAAAAGAGATTTAATATTTAAGTATAAAAGTGATGATAATGATGGTATGGTTGAATATAGGGGTAATCAATTTTTTGATGAAGTGCATGATGAATATCCTTATAAGCAAAAACTAAATAAAAGATTTCAATCAGGAACAAGTGAATTTGAAAATCCATTTTTTTCTGGAACTTTCTCTGGTAAAAATTCTGATACAACTCAGGTTATTACAGATACAGCTTTTTCTGGTGGATTATTTACAGAGAGAGTTTTTATGCAAAGTGAAGCTAGACCAGATAAGGGTTTTGATTTTGAACCAAGATTATTGTATTGGAATAAATACTCTCCTTCTGGAGTAACATCCTCATTTGCCAAGTACGCAAGAGTTCAAACTTGGGAATCTGCTATACAACAAATAAGTGCAGACTCTAGCTTTACTGGATTATCTGGTATATTCCCACAAGCAACAATGATAAATCAAGATGATATATCAAGCCCAAATTTAGCTTATGGTAATGCATGGGTTAGAGATTATGATGATGCTACAACTACTTATGCTAGTCCAGTTGTATCTAAGGGTTTATACGATACATATTATTATAGTATGTTTGAAATGATTAAATCGAATCCAAGACTAAGAATATCTAAGTTTAGTTTAGATATTAGAGATATTGTTGAGTTAGATTTTACAAAATTAATATATGTAGATGGTTCATATTGGAGATTAAACAGGGTTGTAGATTATAGCCCTAATAAAAATATTTCTACTAAGGTAGAGTTAATTGAGTGGGAAGAGGTAGGTGCTTTTGCAGCAACAGCTCCTATTTTTGGTAGTAGTGGTCAAACTGCTGCTTGGGGTTTACCAGTAGAGGATGGTAATTTTGATAATCAAGGTTTATAAAAAATATGGCAGCAAGTGGAAAGCAAATAACAGCAAGAGGTATAGCACAGGAAAGTGGATTAGAAACTTTCTCTAGTATAATAAACTATACTGGTGAATATGTTAATTGGGGTAATGCATTTTCTTATCAAGCTAAACTTACTACAGATACAGATTACGCAACAGAAACAGCAACTCCTCACATTGGAGCATTAGTTGGAAGTCCCCCATCTTTAATTAATACTTGGTATAGGTATCATTCTTCAGGAGTATTGTACACCTCAGTTGCAGCACCAAGCAGTGTTGCTGGGTGGTTTATATTTCCATCTATAAAGACTGGTGGATTACCTAGCTATAGTGGTATATATCAAAAATTATCACTAATAGTTGGGAAGGAGTATCAAGCAAGTATTCAGACTGGTTACATGACTAGTATTGGAAATCTTTACTTTAACACATATACTCCAGATGGAGATAGTTATATTTTAACATCTACATCATCAACAGTATTTCCTTCAGGTACAGTAGGTTATTTAGGGATATTAACTGCAACATTCACAGCTCAATCTCCAAACGATATTATTCTTATTTACGGAACAACAGAAGAAACATCTGCTCAAAGTTTTTTAATACAAAATATATCTATAAAAGAGAAGCAAGAATATCTAACTCCTATTTATGGAACTGATATGTTTGACATTGCACATAAAGTATTAAGAGTATCAGCAAATCAAGATATTAATGATGAAACTTAAAAAAACAGATAAAGCACTTATTTCAGTGGGAAAAATGCTTAGAAAGGGATTGCAAAATGAACTTAAAGCACAAAAGCATAATGCTACTGGTAAATTAAGCAGAGGTCTTAGATACCACATTAAAAATAATGTTTTAAATATATTTTCATCTGTTAGTTACTGGAAAGCAGTAAATAATCCATTATTTGCTAAGAAAGCAAATTTTGATGCAATAAAAAGATGGGTTAATGTAAAGGGATTGCCTTCTAGTTCAGCTATTCCAATATTTAATAAACTTAAATTCAAATATGGAAAGCCTTATGTATTTTGGACACAAGGTAATAGCTTAAGAAGAACAAACTTTGCAGGTCATACTGCTAAGAAGTTTAAAGACAGGGTTGTTAATAAGATAGCACCAGCTATAGGTAAAGATGTAGCAGATATGATTAAATCTCAAATTAAAAAGAATAAAAAATCAAAAGTTAGTTAATATATTATAATATGGCAACAAATACAGAGAAGATAGTAGTACAGGTAGTAGTAAAAGGAGGAAAAGACTTAGATAGGTTAGGTAAAAAAACTGGAAATGCTACTAAGGCTGCTGGTGGTTTAACTAAAGGTATGGCTAAAATGGCTGCTGGAATTGCTGCTGCTGCTGCTGCATTTAGAATGGTATCAGGAGCAATAAGTGCTGCAATTAAAACATTTACTGCTTTTGAGTTTCAAATGGCTAAAGTTAAAGCAATTACTGGAGCTTCAACATCTGAATTTTTGAAATTAGAAAAAACAGCTCAGGATTTAGGTCGTTCTACATTTTTTACTGCAACTCAGGTAGCTACACTACAAATGAATTACGCTAAACTAGGGTTTACTACTAAAGAAATATTACTAGCTCAAGAAGCTACTCTTAATTTAGCTACAGCTACAGGTACTGATCTTGCAAGAGCAGCAATGGTAGCAGGTGCTTCTGTTAGAGGGTTTGGTTTAGATGCTTCAGAAACTGGTAGAGTTACAGATGTTATGACTATGGCATTTGCATCTTCTGCATTAGATATTGAAAAGTGGCAAACTTCTATGACTAAAGTAGCTCCTATTGCCGCTGGAATGAATATACCTCTTGAGGAAACAGCAGCTATCATGGGTACTCTTACTGATGCTGGTATTGAGGCTTCTATTGCAGGTACATCTATGAGGAATATATTCTTGCAAATGAAAAATCCTGCATCAAAATTATCTCAGTTCTTAGGATTTACTGTTAGAAGCTCTGATGACTTATCTAGAGCAATGACTAAATTAAGTTCTGTTAATGGTGATACTTTAGATGGATTAGTTCAAACTAGACAAGTTGCATCATTTAATGTAATGGTTAAGGGTGCTGAAAGAGTTCAAAATTTAACAGAAAAACTTAAAGAGGCGAATGGTTCAGCTAAGGCAATGGCTGGAATAGTTGGTGATACTTTAGAGGGTGCATTTAAAAGACTTACATCTGCTTGGGAAGGATTACAGATTGCATTTGTTGATAAATTTGGAGAGCAATTAAAAAATATTACTGATGGAATTGCTAATTTTGTTAATGGGTTAACTGATATTATAGATGTTCCTCTATCTCAGAGTCTTGAAGCAGATAGATTAGCAGTGAATAATTTGTTTAATGCAATAGCAGACCAAAACTCATCACAAGACACAAGACAAAGACTTATGAAAAAATTAAATACTCAATATGCAGAGTATTTACCTAATTTAATTACTGAAAAAACAAGTTTAAAAAACTTAAGAATAGCACAATCAAATGTCAATAAAGCATTGATGCAAAAGGTTACTATTTTAGCTGCTGAGGAATTGTTAGCTGCTAATGTAAAAAAACAACTTGATAATGAGATTGAAGCAGCAGAGTTGTCAGTAGAGAAGTTTGATTTATTAAGAAACCAGAAGGAGGCTCAAATAAATACAAATAAAAGGCTTCAAAATTCTTTGAGTGGTGTAGATGTTAATATGAGTAATGCTAATGTTAAAGTATCTGAAAATACTGAAAAAATAAGACAAAACAAAATAGAATCTATAGAATTAAAAAACGAATATGATAAGGTTGCAGATGCAGCAAGAAGTTTAGGTGTTGATGTAGATGGTCTTGTTGATTCTTTAAATCTTGAAACTGAGGCTACTGCTACAAACACTACAGTCCTTGCAAAAAATACAGAAGAAAAGAAAAAGGCTAAAGAAGTTGAGGTAAATGTTAATCAAGAAAGAATCAATAATAGAATAAGTAATACTGAAATAGAGGTTGGGCTTCAGAGAAGGCTTCTAAATGGAAAAATTACACAACAAGAGTTTGATCAGCAGTTTGTTGCAACTCAAATTGAAAACATGCAAAGCGTTTTAGACCATGACATACTCACTACAGAAGAAAGATCAAAGTTAACTAAATCACTTAACGACTTAAAGCTAAATGGTCTTAATGAAGAAGCTGTTGCAAGACAAAAAAATATAGATGGTGTTGCTCAGTTAGGAGCTAGTCTTGTTAACATGGCTGGTGAGGATAAAAAGATGCAAGGTATTAGAAAGGCTGGAATTGCAATATCTACTGCTGCTTCTATAGCTAATAACATTCAAACTTTATCAGAGGTTAGTCTTGGTGTTGCTGCACAAGCAAAATTACCATTTCCTGCAAATATAATAGGTATGGCATCAACATTAGCTGCAGTAGTTTCTTTATTTGCAAATATGGCAACATTAGGAGATACATTTGGAGATGGTGGGGTTGTAGATACTTTTGCTAATGGAGGTATGGTAAATGGAAAATCACACGCACAGGGTGGTGAAAAGTTTGCAGTAGGTGGTAGAGTTGTTGAACTAGAAGGAGGTGAAGCTGTGATAAATAAAAGAAGTACATCAATGTTTAGGAATCAACTTTCTGCAATGAACTCAGCAGGAGGAGGTGTTAAATTTGCTGATGGAGGTCTTTTAAATCAGCCTTCATTTTCACAACAAGAATTTAGTGCATTAAATAATAATCAAATGATGGGAGCTATGGGAGGTTCAGGTAAGGTTGTAGTTGTTGAAGCAGATATTACTGAAAGCCAAAACACTGTAAGCGTAATACAAAGTCAAGCAACAATATAATAACTAAAGAAATAAACAAATGTTTGTTGATAATAAAACTAAATTAGAAAGATTAGATGTGTGTAAAAGTTGTAGTTTTTACCGAAACTTCTTATTGTTAAAGAAGCCTATAATAAATAGAGGATCAAGATGTGCTAAGTGTAAGTGCTTCCTAGATGCTAAGACATCATTAACAAAAGAGTTTTTTGGAAAATGTCCAGAAGATAAATGGTAAAACTTTACATATGAATTTTAAAGAAATCGCTGATAATTACAGTAAACAAAAAAGAAAGATGATGATAGATGCTGTTATCACTAACATCAATTATACTAAAAATTTTACTACCTATCACTCTCAATCACTTAATATAATGTTTGCCGAATGGCACTTATTATTTACTAAAAACAAACAAGATATTAAATGTAGTTCTTGCAGGGCAGCAGTTTGTAAGTTTTGGGAAAAAATGGTAGATGAATGGATTGAAATAGAGCAAACTCCTAAAAAGAAACATGTCCCTAAAAAAAATAAGACAAAATAAAGTAGATGTAGTTCTTGACTTTATTGAAATTGCTGGTACTGAGTTAGAAAAAAGATTTGGAAGTAATGCTACTTCTAAAGATATTATAAGGCATCTTTCTGAGAGAGGGATAATTGAACCGAAAAGGATTAGGAACTATATGATTATTGCTGACTTTGATAGAATGTTATCCACCAATAAAGGTAGTAGGACACACACTTGGATGGATTTATCTATTAAATATGATATAAGTGAAAGCATGGCACAGAATATAGTCTATAAAGAAAGAAAAAAATCTTTAAGATCTAGTAATATAGAATATTAAAAGTTTTGTAGGTAAATTGTGTAATATTAAAATCATATACTTATATTTTTGCACCTATGAACAAGAAATGGTATAACATTAAAAAAAAGGCAGGTCAAACTGCTGACATATATATCTTTGATGAAATAGGAACTTATGGTGTAACTGCACAAGATTTTATATCAGAAATCAAAGGTTTAAAAAATACTCCAATAAACTTACGCATTAACTCTTTAGGTGGAGATGTGTTTGATGGAATGGCAATGTATAATGTGATTAAAAGAAGAGAAGCTAAGACTACAGTCTATATTGAAGGTATAGCAGCTAGTATAGCTACAATCATAGCACTAGGGGCAGATGAGGTTATTATGGCAGAGAACTCTTTATTTATGATTCATAACGCTTGGGGTGGTACAGCAGGTGAAGCGAAAGATATGCGTAAAACTGCTGAAACTCTTGATAAAATTACAAGCGAACTAACAAGCATTTATGTAAAGAAAACAGGTTTATCTTATGAGGCTATTGCTGATATGATGAATGAAGAAACTTGGCTGAATGCTACAGAGGCTTTTGAATTAGGATTCATTGATACTATCTCTGACTCTATTAAAGTAGCTGCTAAGTATGATGTATCTAAGTTTAAAAACATTACGCAAGAAGAAATTAAAAATAAATTAAGTATTAATATAAATAACAAAAAAATGACTAACGAGTTAAAAGATTGGTTCAATAGTAAGATTGGTGAAATTGTTGCTTCTGTAAAAGGAGAAGTAAAAGTTTCTGCTGATGTTGCTGAACAAACTGCTATAACTGTGAATTTAGGAGATAAAGAAGAAATTAAAAATAAGATTTCTGAATTTGAAGCTAAAAACATAGAATTATCAAGCAAGATTTCTTTACTAGAAGAAGAATTAGTTTCTGCAAAAGGAAATAATGAAACTTTAACAGTAGAGGTTGAAGGTTTGAGTGCAAAAATTAATAAAGCAGATGCTAAAGGTACAGAAATTAAAACTGAAAGCGACCCTGCAGTAGTTGAAAACAAAAAAGAAGATGCTAATGCAGGTTTTTATGCAGCAATGGCATTAAGAGTAAGAAACAAATTTAATAATTAAAAAAAGAAAAAAAAATGGCAACAGGAAATGTAGCAAATGATGGTGGTATCGCAACTTATAGTGG
>Ga0209337_1002997_pt1 | contig 11968 bp, 22 predicted proteins | sample LinPmetageLP53_FD_184044 | JGI IMG/M metagenome (GOLD analysis project Ga0209337, IMG submission 184044) | Marine viral communities from the Pacific Ocean - LP-53 (SPAdes) (version 2) | ecosystem: Environmental > Aquatic > Marine > Oceanic | place: Pacific Ocean | collected 2010-02-08 | reverse complement strand
AAGGAGAAGAATAATGGTTAAAGAAAAAGAATATAAAGATGTATATTTTACAGTACCCGCTTACAGAACATTTAAAATAAAAGCTGAAGATGTTGAGAAAATAGCTAAAGAAAAAGGAATTGATTCTTATGAAATATTTCAAAGATATTGGACAGAAGTATATGTACATGAAGATGAATATAGTGATGGAGAATATATACCTAAAGAAGAATTGGATTTATATGAAAAGATAGTTGTTAAAGGCAAATGGGAATATGGTGCTGAAAATGTATCTTATGAAAATCAGAGAGAATTTGTTAAAGACGAAGTATTTAATTGGTAAGGAGAAGAAAATGGCTAAAAAATTAATTGAAGGTAAGACCCGAAAGAGTAAAACTAAAAAAATGTCGCATACAGGAGGCAATAGTAGACCTTTGAATTTAATGTATAATGATGTGGCCCGAACGTGGCATAAAATACCCGAATAAGAAGTTGCAATAGAACCCGAACAGTATAAAAAGAGGTTAAATTTTAATCTCTTTTTTTATTGGAAATCCCGAATGTCTTACTTCTTAAATGCTTCAGTCTTTATCGTCTGGATTGAGTGCCTGACCCGAATCGTCTAACTCATCACCCGAACCCGACTCAGTAATATCTTCAAATGCCTCTGGTGGTAACACGACAGTATTTTTAGAAGCCTCTTCTGAGAGCCTGGATAATTCAGCCCGAATCTCATCTTCACTCATGGCATCAATACTTCCCGTCCTTACTTCAGATTTGGATACAAGTAATCCCGCAGCCTTGAGCCTCAGCTCCTCGGCCTTGAGAGCCGCGGTCCAGGATCCATCCTCCATGGCCCGATCTCGAATGTATTTTAAATCCCGAAAGCTTCTATCTAGAGTTACTTTATATCTATGTGATATCTCTTTACGTCTATCTTCAATACATGCCACCACATGAGGTTTACGCATGAGCTGATGGCCCGACAAAGATGGATACTTGTACCCGGCAAGCCGGGCCGACTCTGTCTGCGACAGGTCGTCCGTCCCACAGAATAAATCTACGAACTTCTTCTGCATCTCATTCAGCTTACTCTGAGCTGATTCCGGATCCGTAATAAGTAAATCTAAATTAGCCTTATTTGTTTTTGCAGTCATGTCTTCTCCCTTTTATTTACTTTATAGATAGAGGGCGTTCATACGCCCCTCTGTATATATAATATACATGAACCATGAACGAACTCCAAAAAAAATATTATCTTTGTTTTTCAATAGCTTAATCCACGTAAACCGTTCATAAACATCTTCCATGAACCATGAACGAAATAATATTGTTTTACCTTATATTTCAATAACTTAAAAGGACGTTTCGTTCATAGCGACCCTTCGTTCATACATATGAATCATGTTTCATGAACCATTTTCTCTCAAAACTAAACACTTCCATTTTATTTATTTACTTGACCTAAACTAAATAGTCTATTAATTTAAACTTAATGGTTTACATATAGGAGTACTATGCAAGCATTAAATGTTAAATACGATTCGAGAGAATCTGTTTTACCGATGGAGTTTATATTAGAAAAACATCCAAGTCAAAATGGTTATGATCATTATGTAACTATGCGACAAGGATTTCCAACTCCAGCTTGGTGGCCAATGAAGACCTGTCATATTACACAAAACACACGCCCAGAGAAGATTAAGATTAATTGGGAAAAAGATAGTGTAATGAGACAGTCAGACTTTATTCATTGGATAAACACATCACTAGCACATGACAAACCTTTTGGTTGTGCTGAGGATGATACAGATAACCTAGAGCGTAGTCCTTTAACATCTCGATCAATGGCCTGGGTTGCACACTTACCTTCCGTAGTTAATGGAAGTTATGGTCATTATTATGAGACGTTAATAGACGAATAGAAGAAAATAAGAGTAGGTGTAAAAGAGAGTACAAGACACCTGTCTGTCTAAATAAGGGAGAATACAATGGACGAACAAACTAAGTTTATGATGGTACTGTGGTTGGTACTCATCGTATTTATATCAATAGAGTTAATAATAATACTAACAATATAGGGAGACATACTATGCCATCACGATCGGTAAAACTAAAAGAAGGTTACATAGAAGACCTTATGAATAACTATGACGACTGTACTGAATTACATCAGTTAGCAGAAAGAATAAAAATGAGCGTTAATACATTAAAAAGAATGAATCAGGGTATTCCAATTGCTGTAAATTCTACTAAGAAAATTGCAGACTACTTTGGTATCCAGGAGCGTTATATAGAAAATTCTATACTTACAGAAGAAGAAGCCAAAGAATTTTTAAGAAAAAAATGTAAGAAATACGATATACCACAGATCATGACACAAGCGCATGTAGAGATGTGGGATGACGAAGGTGTTATTATTAATAGAGAAATGGGAGGAATATAATGAATAAAAGCAAAGTAAATACAATTTCCGCTAAGTGGAAAAAGAATTTTAAACTTAGAGACAATGTTGAATATGATAATAGTTTAAAGGATTTAAAAATGTTTAAAGAAGGTAAACATTTAGATTATTCTCATTTACCTAAAGATCAACGTTTTGCTGTGCAAAGGTTAGTAGAAGTTTTAGAAGAAAATAAAAACTTACTCATTGACCCAGAACAAACAGTATATGATTTTGCCATACAGCTAAAAAGATCATGTATTAAAAACGCGAGGTCATTCAAATGATATGGTTAAACACTTTAGTGCTATTAGTTAGCGTAAGCCACGTGCCGGCTGCGCCGACCCCGTTGCCAGAGCCATGCCCTTCCTACATGTTAGGAACAGGTTATGACATAGATGGTAATCTTAAAATTATAAAAGTAGAGGAGATGTGGTGTGCTGGAAGAGATACTGAAACAAGCGAGTGAGATAGATCCTGGGGCTACCCTAGAAGCGGCTCATCACAGTTTTCAATGGTTTATTATTAAGTTTACGTTCTGGTTTTTTGCCATACTGATAAGCCTTATTGTTTTCTTGGAATATAAAGAAAGGAAAAAGAATGCGTCCCAAGACACTTGAGTTAAAAGATAATGAGGTCCTTGTAACGATTACTAAAGACTATCTTTTAGTAACCGTCGAGGGCCAATCATATCGACGCCCCATTAATTTACATCAACTCCTGGGGTTAAACGTTGCAACCGCTAAAGCTTTATCTGAAAAAATAAGGCAGAACGACTAGCAATAAAAAAATTTAAAGTCAATATAGTTTTTACATAAAAAGAAGGACAAATTATGAAGGTATTAAGTAAAATACACGCAGAATTAGAGAATATGGGTTACGTTGAGGACATCGTTGAGGAAGGTTTTCAATGGACAAAGGAGGTAAATGACGTAAGGGTAATAATAAACGCAGCGAGCAAAGGAATGGTTAAACAATATTTTCATGCCATTCCTGTTACCCTTCGTCTCTACGACGCAAACGGCCAGGTTGAATTTAGTTTTGATAATTTAGATACAGCCCTCAAGATCGCCACAGCCGTCTTTCGATCCTTCGAAGCATTCAATAGCCCATCTATCTCTTAGGAGGTTAATATGAGGAAGGCTCTTTTCGAGTAACACCCATTACCGTGCAATAAGGCTAAACATTATAACGGCTCTTGTTACGCTGTTGTTTTATTTGTCTTTAGACCATGATGTGAGTCTTCTTAGTAAAGACTATTCTTTGTGTTGTGGCACCAGGAGGAAGCGTTCTATTGAATTAACAAAGGAGGAAGAATATGGATTGGAGTTTTATTAAATTTTATATGATGACAATGGGATTATCAGTAGGGATATTATTTTTAATTAGTTTAACCACTACATATTGACGAACATAGCAATCCATACTACATATAGTAGTTAGTGGACGAAGGACTCTTAAATATACTTATTTGTCTCCCAATTTTTAAGTATTGACCTAACCCACGATTGCAGCCACATCGACCCCTACGAACTCTCTGTAGGGGTCACTTTTTTTAAACATTCTTCCCACGTTTTTTCAAATACACTTTCTCCCTTAAAATAATTAAGACGGAAGTGCTTGGTTTTTGACATACCTTTCTCCGGTATAACATCAAACACAGCCCTTCTGATATCTGAGGCCACAAAGCATACAATGTCTGCACTGTCGCGCCCCAGGCCGCGCTTCGCGCTTCCTGTCGACGTGCTAAACGTGTAGCGTTTGGTATTTTTATTATGAACAGAGGGGAATGCGCTTTTAACCTGGATCCTTAATGCTCTATTATTAATGTTAACAATAAGATCACAACCAGGCGCGTCTACAAGCGAAGTTGGATACCCTAAAGATTCTAACTCTAAGGCTACAAATAATTCACCGACGCGACCAAGTTGTTTTTGGTTCGTTATTTTTTTATCTAACGTCACGCATAAAAATTAACAGCGTTTGATGTGTAAGTCTAGTAAGTTACTATTGTACGTCGTCTGAAAAATCATGAGGTTTTTGTCTTGCCCCACGAAAATCTTTTCTCAAACCTTCCATTCTCTTTGCTAATTCAGGCACCGTCAAGTTATATTCACCTTTTTTAGGTTCTGCAAATTGATCCCAGGTGTCAAAAATTTTATCTAAAAATTCTTCAAATTCAAGATTTGTCATTATTTTCTCCTTTAATAGTTATATCCATTGGTAATTCAAATTGTCCATCTGGCTCGTGCGTAATACCTTCAGGACCTGTTGTTACAATAATAGGAGTTTGTTCTCCTATCCACGCACCTAATACATTAAATGATATATACTCCATTGCCTCTTCTTCATCGACATCATTAACATCCATAAAGATCTTAATCATTTTATCAAGACTGTAGACAATAATATCATCTTGTCCGCATCGTTCACCGATGCCTATTATAGCTTCATTAAAGCCATCCCATTTTAACATTTTCACCTCAGTTCATTGTTTCGTTTTTAAATTTTATATCTTTAATTCTTGCTTCTATTCTTGGGCTATCATCTTGTGTTATAAATCTTTGACATACTTCATCTATCTCTTTTAAAAAATAATATATGTTTAGGTTCTTTGGATTAAAATCTGTGGACACAGTAGCCCAGTCTATATCTTTTTCATTTAAGTCTATATCTAAAATTACGTTGTATTTTATTTTCATTTTATGCTCCTGGCTCAAACTCTCCATCACCGGAGGCAAATGGTCCATCGGGAACATCTAACCACACGCGTGATTTTAATCCTGGAGCCGAAGCTTTTACTATCTTCTTTTGATCTATTAAATTTTGAACCATTCTCTCCAGATGGTTAATACCTTTCTCTTGTAGTACGTCGCTTAGACGCTCTTTGTGATGGCCTATGCCATTTGCTTTACCTGTTTGGGTGAAAGGTTTACCCTCCAGGGCAGCGTTCTTAATACAAAACATAAGGTCATCAAGTTCAAAATCTGTTCCACGTTTAGATAGAAGTACGTCATCTGTTCGTCCTTCCAATAATCCATTGTGAGAATTACGCACAAAGGTTCGTATCTCTCTATTGGCGGGTCCATTACTTTTTACAACAGCACCATTAACAATACGATTACGTCTGTATTCAATGTCTAATGTTTTACATAAATGTTTCATTTCGCCTTCTGGTGGAACCCAGAGAGCCATAGCAAATCTTAATCCATCAACAATAGCAGATGTACCTCTAATTAAATTACGTGCATGTTCCGGAGTTACAACAGGATTCTTTATGTCTATCTTTGTCATGTGATGTACAAGAAGCCACGTAGCGTTGGTTTCCGTCGCTAAGGCTGCAAAGTAGCCCGTCACAAACGCACCCGCCGCGGGGTCGCTGTTTATATCCGCATAAACAAAGCTCGCGAGTGGATCTATTACTACAAGTGCAAGGTCTTTTATTTTTTTTATCTGCGAGCAAATCTCTTCCCATTGTTCTGTTATTGCCGGTCCATCTCTGGTAGTGGTAACAATTGGCTTAACACCGCCATAGTTTGGAAAAGGCAAGACTTTCAAATCATGTTCTGACTTAGTAAATCTTTTACCTTGATGATCTATTAAGTCAATACGTCTATGTATTTCGTCAGCTTCGTCCTCTGCTGTTAAAATAACGCAGGAACCATTCTGTAGTAATGTAGAGTCAAAAGCTCTATCGTATCCTTGCTCACCATAAGCTAATTTTAATCCCAGGTCGAGTGTCAACATTCCTTTTCCGGTGTCGCCAGAAGCAGCAATGATTCCGGCAACACCACGGGGCAATGTTTCATCCAGAAGGTATTCGTATTGTGGTGCCTGACCTTTTTTATAACGGGAAACTGATAGACTATCATCTAAAAGATTGATAATCTTAACATCAGAATCTCTCTTATAAAGGTAAGACTCAATATCGAACCCTTCAGCTAGAGCATCAGCAGAATCCCATCCCTTTGGTTTTCCATTTACAGGTTGTAGTACGCGAACACTTTTGCAAATGGTTACCAGGTGAGACGCTGCCGCTGTTCCATACTTCAAACCAGACTCATCATTGTCTGGCCATATGATAACACTGCGCCCTTCTAAGGGTGACCAATCGGTCTTGGAGACGGGGGCATTTGATCCAGCCATGGCTGTAGTAGCCGTAATACCAACTTCCCTCAGAGAGTCCACACATTTTTCTCCTTCTACTAACAAGATGTTAGTATCGAGATCACATTTATCAATGTTATCTTGATTATAGAGGGGTCTAACTTGTGGAAATTTTTTCTCTCCAGACGGAAGCACAGGATAAAATGTCTTGTCTCCTCCCTTAAACTCTTTACGAACAACGGTACATAAAACCTCATTGTTCCTATCTTTGTATATATATTGAATTGTATTAAGCACCTCGCGCGCCGCCTTCGCGACGCTTGGCGTATTTATCGGAGTGTTTTTTAATGGTACTCGGATGCTCATGAAGTCTGATATTTCTTCTACAGCTTCACCAAAAGAACAACCATGCTGATGTTGCCACAGATCAATAAAATCTCCAAACATTCTGGACCCATTAAACTCACCGCCCAGACCAGGGTTTTCCCGGTTAAGACTAAAAGAACATGAATCACCAAAAGATCCATCTAAGTCACCACATACAAATTCAGAACCTCTTACGCGTCCCTGGGGTAATAAGTGTTGAAGTATATGAGATAGTCTTGGAAAACACTCGTCCTTAAATCTAGAAAGATCAAAGTCTTTTTTCTCTTTGACAAGATTTACAGTGTTAAAGTTAACGGTCATGTTCTGTCTCCCAACAGTGGCTTTGAAAATCACAGAACCTACATAAATAATGATCAGGTTGTTGTGCTATTCTTGGCAACCTTTCTTTTGCCTCTACAGCTTTAATGACTAATACTGCTTTGTCAATACACCTTTGCGCTAACTCAGAATCAAAAGGCACTAACTCATGATAAAGTTCTTGTGTGTTTTTATTAACAACAGAAAAAACAGCCGGGTGTTCTGTTAAGTTCATATAATATTGATACACAGCTATTTGCGAGCTGTATGTTACATTGTGTTGTGCGACGCCCTTTGATTTAAAAGCTTTAAAATTTCTATCGTTAGCACTTTTACATTCCCACAGTGCAGGATAGCCCATATCTACCTGACCATGCATTATAATGCCATCAACATGTCCTTTAATATTTCCGTTGGCGGACTCGAAGGCAAACTGTTGACCTCTTTTATCTCTAGTTTTAATGCCAAAGCCGCCATTTTTTAGCCACAATATTAGCATGTCTTCATAAGTGTGACCGGCTTGAAATATTCGCAACGTATCTCCAGTAAGAGGTTTTTGTTTATCTCTTGGTGTAGCCTCTAGATGATACTGTAATTTCCTTACACATGGAGTTCCTATATTAGATCCTCCAATGTAACCTCTTACAGGTTGTTTTCTTTCTTTTGCCTCTAAAGCATCGTTTATGTATCTATTAAATCTTTCTGATACATCCCCGTTGTTTGGCACTGGATTAAAATTCCACATTGTTTTCCCCTAAAAAGGTATATTGTCATCAAACTCAACTTCTCCTTTCTTCATTTTAGGAGGTTCTTTTTCCGGAGCTTCATATTTATCGGAGAACCATTGGTCTAGTTTTGGTTTATTAAATTGCGCAAAGGCTTGGCCTTCGTGAGATCTAAAAATCCTATAAAAATTATATATAACGCTGTACAATTCATCCTTACTTAAATCTTTAAAACTTTTAGACCATCCTAAAGTATCTAAAAGTGTTATTACTTCTTTCATAGATTTATCTAATGTGAGAGGTACGTGGCCCATATCTGTTGGCGCCCCTTCAGGGCTTCTATCTTTCCAGTCGTGCATGTTTATTTTATCCTTCTGTAAACATAAGGCACTACAGAACCACACCATTGTTTTTTTATATGTATCAGTTCTACCATAAGGGTGAAAACCAATACCTAAACATGTGTGACAACTCCTATAACCCTTACTTGTTGTGTTAATTTTTTTTAAGGAAGCCACCAAGTTATTGTGATGACTTCCTTTTTTAAAAAAATCAGACTGCGACATCTTCAGCTTGTCGTCTCAATATTTGTCCTACATATTGAGGAGAAACTTCAAGCTCTTTTGCTATATGCGCATTTTTTAGTCCATCCTGTTTTAATAAAATAATTCTTTCAGGAAGGTCGCTATGCTTCTTACGACCTCTGGCATCACTAAACAACCTAGAGTTAGACTCTAGATCATTTAGTAAAGTATCGTGGACCTCAATAAGTTGACTAATAGCCTTGCTCATTTTCGTAAGATCATTTTTTCTCATAGTAACCTCTAATTATTGATTCAACCAATCAGGGCGATCGGAAGTAACGGGTTGAGCCGCTGGCGCGGCCGGTGCTGGCGCAACAGGCGCTGGTTCAGCAACCTTATCCGTATCAGGTGAAAAAGCAGGCGATGCTATAGGTGTAGCCGGAGCTACAGGTGCCGCAGGTGCATTAGGAGTTAATCCAAACATAGATGCGTGTTTGTAATATTCCTCACCATTTTTAGCAGTTAAAGCATAACTTAATTTATTAGAAGAATCCCAAAACTCAGGAGGATTAGTGCCTTCTTTTTGATTACCCTTTTGTATTTTTATGGCACCTACAAATTGTATACCATCTAAAAAACCCCAATCTTTATGTGCTGACATATCACGTTTAGCCACAGCTTCTGGAGAATCGTCATTTGGATTAATACCAAGTGCTGATTCAATTATAGAACGAAGCGCCTTCATCGTAATATTTTTTGCTGGATTGTCAGGATTAGGAGTAAACACAGTAAAATTGTCAAAGAATCTTCTACCCTTATGTTCACCATTTAACAATTCAAAGTTCAATACTAAATACTGAGTCTTACCATCTCTTTTTGATAAATTAAGATAAGGCACACCAGGTACAATTCTCTCAGGTTTATCGCCATCAGACGGATCAATAAGATGTATTTTCATAGCACCCATTGTTTTGTCTGGAATTAAGTCTGGTGCTTTCTTTTCGTTAAAATTATCTTGGTCTGCGTTGTTAAAATTCATAACCATTATTTGTCTCCTTTGATTTTTTTCTGTGTTATTTTATTTAATAAATTACCTAAGTGTGGTTCTTCGACTTGACTAAGAAGACCAGACCTATCCTTACATGGATAATCCCAAGGGTTATCTGTATGGCACACAAACATTCTTTGTTTGCTGGCAGGTTGTTCTGGATCGAGATTATTAGTAGGCTTCCAAACATAACTAATCATTTCATCTACAATACCAGGTATCGCTAACTTAGCTCCAGAACCATCCATCTGGATAGAGTACGATTCTTTTTGCGTAACATCATCCTTATAGGAATCAAGTAAGCCCACAAAAATAACATTTTTATTTTTTACATGTTGTAAATGTGTAGCCCATTGAATCATTTCTGTTTTAAGTTTGCCATATATTTTAAGTGTATTAGGTGTACCGCCTTTTGTTTCTGCATCCGGCTGTTGCTCACACCAAGAAAAACATAATCTTGATGCTACACTTATAGAATCGACAAATAAATTGTCGTATGTATTATTAATGTCTTTAAGATTTGGAAATCTTTTTAAGGCACTATTGTAGTGTGCTTGACCATAGGATAGGTTTTCACTAACAATAGATACGTTAGGTCCTCCTAATAACACAGCAATGTCTTTACAGTCTTGCCATGTTTCCGTTTCAAGCGTCACACCTTTAAAATTTCTAACAGACAAATCCCCTGCTTCGATATTAACGAAAAGAGTTTTCTCTTGATCTAAAGTTAAAAGTTGTGATGTCTTACCAATACCAGACTCGCCAAGTAACATTACTTTAGCTCCAAAATCTGATCCTAGTCTTTCTTCGGCTGATATTATTCTCATTATTTGTCTCCCATTGAAAATTTTAATTTATAAGTAGTGCTGCTAGGCTCTACTGTTCTTGCTTTTTGTAAAGTTTTTTGTATGTCAGGGGGAGCAGACTTGTACTTCGTCTCGCTCACCGTCCATTTAACTTGAGCATAGTGATTCGCGGCTTCTTTGCCTTGAGTCTTTGCTATTGAGTCAAGACCTTTAATTAATTTGTCTTGATCCCATGTTATCTTTGGAGTGATGGATGCTTCAACTTTGCATCCGTCTGATATGTCGAAGGTTCGTGTACCTGTATCGACTCCGTCAGATTGCAGCCTTGCATATAAACGTTGTCCTAGAGTCTTATCTAAAACACCCCTGATCTTTTGGCCTTGTTTAGTGATGACTTGTCTCAAGTGAGTACATTGATTCAAGGCATCGAGGGCCTCATTCTCTGTCATGCTAGAAATGTCGAGGTCACTAGCCTCTATTATGTTTAGTTCTTTCATACTATTATCCTATTATCTATGGTTATCTAAAAAGTGGGCATTCTTTATCCCAAGATGTGTATGCCACATGTAAACTAATATAACAAGTAAAAAAACAATTATTTTTAAATTATATTGTAAACCTAAAAATTATCGTTATAGTGTAAAGACTTATGGAGATTAATATGACAACTAAAAAAGAAAAAAACTATTCAACTGCAAGAATTTATATTGAAGATTTAGCACGATTAAGATTGATTGCAAAACACACAGGTAAAACTCAAATAAGTACTTTACATGATCTTGTTAAAGAAAAATGGAATGACGATTTTATGGAAGAAGAAGATGTTACTGTGTCAGCTAGTGGTATTGAATCTGTAATGCCTCAGCCTAGTCTTTAACTTATATCGGTAAAGGCCCTACAAAATCTAGGTCACCACTGTCAACATATTGTGTATTTTCTTGAACAAATGCAGCATCTTCAGGATTAAGAAGTCCCATTTCAATTAAGGTCATTTCTTCGTCAGGTGATAAGTACTGTCTTGGATCATAACTAATATTAAATTGAGGAAGTATGCCATCGCCAGTATAGTAGCCTTTTGCTGATCTGGTTAATGCGTCAATTGCATAATCCTCTAATCCTAAGTTAGAAAATTTTTGTTCTAAAGCTTCACCAGATGGTGCTGCGCCAACGGCATTACTTAAATTAACTACTGTTTCACCGTTCGCTACAGCTTTCTGTGCAGCTAGAGTTAAGTTCTTTGTTAAGTCTTCTACAATTTTTTTACCAGATCCTGGTTCATACTTATATGTAAGTACTTGCCCTTCAACACCTGACATAAGATTTAAATCACCTTCATCAGGATTATAAGTAAGTCTATCCATGTAAGTAGAATCTTCTTCTTGATTGCCAAGACTTACATACATATCATCTCTGTTACCAAGGCCCACTTCGATATCACCTTCAAAAGTTACACCATACGTTTCGGCTATATCATTAGCGATAGGTGTCATGGCTGTTGCGATAGTGTCAGCTGTTTCAACATTTTGATCGTTTTGTTTATCACCACCCATACCATAAGAAATAACTTCACCACTTCCTAAATCTAAATTAGCAATACCTGTTTCATTGGAAAGTTCTTGTTGTCCTTCTAATAATCCTGCTACAACTGCTGC